>FLOH01000069.1_pt1 | contig 309236 bp, 299 predicted proteins | sample 756751 | NCBI WGS metagenome assembly FLOH01 (sample SAMEA4026879, study PRJEB14308) | marine metagenome | biome: coastal water; material: water | depth 74 m | reverse complement strand
CGGCGAAAAGCCAGCGACAGTCATAGCGCGAGACCTAGGGATAAGCGTGAATCTATTATATAACTGGAAGCGAGATTATTTAGACGATAAAGAGCACTCATTTCCAGGAACGGGTCATTTACAAATCCCAGAAGATGAAAGAGTTCGTGCGCTTGAGCGAGAATTACGCGCCATCAGGGAAGAGCGTGATATCTTAAAAATAAGCCGCGAGCATTTTCTCAAAGGACCCCAGATGAAGTATGAATTTATTCATAGTTATCGTTCCACATTTAGGGTCGAGAGAATGTGTAGCGCATTACAGGTAAGTCGGAGCGGATATTATGACTGGCTAGATCGTACTGAGGGCAAATATGATGGAACCATCAAAGCCAGTATAAATAAGTAACTTTTATAATTCTGTTGTTGCCGAAAGTTTTATCAAAATCATTAAAACAGAGTTGGCCTACCATGATGGAAGTATTTTATAACCGAGTGAGGAAACATTCTTATCTAGGATATTTATCACCCGAACAATTTGAACTGAAATCAAAAAATGATGCAGCATAGCTTCTCGTTATGTCCATTTTATTGTTGCAACTCAATACCGTCAGTAACTCTATCTCCTCTATTTTAGTTAGTCCGTAATTATAAAAACTTAAAAAAGGACATCGGTATAAACCGTGTTTTCGGTTGTTGTATGCATCTGCATATAAATTGATTGCATTTCGTAAATTAATTACGAAAAAGCATCATATTATGTGATAATTCTAATAATAACAATAGTTAACCATTTTCATACTCAATTTCTATATCCAAAAATACTACATGACGGCATCACAACCCATGCTTTACCCATACCACTTTTTCCTGTATAGTTCACTACAAACATAATAGTAACTCACTCGAAAGGAGAGTAATGAAACTAAATAAAAACCAAAAACAAGAAAAAGTCGAATCCAGCCACCGAGTTGGAGCAAGAGAAGCCAAGGACGGAGCTGGGCATCGTAGACATCAAAGTCCATGGACAACAAACGTAATAAAGCCAAAATTAGAAGGAGTAAACATGGAAAATAACGCTACAATTGAAACACCAACCACAACCTCACTCGTAAAACAGGATATCAACAGTAGTCCTTTTGTGACGAAACCCAAAATCTTAGATTTGTCAAAAATCAACAAAATTGACTTGAAAGACTATGATTTGGAGTCCACATTAGTAAATCCCCAAGATTCTTACCCGAAGCTTATGCAAGCCATCAAAGGGATTTATTTTGTATGGATTGAAGATAGTGCAAGCTGCAGCGTCGGTTTGCTGAAACTAATCTATAAGCTGTCCCGCACGAATGTGAATCATATATTAATACTTCCTGTTACGATTCTCGATCGTTTTAATAACGAACTCAAGTGGTATCAACCATTTAAACTTCAAGTATGGCTGCATTATGATGTTAATATCGTAGGCATTCGAGATAGATTGGCAATCAATCTCGAACAAGACTTACCTGCAATTCAAATAGTAGATTTGAATCAAGATGTCAATGATAATGACGTATTGAATATAGGTAACCAAGTGCTTCTCAAATTTGAAGCAGGGGTGGATTCTATAGATAGCGAAATAATTAATCGTGGATTAGACGTAGTTCGTATGTGTAATGAGATAGATGTTCCTGTATGGGCTGATTTTAAATTACGTGGGTGCTTATTACAAGCGAACAATTCGATTGAGTTTGACCTTGCGAGCACTGAAGATGCTTCAATTATTGATTCAGTCTCAAGCTTAAATGTTGAAAAATTGAAAAAGATAGATGACCTAGTTCGAACGTCCATCTCTGAAATTGGAAGAGTTAGCTATCGATTGATGTACGCGTTACACCAGCTTAGTAAATATTCACAATATTACGGGAAGAAAGCCGTATTTGTAGATCAATTGCAGGTAAAAAACTTTAAAGAGTATAGTGAAAAAATACTCAATGAAAAACCTAATAAGGTATACTCCTTTTTAGTGGCAGCTCGAGCTTTGGAAAAACTTACTCCAGGTATTTTATCGAAGGTAGAAAAGGATAAGACGCACTCTCTCAATCAGGTTCCATTTTCTCGATTTGCACGACTGTCAATTACTGCGGATAAGATAAGTAAAATTGAAGACGAACACGAACGCGACACCCTTATTGAAATCGTATATGACACTGAACTTTCTGAGGTAAAAATGTTAAAAAAGCTGAAGGAAAAAATGGGCCTTACCCAGAACTCGAATAGAATTGAGGGAAATAAAGCCAGTTTCAATGATAGCGAAAAATTACCTTCCAGTTCTGAGGTGGTTGAGGTAATGCATTGTGACTTAAAGATTACTATAGAAGAGGCACTGGCAAAAACAAAGATACTATTCAACGAGCATATCATACCAAGATTGATTGATGCTGATCAAATCCGTGTGATAGATAATTTTAAAATTATCAAGAATGTTCTTGGCCCTTATATTTTTATTGAGCTGATTCCAAGACGAAAAATAGTAAGTACACATTTGGTTAATCGACCTCAGGTATCGAAGCCTGAAGCTGACCCCATCGCCGATTCCGACTTTGACGATGAGGGCTGGGGCTCGGCGCAAGACCAAGTAGATGATGACTCAAGTCAATATTCCCGTCAGGCTAACCCGATAGACAAATTATTTGATGATCCTTCTAAAGACGAGGATGATGAACTTGGAAATCAGTATACAGAGATGAGCGAAGTAATGTAATTCAACTATAATTAGCCCATCCCAGATTAGAAAACTCGGGATGGGCGATAAGGAAGGCCTTAAAAGATGTCAGAAAAAGTAACATATTACGCAGTAACAACTGCAAAAAACACCTGGAATTTATACGAATTGGAAAGACGTATTGGAGCAAATCTCTGAATTTCAAAACTCAGCATATGAAGTTTTTAATACAAATGAAAAAGGCACAGCAGCATATGTTTCAATTTGCAAACTTTGCGAAAAAGCAGAGGAAAAATGTTGCTATTACGAATGAGCCAGATTTACTCTCTATTTATGCTGAAAGAGGTTATACAACCATAATTGCCTACAGCCAATATTTTAGAGAATTGTCAACAGCTGTTTCAGTATTGGCAATCACACCAAATCGAAAAGTAGAGATTGCTGGACCTGAAATTATCACTGGGTTTATTAATTTACAATCTGAGTATCTTATAGCGTTAGCAAATATGGAATTGGCTCTAAAATATGTTGTAGGGACAGAGAAATGCGTTGTCGTGATACATGTGGAACGTATTGCAAAAGCAATTAAAAAAGGCTAAGCTGCGATATCTCGCATCGTGTAAAACCTTTTTTAAAAAAGGTTTTAATACGGAAAAGAATAACCATAAGTAATACTTTTATGATGAAAATTCAACGATTTAGAAAAGTTTGCATAGGCATTAAGGATTCTGGCGCTGTCATACTTCCTGACCCCTTACCCATTCTAGCTTATTCGGCATGGCAACATTAGGTACAATCTCACGGGCGACGTCTGTTAAAAGAGTACTGGCCTCAGCAAGCGCAGCAGCGTAATCCTCTTTTTTACAATAAAACACAAATCCATCATGAATAGGCAAAAATAGACGGGAGCATTTTAGACTAGGGGAGCGTGAAATTAAAGTACGTGCAATGTAGGCTCCAGTTCCTTGAATAATATGACTCAGAGGAATTGTAAGTGATTTGTTCTTTTTTATAGTGCCATCTTTTTTTAACTCACCCCCATCAGCTATCCGCGTAAAACCTCCAGGGGCTACTATAGTTTTCGTATTCATAAAGTCATGAGCAAACTGCTGGCGCAAGCTTACAACTTCAGGTACTTTTTCGATAAAGTTTGCTACAATTGATTTGCTGGCTTTTATACTGGAATCAAAGCCCATTTCTAACACCTCTGAATAATTTAACTGATTAGCAAGTGCATACCCCTCTGATCCATACAAAAATGCATACATGAATGCTTTCCACAAACGGACTGGTATAGTAATATTATAGATGTCAAGTAATTCGGCAAAACTATTATTGGGTTCTTTTGCCCATTGTGCAATTGGTGAATCGGAAGGGAGCATGTTAGCAAGAATCCTCAGCTCTTGGGAGCTGTAATCCAGTGAGAACAGCATGCCGTTTTGTAAGTGTTGGTCTTCAGCCGGCCGTATGAATTGCACGAGCTCTTTACCAATATATGTGTGTGGCCTACTTTGAAGTCTTCCTGATTTAAGGGGACGATAGACAATGTTAAACTGGGTCTCACTAGGAATGCTGCGTGTTATGTAAAGAGCTTGAGCCATTTTTGGATGCATTAATGCCTCAAATCTTTGAAAAACAACTTCCCGCGATTCCAGTAGCGTAAGTCCGTCCAAGAACCGATTCGTTTCCTGCGAATCAGGCAATTTAGTTTTCCAATCATCACAAAAAGAAGCGTGTGATGTGTTTTGCAGTTTTTGAATTAAGTGACCGCTTGTTATGCCATTACGCCTATATTGAAAGTCAGAATAATTCTTATATGCTATCTTAGAAGAGGTGACAAACGCATGCCCATTTTCAGTAAGTGTGAAATGATTGGCGATGTGTAAAAAGCGATTACAATATTTATCGATTACTATAAGATTATCGTCAACTAGTTTCTTTAACAATATTTCCATGGTTGAATGTTCTATTTTGTTTTTAGTATGAGGGTTTTGCTTCGAAACTAAATAATCTCGCCCCAACTCGTTGCCTTGTAATAACTCACTGAAAATTAGGAACACAGCGCCCCTATGTCGTTTTTTGTGTTTAGTTTTAATGTACTCACAAATTTGGTCGTATACTGGTGATTGCATGTCACACCTCCTGTACGGATGGTGTGTCATGACTATTTTATCGGTTAATTTTGTCCCAGCAAATGAGACGTATTGATATGATTACATTCGGTTTGTTGAGTATGTCATAAGTGCCATTATTTATATAAGCATAGGGCGTATTTTTCGGCTGAGATATTGCCCCTTTACTCCTTGTGGCGAATCCCCCAACCTACTCTTGTGCAACAGCAGGTTGCAGCATCTACCTTGTGCATGCGGAAGTTGGCTGGCGGGCGTGGTCGGTCTCTCGGGGGGTCGTTTGGGCACATGGGGTCGGTTGGGCACATGGGGGACGGTTGGGCACATGGGGGACGGTTGGGGCACATGGGTGGGCGGTAAAGGGTGTGTACTTTGACCACTTCCACTTAGCGGGCCTCTGTCGTCGTCATAGCACGCTATCCAAGCTCCCACAGGCGCTTTCCTCTATATGAGCCGCGCTCTACACCTCAATCCGTTCTCCAATGCTCGCTTGCCGTGGCGTCGTTTGGGCTTTGCGGCCGTGAGATGCCGTTTGCCCTGAACAGCGTGCAGCCCATGCTGTTATTAACTGCCTCGCCGACCCTTGGTCGCGTCTCCTGACAAATTGAGAGTTGTCGGCGGCGTGCGCTGTCTTGCCTCGTGATGCTTTAAACATCTTCGTTGTGTAGAACGTGCCTGTTCCAGCGCTATTTTGTGTAGCAGCGCGCCAATTCCATTCCACTTAGCTGACCTCAGTCATGCAGCGTGTGCGTAGCTATTTCCTGTTAACTGACTCCCTCTGTCCACGTCATAGCACGCTATCCAAGCTCCCACAGGCGCTTTCCTCTATATGAGCCGCGCTCTACACCTCAATCCGTTCTCCAATGCTCGCTTGCCTTATCTGGGCATCCTACAAGCTGCCATCATTTCATATCAAATGTCATTATCCTTATAGACGGCGGTTCTGCGCCATCAATACTTCTGGGTTTGAATTAAAGCGCTATGAATACTTTGATTGCTTGCCGTCTCAGGTTTACACTCGTAGTGCGCGGTACACACCTCTTCACCTCATAATCATATTACGTAGATATCAAAACCTCTGGACGCCTTCAAATCTTCATTGCCTACAGAGTAACCTAGTATGAATATAGATTACGTTACGCAACGTTTCGAGCCCCCACCCCTTTCCATTGGAGCGGGTGTATGACGTGCTTCGAATATCTTATCATCCACATTATTAATAGAAAATACGGGCAACCAGTACCCGCCAATACTGGACTAAATAGGAGACATTCTTATGTCTAACACATCAATAAGGCGAGTCCCTCTCGCAAAGCAACTCATGACTATTCAACACGATGTTGAATCAGGCGTTTCAGGAAAGGAAGACGTCAAGTCCTTGGCCGTATCTTGCGGCTCTACTCGACTGGCTGAACGTCTCACAGCTTATGCCTATACGGATAACACCGACGATTTGAGCATCACGGCAGGGGAGGCATTTAAAGCCGTCGTCTACCAGCAAAATATCATCAGTGATGCGCCCGTGATGTATAATGGTGAGATTGTACCCAGTCCCCATCTCCAAGACGTTGATGGCGTCATGGCAATCTATAGCCGCCCCTTACTCTTCCCTGAATTGCTGTCGATGTTCTGGCAGGATACGCCAGTGGAACGCTACGAAATCGATGGCGTCTCCATGGAGCGTGTGCGCCATTCGCCGTTGAATCTTAAGTGGCATGACCGAGACTATCAGCTGCTATGTGAGGGCTACAATAAGAGTTTCTACTGGCCAGCAACAGTGCCATTGCCCAGTGAGATTGAGCCGTGGCTAACGACCTTGCCTCAAGACCGTACGACCTTAGCCGTGGGGCTGAAGCGTCAAGGGATTATGCTAGAATCTTTAAACGGATTGTCGTTGCTGAAGGAAGAAATCTATACAGACTCTGTATTTGATTTAGGTGTAGCGGTGATGTCCGATGATACGTTTCGTCGAATCAAAGATGAGTTCGGGATTGGTGTCCAGGCACTTCAGGCCACAATTTGGTTTGAAGATGGGAGCTTCTTTAAAGGTACGGTACAATCTGAGAGTCTGGCAAAGCAACCTGTTGGATGGTACGGCGGATTGAAACGCCCATGGGGTGTAAATGGCGCGACAATCAGTTCACGCGCTTCTGTCATGGACGCTTACGAACAGGTGCCTTGGTCCGCTACAATTAATCGGCAAATAACTGATTATGCGGGGATGACTCTACCGACACATGCCCGGCTTCCTTCACCTGAAACGTTTATCAAAGCGAGTACGGGATTTCCTGCGTACATCAAACAGCTAAATGAAGAACTCGTGTCGAATGCTGGCCGAGTCTTTCGCAAGTGCGATGTAAATGGTTTCGCGGGTAAAGTCGGAGTGAGCACGACAGACAAAGGTGTACAGTTTATCATTCGTAGTGCAAAGGTAAGGAATGAAATCGCGGAAATGGTCCTTTTGTTCTCGCCAGCCTTGCCCATACACACGAATATTAAGAAAGTGCGCGTAGAGTTCATTCACGATCCTGGTATCGAACATCATCTCATACTACTGAACGTCGGGGAGACCAACATGGCGTGGGTCGAACGATTCTGGATTCAGTGGGCCGGGCGCGACAATGACGGAGATGGTATTACCCTATCTGCTTCAAAAGAGCTGTTAGCACAGGCGGTGCATTGGACAAAGATTCGCTGGGAGGATACGACTCAGTTCAAGTCGTTACCCGATGAACCTTTAACGTCGGGAGGAGAAGCCATACGTCTGGCAACTGAGCGGATACGTTTATTTAGTAACCGTATTGGTATCTATGACAAACTCGCAAGGCGTATCATACGCCAAGATGCATCACTCATGACGTGGGAACTACGGCTTGTGCTTACAGAAGCAATCCAACGTAGTATCTCAGCACAGAAGAAGAACAGTGGCGCGGATAAGTTTAATGGCTATTCATGGTTGCTCGCCAAACTACCGAAGGGCTCGGAGGCCTGGCTGTTTGAAAATATCCACGATACGATTGATTCAATCTCTGCCCATTTGAAAACGGTCCTATCGAAGGGTATCAGCGATACGGCACTACGCGAGGAAAAAGAATATATCCAAGCGCAGGATGCCCTCTCGCGGGTTTCAACTATGCTACCACGTCACTATGAATCAGCGCAAAGTTTGCTCAGTTTAGTGATGGAGCCGTCAAACGTCGACTATCATAAGATGAAACTACGTGGCCGAAGTGTATGGGCAACATGCCAAGCACGTCAATCGAAGGAGACGATACGGGACCTTTTTGCGTTCATAGCGCACTCCAAGAAGTTGTGGCGATCCGTGCACTTGAATAAAAATAAAGATAATCCAGGATTCAATTACAATAGTGTCGTTCGCGTTATTCGAGGATGGGCTATTGCTCTCAACAAGCGAGTAGACACACGGCTTTTGTTAAGTGGTATGCTTAACGAATTTAGCCAAGCGTTGATTGCAAAAGTCTTCGATGTAGATGATTTGAAGATTATGGGCTTGGTGGAGCATGTTTCGATACCCATTGCTTCAACGCGGGAGTTAAAGACAGGTATGTTGTTGAAAAAGTCGCAGGTTGCAAGTATCATCGCCCATCCACGTTTTCTGGATGCACTCGACGACAATAAAGTATATCGTATTATTTCAATCGCCGATTTCAAGGGCATAGACTGGCTGACGCGCACATCTAAAATCCAAAAGTCGAGTAGGCTTATGCTTGTGTTAAAAGAGGTGCGCTCATGTTAGGCCAAACGGAATATTCATTTGATACAAGCGGTAGACGCTCCGTAGAGTATCGGATGTCAAAACTTTACGGCGATGTCGTTGTCATCAAAGCAAAATCTAATATACAGGTAAGCATCCAAGCGTTCATTGGGCAGGTTCTAGAACCCGACGAGTTAATCATCATGTTTGGCGATATCATCTATGACGAGTGGGCGGGTGAGGAAAATACGATACGGGAGGCGAGCCAACTCGTACACTGTGAATACAACAAAGCCTCAGCTTACTTGATTTTCAAAGGACTGTCAGATTAAAATCGATAAAGACACCTCCCATTGCCAGTGACCATCACACCATAATTCAGCCCCATGTATTTGACGGGTCTATGAATATTTATAAGCGTACTTACGCTTGTTCTTCTCTGTGGCGGGACTTCAACGCTATCAGACGTACCGGCAGGTTGCGATACCGGAATAATACGGACAATAGAAGTATGTATGGACGGCTCCCCAGCTGTACATGCAGCTCTTGACGAAGAGGATAAATCATACGCGTCCTAGATTCATTTCTGAATGAAAGGATGTAGAGCAACAGTGCCAGGATTAACCACCTGACAAATTGCGCTACGGTGTTGCTGTGGCATCACCCAAATCAAAACACATAGACGTGTTAAACGAGTAATGGACTTACACTGGGGACTTCATTACGCTGCTCCTTTGGTTAGGGAAGCGATGTTTAACACAAAGAATCAGAGCTCCTTCATCAATACGTGTGGTGGAGCTTCAGATTCTGGAGAGTCTGTCAAGTTGTGAGCTTGTCAGACTCTTTTTTATTTAGAACAACACCTAATAATCAATCAACCAACAATTTAACACATAACAAATGAAAGGAGTCTATCATGACTCAAGAACTATTATTACATGCTGGTGGAAAAGTTGCCAGCCTCAATGACCTACGGGCAATTCCGTTACCCGAGGAGACTCAAACCTACAAGCCCGTCAATCATTACGATTTGGCGACCAATCTAGCAGAGGTCTCCGCCACACTACTCACGGGCTACGTGCTTGAGAAGTCTCAATTTGGTTTAGCACGAGATGGAGCGCAAATGTTTGGCGTGCACACCTATCGAAATGGCTCTGACTCACTGGGGCTATCCATCGGTTTTCGAAATAGCTACGACAAAAGTATGAGCGTCGGCATTGCCGTAGGTGCCAGTGTCTTTGTCTGCGATAACCTCGCGTTGACAGGCGATATTGCCATTATGAGGAAACACACAACCAATGTGTGGAATGACTTGGAGGAGATGGCGATTACGTCGATTTACAGAAGTCGCCATAACTTTCACCGAATAGTTGAAGATGCCGAAGTCATGCAGGGGCAGCACCTTGTCGATGACGAAGCCTATCGAATGATTGGATATCTGTATGGTAATGGAGTACTAACACCACGCCAAATCCCAATCGTAAAGAAAGAGTGGCTTCAACCTTCGCATGAAGATTTCGACGACAGGAACGTTTGGAGTTTTTACAATGCCGTTACCGAAGCTTTAAAATCAAGCCCACCGAATAAAATCATGGAGAAGCATATCGCGCTTCATGCCATACTCACAAATGTTCAAGAAAGGAACCCGATATGGAAGCCGTAAACATTTCGTATGAAACGTTTTTGGAGGACGAGAACTTTACAACCCTCGCCAGTTTACCCAGTAACGTGACGCAAGCCGACATTGACTATTACCTATCGAAAGTCGCTGTACTCGATTGTATCATAGCTGTCAATGCAGAGAGTGCCCAAACTCAAGTCGAGCGTATCAATCAATGGCTCCTATCAGAGACTGAGGCTATTGACAAAAAGAAACATCATTACATCATGCTGATGGAAAACTGGATGTTTAAGCAATCCCAAGCTACAAAGAAACTCGTATACGGTACGCTCAAAATCCGTAAGCAGCAGGAGGAGATTGTAATAACAGATGAAGAGGTCGTTCTCAAAGATATACGTTTCGTACGCATCGTACCAGAGAAGAAAGCCATCGACAGAACTGCCCTACGTCAATATTTGACAAAAACGGGTGAGATTGTTGACGGAGTGGAAGTCATCACACGCCCCGATAAGTTTAGTTATGCCCTGTCGAAGGAGTTTGCACAATGAACTTAAGCAACTTGAGCAATAACGTCATCATGGAGGAGTATATAAAACGATTTACAACACCAGCGGGAGAAGCGATTGCGTCCTCGAAACAAGCCGCAGATCATTTTCGTGGATACTACACTCAAGCGGCCATCGATAAGGAACTATTCGTAGTGGCATTCTTGAACGGGCAGAATCAAATAATCGCTACGGAAATCTTGTTTACAGGGAGTATTGCATCTGCAGCGGTATACCCGCGAGAGGTTATAGTATCAATTCTGAAGCATAAAGCAGTGGCTATAATTATCAGCCATAATCATCCCTCAGGTACAATCAAAGCGTCTTCACAAGATAGGGCTATTACGGCTAAAATTAAGCATGCCGTTGAAACGATAGACGCCCGCTTATTGGACCATATTATTATCGGTGGCGGCGAGTACTTGAGTTTTACCGATTCGGGCTACCTTTAGCCAACCAACCTACAAATCCACTAAAAAACAAAAGGAATAATTTATGGAAACAGCAACGCTGAATAATCATGCTATGGTTGAAACGATTGAGGCTCATGCCATCGTCGTTAATCCCATGGACGCGGCACCTGCAATTTTTAAGGCAGGATTAAATCGCCGACGCGACAATCGAAAAACACTTATGGAATGGATACGGTCAGCTCTCGTAGAAGGGCGAGATTATGGCTCCATCATAATCAAAGGCGCTCAATCCAAACCGTCATTGTTCAAACCTGGCGCCGAGAAGATAGCTGGGATGCTAGGACTTATCCCACGATTCCCAAACTTACCACAGTATGAACAAGCCGTTTTGGACGGAACCGTTATTACGCAAATCATTCTACGTTGTGTTTTGGAGAACCAGTCGGGTAACATTATAGGCGAAGGGGTTGGCGCTCGAAACGTTGAGACTCAAGATAACGGCGACTTGAATAAGGCTCTTAAAATGGCTTCGAAGTCCGCCATGATAGATGCGATGCTTCGAACGGCTGGCATTTCAGAAGTGTTTACCCAAGATGTTGAAGATATGTCTGTTTCAGTCTCCGTTGAGACAACGTCACTTCAAGACGGCCGCAGCAAAACATCATACGCCTATGCAAATTCAGAACAATTCGCCAGCGAAAAGCAGGTTGACGCCGTTCGAGGTCTTCTTCGGAATCCAAAAGTAACGTCAGAAGAGAAGCAACGGATAAACGAATATTCCGCCTCGGGTCTTACAAAAGTGAAAGCGAAGGAGCTGCTCGACTATTTCTACGGACGCTCGGAATTCGTAAACGGTAGCTGGGTGAAGGGCAGTACAGGGGAGCTAGATCAACGCTGAATTAAATCACCCATTTAGAGTGTGGCCACTCACCTGAAGTACCTGGAAAACCCCTATACGCATAAATCACTTTTTGATAACGAATCTCAACAATTCGTGAGAAATGGCTAAAATCGATAAAGCCCGTGACATAACAAATATGTAAAGAGCAGGGGCATGAATCTCTGCTCAAAACATAAGGAAATATCCAAAATGAATGTGCATTAAAACCAAAGCAACCACTGACCGCTGGCTCACGATGATTCAGGGTCACCCCCTTTGAGGGAAATAGTAACAGGAAAGGAACTTTTAAATGAGTTCAGAACAAAATCTACAAGAATGGTTCACCCTGCTCGAAGCCGTTGAGTATACCCGGCTTAGCTCGACTTTACTGCGAATGGCGATTGCAGAGGGTAAGTTGAGAGCAACAAGAAGCAAAATGCCGTCGGGGAAGCTCATTCTCCATAAATCTTGGCTAGACCAGTTTCTAATGAATGGAGATAATCATGAGTGAGCAACTTCGGCTTCCCTTAGCGGGACATGTGAACGATGGTGCTTCGCCATTTGATAAAGATGATTATGTGCCGGTGGGCGTATTTACTCAATTCATGAGATGGACAGATTCCGAGGAAGATACAATGTCGTGTCTCTTAGGTGCTCGTCTAAGCCCTTTTGATGATAGTGATAAGCTATTCATTTTAGAAACGCATTGGAATCAAGTCTGGAATTCTAACATCTACCAGACGCTTGTTGAGATGGGCTTTTTTGAACGCCCCCATTGTGGACCCTATCTGGATGAAATTGTGGCTTGTCAACGGCTATACGAGCAGCTGAAACGCCTCATGGAATATCACAAAAAAGGTGATAGAAATGGCGTTGTAAGAACCTGCAATGAAATCAATGCCGGAAAGCAGTCAGGAATACAATCATGAATCGTCCTAAAACTTGGTTCACAACAAGTGAAGCTGCGGCGTATCTCGTTGTAAACGTTTCGGCATTCACATCCGTCATGAAACGAAATCAGGCTGTCCCTTCGAAGACCAGCAAGAATGGAGATTTGCGGTGGCATAAGGCACAACTCGATGCTTTTCGTATCTATAACACGTTAAAGCCAACAATGATGCAGAAGTTCAAGCTATTGATTTTAGATTGGATTTTCATTCATGCTTAGTTCTGTTTTTGACGGTCTCCTACGTAAACTTGCGAGTGGTGGGAGTGTAATGTTTCCACCCTTAGCGTTTATCATCGCGAATGTAACTTTTGTTATAAAAGGGATATTACTATGAAAACGTTTATTATTGAAAGTATGCATAACATTCTGGAGTTCCTGAGATTGATTTTCGAAATGTCAATTGCGTATTCCCTTGTCGTTACGTTGGTGTACAGCGCTATTGAAATCATGAGTCGGTTTCATTGATTATTATGACAAATGTGCATGTACTCGGTAATTTGAGTCCTTTTGTTGCCGCCTCGAGCGTAACCCCAAATACAAGGAGATTCTAAAAAGGCACTCAAAGCAAATGGAGAGTCAGTTAAACCAGAATATGGCTCTCCATTTTGCTTGGCTGGGCATTTACAGAATGATAGATGAAGGCTAAGACACTGTTTTTTAGATGCAATGGGGTAGGAGGTTGTCAATTTCACCCCAATTCCAAATATCCCCACTGAGGGTAACCATTAACCCAAGGGGGATTGATGGGACGTAATAAATTAGAAAATAGTGAGCGCAAGTTTTGTCCGTGCTGCGGTGGAATAACAGAGCGCTACTTATCGATTAAAGAAGTTGCACAAATCACATCTACATCAGAAGACACCTGGCGGAAGCGAATCAGGGAACGGTCAATAGAGTTTGTAAAAGTAGGAGGGTCAGTCAGAATCGCATACTCCACTATTAATGAAATTATTACCGTAATGCCCGCCATTAACACTCAAACCATTAACCAGTTCAGGAGCAACTAGCATGGCAAGTATAATAAAGTACGAATCTACACGAGGTAAGAAGGGATATAGGGCACAATGGACGGATTTTAATGGATCTAGGTTAAGTAAAGTATTTTATATGCCGCGAGCTCAAGTAAAACTCATTGTAGGGAGACTCGAATTAGAAGCAAATGAAATATCGAACGGTGTCCGAGCACGTCCTAATGAACTTAATCAGGTAATTTACGAGTTTTTGACCGTATCCAAAACAGAAGGTAAAGCTCTTGGCACCATTGCACGCTATGAAAAAGTATTCAAAGTGTTCAAGACCATCGTCGAAGGAACAACGCCATTAAGTTTGATCAACTCGATGGTCATTGAAGAATTCAAAACAAGACGAATGAAGACGGTAAAAGCTGTTTCTGTTAACACCGAGTTACGCCATTTGAAGGCTATGTTCTCGTGGGCAACGAAGATGGAGTATATTGTCAAATCGCCATTTACTGGCGTAAAAATGATTAGGACGCCGACTCAAATCGTAAGGTTCTTATCGAAAGTAGAGATAGAAAGGCTCTTTGCAATCATCGCTAAAAACAAGGACGTGCGTGCCTATAATTTAGTGACATTTTATTTGCAAACAGGAGCTCGCGCTACTGAAATTCTAGAAGAAGGTGGCTTTACCTGGGCGTCAATCAAAGAGAACCATATTGAAATTATTGGCAAAGGGAGGAAACGCCGTAATATTCCACTGAACAATACTTTGCGGCGTATTTTAGACTCGCAGAAAGGAGAACGCGTGCCATTTCCATATACGTATTCAATGGTTTCACAATCACTATCACGACGATTGTTCAGACAGGCAGGCTTTCCCGAAGTAAATATTCATACTTTGCGCAAGACAGCAGGTGCTAACCTTATTCAAGCAGGAATGGATATTTATCGAGTTTCGAAGTTCTTGGGGCACTCATCTGTTAAAGTAACGGAGCAACATTATGTTGACCTATTGCAATCAGATTACCAAGAAATGTCGACTCTCCTCGAGATGTCTTCTCCAAGTACTATGGAAGTATCTGAACCGATTGTAAGCAAATGGATTAAAGTGGCCTGATACAGCGAAGAAACCGTGTCCAAATCCTGTGCAATTTGTGCCAGATTACGGTACAATACTAGATGCTTGAGTTAACTCTCGAGCATCTGGCATTTTAGAACTTTAAAAACCCGAAGACGACTCACCGCAGAGACCCCTGCCCTGCACACCTTATATAGCCACATTCTTAAAAAAAGCAGCTTAGAAAGAGATTTAAATGCCCTAGGCAATCATGACAATTTCTATAATCATCAGTGTCACAAAAACTGTGTGCATTTCCTGTGCATTACCTTCTAAATAACACCACTGCAACGTGTTTCAAGAAAGCTGCTTTTGCAGGTTTAGTGTGTGGTTAAGTAATTGATATATAAGGAGTAAGAGTAGATTGATGTCTTGTTATTTTATTAGAGAACGTGACTCGCGTTATCACTTCGATTTCGAGTGTGCGCATTTTACCTCAAATTCCGTTGTGTTTTTAAACTATTTGAGGCCAATTTTGTTAGAAATTTATGACCTCTTCAAGTGCCATCGATGTGTTCTGTAAACAGTATTTTCAATCGAGTACAATTAGCTCACTTAGTCGTGGCTTGTATATATAGCTTCATTCTTCGAAAAGAAATTCATTAACCCCCCCCCACGAACTTTTTAGTCAAAGGTCTCAAAGTAAATTCCAATTATGCCGTCTAAAAACTGTGTGCATTTTGTGTGCAATCTAGATAGTAAAATATACCAATTCTGCACATTATTAATCCAATATTGCCAGATACGCCATAAAGCAAAAAACCCTCTAAGTCGTTGATACTTAGAGGGTTTTAGCGGTGGCCAGGGACAGAATTGAACTGCCGACACGGGGATTTTCAGTAGTGTGCAGACCCCTATACAGTAAGGCTTTGCGGGTTTTAGTTGCTAAAAAGTTGCTGGTCAACAATCCCCTTACGTTCAGTACCTGAAAAGAATCCTAGAATCGCCATGTCAATGTGAATTATGCCATTTTATTTATTCACGTTCTCCACTTTTACACCTGTTAAACTTTGATCAGTACCAAATTGAGGATGATAAAAACCAAAGGGAATCGTCGTTAAAACCATGGTATTCACTTTTTTTGCCATTGGAGTGTAGTCTTGGGCTGCAGTTTTTACTGCTGTCTCTGCTAATTGTAATAAAAGACCTGCTGCACCCCCGACATTATTGCCACCTCCTGTTGTATCAACAGTGAGCTCGCCATTGTAACTCCAAAGTACCTCCCCAGTGTCGGTTGAAATTAAATCGAACGCTATATGCACTTTGACATTACCACCAACAACATAATAGGAGGTATTCCATTGAATAATTCTTGTGAATAAAACCGCATCAGCTCCGAAATATTCTTTGAATTTTGAGGCATCTAAATCAACGATCAATTCTGTATCATAGATACCTTCTTGTTTAAGTACTTCATTGACAATTTCAATCGGGAAAACATAATAACCTGCTAGAGAAAGTGGTTCAGCAATAGTGGTGCTGTAATATTCCTTTGCATCTGGCGAAGTTGATTGATTGATGGGGGGGAGAACCAAAATCGATAAGGGTTTTTCTTTATACATTTTTGGGAATGCTTCACCTTTTGTGATAGTTGTTGCACACCCAATAAACATTGTCAGTGATAAAATTATAATGACATTTTTAACCATCGTTTTCTTCTCCCTCTTTCAGGTTTTGAAGCAAATCATCAATAAATTTTGTAGACTCTGGATATGTTGATTTTTCCTTATTAAGATATATCATCGCTTGGTCGTATTGTGCTTGTAGTAAAAAAATGTACCCAAGTTCTGCATTTATACCTGGTGGGACCCGCAGACCCCTTTCATTTGATTTCTTAATAATTTCTTGTAGTTCTATTTTATGTTTATCTAACGTTTCGGGTGTTGCATCTTTTTTAACCTTATACAAGCTGTTGGAGTAGTCACCCCAATAATACATAGGCTGTGGCGTACACCCCACAATTAAGAAAATAAAGAGTAAAATAATTGTTGTGTTTTTCATGGTATTAGAATCTCCATTGTTCCTTGGTCCTCTAGAAATATTATACGATCAACAATTAAATTGCTGTTCCTAAATATCTTTAATGTGTGTTTCCCAGGATTTAATTGATAAAGCGGATCTTTTGCTGTGGATAAACTGAAAGCATCATTTTCATCAATAATTACCGAAACACCTTCAATATTGCCTGAGAATTGCAAATAGCTTTTTTCAGCAATTTGGACTGTACCAGAATTATATGCACAGCCAACAAGCAGTAAAAACATTATGGAAACGATTGTCGTTCTCATTATGAGTGCTCCCCTTAATTGTTAGATATTTCTTCGACATAATAATCTTTGTAATCAGATATATCTAATTCATTCCCAACACTTTTAGCAAAACATATTTCGTCATTTATGTTCGTTCCAGAAGTTTGAATGACACTAACTTTACCGATTAATTTTCCAGGCAATTCGATTTTCATACCGGTTTGTGGGTTTGTTACAATATCTCCTTTTTTGAAAATATTGAAAGTATCCCCAATATTTATTCCTTGAGTGCTACCACCTGCAATTATGATAACTTCATCTTCAATATTTAAGATGTAAGATCTCCAAGGTTTTTCAGTTAAGTTTTCTATAATGCTATTGACTAAACTTGAAATTGCTGCAGAAATCACTTTATCATTCAGTGATGAATCATATCCAGCCTGTGAGCCGGCCCCTAATACTGTTCCAGCTTCGGAAAAGGCCTCACCCGATCCTTCTTCAGAGTATATTACTTGACCTGTTGCAACATCGACTAAACGGATATTCACCTTTGCAAAGGCAGTTTGTTTTTTAGTTCGGGAGAATACACCAACTTCACCTGTAGTATTTCTTCCAAATTCAGATATGGAGCCAAGGATTAAATAGTCAGCCGCAATATTTAAATTACCCAAATTATTCATTTCTAATTCGCTATTAATTAGATCCATATCTTCCCGCTCAAGCATTATGAATTTTTCTGAGGCAGCCAACCGAGCTGACAGAATATCCATTGCTTGCCGTCCAATACCCTGTTCGCTTGATTTGTCAAAAAATCCTTTACCATAGTTGGTTTCATTAGTGAACCTACCTATAGCGACTGTCCTTTTAATGAAATGCTTTGGTTGGCTTTCAATTGTTTTACTTACGACTGGCTTATTTGGTGCGACAGGAATAATCGTTGGTTTGGTAACTGCAACACAACCAGAAATAAGTAGATATGACAATCCAATTGAAAAAAATATTACTATTCTTTTCATCCCCATTCTCCTTTTCTTTTTAAAAAGACTATCAAATTTCAAAAGGCTTTAAGCCCCAGGTTTTACTGCATAAATGCAGGTCACTCTTACTGTTCAAAAGTGAATCAAAAAAAGGCAGTAATTGAAATATCTATCCCATTTCTTTTTGGGAAATTTTCACCACCTAGAGGAATCATATATCCCCCCGCAATGTGAGCAGTGTAATCAGGTGTCTGCAGTTTGTACCCCAACATCGGTGTAAGTCTAGTAAATTTTGACTCTGAGTCAGCAATACTCTCACCATCGACCTCAGACTCACCAGCGACAAACATATCAAAATGCAAACCAAGAGAGAGTTGTGGAGATGCTGCCATGGAGGCTCTACCGCCAATCATGATAATGTTTCCTGATTTTTCGTCCCAGGAATATCCATCTGATGAGAACGACGCTTCTTGATTTATTGTATAGTTCCCATAACCAGAAACTAGAATATTTGATGCAGCCAGAAAATCAATATTTAAACCACCATCTATTGCTGTATGCCCTGATCCAGTTGATGAAAAATTATTTGGACCAACATCTTCTGGTGAGGAGCCCGTAGCTAATTGATACCCAAACGCCCCCTGAATACTCATCTTTTGATCTTTGAGAAATTGGTACCAAGCAGAAATTGTGATATCACCAAGTCCTGTTTCGCCAGATTCATTTTCGAAGAATGATTCATAACCAGATGCGGGGTTGTAATCAATTTTTTGATCAAGTATAAAAGGGGCAGCTATTCCAAACGACAGAACATTGGTAAGTGCATATTCCCCTCGAACCTGTATTGCTGAGTATGAAACCTCTGGATCTGCATACCCATCAAAAACATCATTGTAGGTCATCTCCTTACCATCACCATCATACATTGAATTTGCACCGACACTAACATAGGATGCCGAGATGTCAAATTTTCCTAGCTCGGGTGTGAAAGTAAAGCCAAGTAATGGACCCCTTATAAGCTCATCAAGGGATTGTGAGTTACAGAATGAGACGAATAATAAGATTAATGCCACGCTTTGTAGAAAAATGGTTGGACGTGTTCTTTTCACGATGTTACCCCCTCTTTGTGTAGTACTAACGCTGACCGGAAATATTGGAAAAATATCATAGCAGTGTTGATAAAGATATTCAAGTTGAATAAATTAAAAACCAATTTAGACGTATTCATAGTTCATCACAACGCCTTATTTCTACGTCATCGAAGAAAACCATTCAAAAAAAATACAGTAAACACTTTCCGAGCATCAAGAATATTTAGCTGACACCTATTGGTGCTATTCAGTCATCTCCCCAATAGGCACATTAACCAAGTTCTCGAAATTTGGCCTTCAGAACCTACTGATCAAGGATGATACTTGGATTCTTCATTTCTATAAATGGTTATCTTATATATAAATAAGTGCTAGAAAATGTGTAATGACTGGCTAGAAAAGATATGAAAAGCTGTCAAGAATGTCCCGCACCACATGGTTTGCTTGGCACTAACATATGTAAAGCTAACAGAAAAGAATTCTTTAAGGGAGTAGAGCCCCGAAGGGCTCATTTCTCCATAGCATCCATTGCTTCAACTGCCTTTTCAATATCTGGGTTAATCACAGCACTGTAGACGGAAGTCGTTTGGATGCTGCTGTGTCCCAATTGTTGCTGGACAAGCCTAAGGTTGTAGCCAGATGCCTTGTATAGCTCAGTTGCATAGGTATGTCGAAGACAATGAATCGAGTACCGCTTATTTAGTCCAGCCTTCCTAGCGCTGTTCTTAAAAATCTTCTGGAGCCCAGAAACATGTATCTGCTCAGCGCGGGCTGAATAGAAGAGATAGGGACTGTCTGAATCCCTGTAATCCAAATACTCCTGGATGATATTTTTAAGCCTGGTACTGAAAGCAACAACTCTGGTTTTACCGCCCTTGCCTTTTTTTACCACCAGACTATTCTGCCCACGCCCGAGTTGAATATCGGCTACCAATAAGTTGGACAACTCGGACACACGAAGCCCTGTACCCAGAGCAACTTCGATGATGGTATAATCCCTGACAGCTATTTGCCGACCTTTAGATTTTGCTCTAAGCATGGCTGCTTCAATGGTTTTTCTCAAAGCCTGGACCTGATCCGCATGCAGATACTTATCAGGCGTAATTACCCAGGGACTCATTGGTCATGGCTCCAGGAATTAAAAACAGAGTTGAGCTCAAACAGAAACCCAAGGGCATCGTTGCTCTTGAAGGTCGTGGTGTTAAAGCTAGGCTCAGTTTGTGCAATAGCATGTGCCAGGTTGGCATCTTCTGTGTTGTCAAAACCGATGGTGATAGAATTACTTGGCGCATGGATATCAATAGAGTTTATGCCATTGATACCAAGCTCAAACAGATTTCCCATCTTCAAACCGGGTGACTTCCCAGCTCATGGCGCCAACATCCTTGTGGTGGTGTACGCCTGTTGAACCCACGCCGTACGGAGGCGGGCTGGTCCACTCCGCCTTTACAATACCATCACGCCAATAAATATCTTCCGTAATGAGTAGCCAAAAAGCCCAAATTTTTTGCGGGGTTTGTGAAATTGAAATAGATTCGTTGATTTCTATCATGTGTACATCCTTTTCTTACACATCAAGTTTCTATGTTTCAGTCGGTGGCCAGAAAATCAAGGATACGGGCATCCACGATTTGATATTGGTTCATGCTCATATCATGGCTAGACTCTGGAATTATTTCTCCTGTTAAGTCAGGGATAAGCTGGCGTGCCCGAGCCATTGCTTTTGTTGAATCATAGATCACTTCCTTTTCACCAAGAAGGAGCAGCACCGGTACTTGTAGCGATTGAAGGGCTTCATCAGAAAGAACGCCGGGCATGACACGCATAGTGTCTGGTGGCGTTCGAAGATGCTTCCCTCCCAGCCAGATTAAGTTCAACATCAGTCTGACTTCAGTGCTTCCCTGGTGAGCGTCCAGTCCCATCCAGCGCATCCAGGTGTTGAACCAGTAATGTCGCGGATAAAACGCAGACAGTATGGCACGCAGGGTAAACTGTTTGACAAGGGGCAACAGGCTGGCAGCAGGAGATAAGAGTACCAGCTTGCGAACTCGCTGGGGCTGCTTAATAGCGAAGTTTAGTGCTAACCACCCTCCAAAGGATTGGCCCATGAGATCAACACGGGTGAGACTCAATTCGTCCAAAATGGCTGTAAACCATTCAATATAGTCGCCAAGGTCTCGAATGGGTTCATGGGGAAGACTTCGGTTTCTGTGCCCCATGATATCAATGGCATACACTCGGTGATTCTGGCTCAGATCGGTGATATTGGGAGACCACAAAAATACGGTGGTCATAAACCCATGGAGGAGGACCAGGGGTGGACCTGTCTTGGGACCGCTCATGACGAGGTAAGTGGTCCCGAATCTACTTTCTACTTCCGCCTCCTCATATGGAACCGGCCAAGATTCCATGGCTTCATCATACGCGGCGAGATACGCTGCTTTGTCATCTGGTGACTTAAACGCAGATTGATGATTCATTGCTAATCCCCCTATTTATTCTTCTCCAATCCTGTGTCTTCAGTATCATGATCTCCTCAAGCTAAATGATATCCAATTCATATACACGATATCGTCGCAAGGGCTGGGCTCCTAGCTTTTCGATAGCGTTGACCATGGGCCAATTATCTTCCAGCACGTAGTTTATCTCCATCCACATATCAGGTGCATTGAGCGATGCATATAGCGCGCGGTAAAGGAGGCTGTCCACGGCCTTGCCTTGGAATTCAGGGATGACCCCCAGGGCGAACATGCGATATCTCCGTAGCCGCGGGATACCCCAGAGCAGCTTGATAAAACCAAAGGGAAACAAGCGCCCATTCAGGCCTTTTAACAGGGCATTGATATCCGGAAGCGCAACGGCAAATCCGATGGGGCGCCCCTTTTTATCCTCGGCAAAAAGTACCCCCTGGGGCTGTATTATTTGCTTCATATCTTGTGCGATGGCATTGGCCTCAGCCTCAGTCACAGGGGAGAAACCCCAATTCGAGTTGATGCTGCTATTGGAGAGTTCAGTAAAGATTTGAACATCCCGATCGTATTGTTTCATATTCATGGGTCGAATGGTGACCCCATAACGCTTGGCCACCAAATCAGTCAGCGTCAGGATACGTTGCGGGATTTGATAACCCTCTGCCATAGAGATATACCAGCACAAAAGGTCCTTGACCTTGTGCAGTCCAAAATCAGTCAGGAATTCATTATAATAAGGTGGATTGTAGGGGGCCATGAGCACAGGCGATGGTTCAAAGCCTTCCACCACCATACCGATTTCCTGTGAAACAAAACTCCAGGGCCCACGCATCATGGTGCAGCGCTGTTCCTGCAACCAATTCCGGGCAGCTTCCAGCAACAGTCCTGGTGCTGTCTTGTCTGAAATGCATTCGAAGTACCCGAAGTGGCCAATACGTTCTTTCCAGAAATCAACGGCGATGTTGTCAACAAATGCTGCAATACGTCCAATGGTTTTTCCCCGGTCTTTTAACAGGAAGAGCTTGATGTCACAGTGTTCAAGAAATGGATTAGTGTTGGCATCAAACTGCTTGCGTTGTTCACTCCGTAATTGAGGGACCCACACCGGATCATGGCGATACAATTCATAGGGAAACTCGATGAACTCGAGGTGTTCGGTGTGTGAATTTACCGGGTAGATATTCATGTTAGTGTCCATCCTTTCCGCTGCACCATGGGGCACACCCAGATTATTTCTGATCGGTGGTCGCCGTTGTGTTTTCCCCGTCTTCCTTGAAATCGCTACCCTGAAACGCCATGATCCCGATGATCACAGCGGCAATTCCCAGGATGATGGATCCATACAGCGCAGATTGGAAGTAGGTGAAGATGGCCATGAGGAGTAAGGCGATAGCCCGGACCGTATTCCCTTTACGGCCCCCGGTGGCCAGGCGACATTGGACGGCGGAGTAGTAGATAAGCACTGAAATGATCAGGCAAAAAACAGAACCAACCCATTGCAGCCCCGGCGTCTCAGGATTTCCCCACACAAGGAATACCACCCACAGGATCAGACCGGCAAGGAAACTCCCAGCAGGAACAATTAATTTTGGTTTTGACATGTTTAAACCCCCTTTGTGGATCAGTTGCAAACGTTTGTTAGCATTCACTCATAAATGTAGCCATCAAGGTTAAGAAACTCCCCATCTGGATCAGTTTTTAGCAGCAATACGTTAGTATCTCCAAGATTATCCTGTCGTTCACCAACAATGATAAAGCCACCATCGGCAGTCTGTTTTACAGAATATCCCTCTTCATGCCAATTTTGTGAGATATCATACCTCCGCGTCCACTGCTCTGTACCCTGGGGAGTTGCCTTAACTAAAAAGAGGTCACCATAGGTGTTGTTACACTCGTAACAGCCTGTCATGATAAAGCCGTCATCGCTAGTTTGTTGAAGAGAATAAGCGATTTCGGGTATATAGCCCCATTCAGGGGTGTCTCCAAAAGTGGCATCCCATTCTTCAGTGCCATCACTGGTGGTTTTTATCAGCAATACATCGGCCTCATAATCACTAAAGGAAATATATCCAGCTATTGCGAACCCACCATCTCTGGTTACCTCAACTGAATGGCCGGCAGAATATAAATTATTTTCAAAGGTGACATTCCACGCTTCATTTCCATCACCATCTGTTTTAATCAACCAGGCATGAAATACATAATTACCGGTTATTATGTAGCCACCGTCGTTTGTTTGTTGGACTGAAGTGCCTTTTTGTCCCGAGCTCCCTCCAAAAGTTTTTACCCACTCCTCATTGCCCTGACTATCTGTTTTAACGAGTAAAACATCGCTATCCACGGAATTATGACCCGAACAATCGGTGCAGCCTGCTACAATAAAACCACCATCTGTAGTTTGAATTACTGAAAACCCCACTGATCCCCAGAAATTGGTAAGCCTTGTACTCCATTCTTCATTGCCCTGGGAATCAATTTTCACCAACCATGCGTAATGGTCAGAAAATCCGGTTAAAACATAGCCTCCATCTGTGGTCTGTTTAATACTTCGAAAATAATCTGGATCCGTTGTGCCAAAGAGTTGATTCCACAACACATCACCGTTTGAATCAGTTTTTATTGCCCAGCCATCTCCGCCTCCAGCGTCATTGGATCTGCTTGATCCGGCAAGGATATAACCACCATCACTTGTAAGCTCCACATCGTAACCAATATCTTGTCCATCACCGCCATAAAATCGCATAAACATGCTATAAGAATTTGCAACCTGAACACCGCTTTCTGAGTAAAGCCCCCAGGTATCTTTAACCCGCACCTGGTAAAATCTTTTCTCCGACTCACTGACTGTCGGCACAATTCTGATCGTATCACCTCTGTTTTCCGAAGTGTAAATCAGATGGCTTCCGTTCATATCCATGACCGGTGATTCATATAGTTCATAGGAGGCAAAATCTGAATCAGGGCTTGATGACCAGGTGATAGTAAATGAGCCATCTTGATAACTGATTGGAAATATTTCTAGCTGTGAGGGATGGGAAGCACTATTGTCAACAATTAGAGTGATGGTTTGCAACCCGATAACCGTATCTGAATTATCATATGCCATTACTCTTATAGTGTGCTCTGAGCTATCAGCATATCCAGTAGTTTCCCATTCATAGCTGTATGGTGATTCAGTGTCCACAAAATGAAGTGAGTCGTCAACAAAATAAGCTACTCTACTGATTGCATTCGCATCTTGAATTGTGACTAAAATCGGAACAAGCTCATGCACGGTAGACCCGTCCCGGAGGAAATCGATTGATACCTGTGGTTCTAAATCATCCGTTTTCGATTCCTCGCAGCTCATCATGAGTTGCGTAACAATTAGAATGAGTATAGCGGACAAGATCTTGTTCATAACAGAGCACTCCTTTTACAGGTGGTACCCAAACCTTTGTTAGAAGGCAGTGTTTAGTCTACGTTCGCACGAATGTATACGGGCTTTTGTTGTACAATGGATTAGGACTCCGCCTCAAGTTCTCTTGCAATCTCAAGGGTGAAGTCAATATCTCTAGCCGTGAAATCCGCTTTCTTCTGTGTCTTTTCCTCATACATGGCTCGGATTTGCTCTCCGGTGTATCTCATCAGTGTCCGAGCTGAGTCGATACCCGTTTCATACAGCATCCCGGCAAATGCAGGTCCCACGCCATAGAGCCGGCTTAAATCGGACAAACTTATCAGTTCAGATAAATCAGACGATGAGAGACCACTTGCCATAAGAAAAGCTGGGAGCTGATCTTCATTTGCAGCCAGCTCAAACAGTTTCATTGATGATGTAATCCCATGCTCTTCCAACCCCGCAACAAGTGTTTTATCCACACCCATGAATCTGGAAAGTTTTACAGGCGTCGGGAAATAACTATTGGCTTCCCGTCTGAGAAGGGTCAGGTAGTCAATGGGGAGACTGGTCTTCTCAGCAAAGACGGCAATTTTAGACTTTGATCCTAAAGTCTTTAACAGGTCGGAGAGATTTTCGATTCCAGACGATCTTAGGGTATCAAAGAATTGTTTAAGGTGGTCCTTCAACATCTGGCGACTGGGGATCATTTCTCGTGATTCCAAACTAAACTGGAATTTGTCCAACGAATACTTCTCAGGATCTATGTAGTATTGCGCACCCACCATATCATCCATTCATATAAAGGTATCGAGCCCTCATTTAAGCATAATAATTTTCTGTCTCGTAAACCAATCCGCAGCACGGATTTGAAGAATGTATACACCTGAACCTAAATTCTCACCCCTGGTATTGGAACCATTCCAGATAAAAGCATAGGTGCCAGCCATGTGATTTTGACTCTCGGTTTGAAATACTTCTCGACCGAGGATATCAAATATCTTGACATCAATCTCTGAAGTCGCCTGGAGTGTGTACTCAACAGTGACTCTATCATTTGTGGGGTTTGGATACACATATAATGATGACAAAGCTTTTGGCCGTGTTGGTTTAATTGCACCGCTTACATGAACTTGAATTGATCTTGATATGGAATCAATGATGGTTGATTCGTCATGGATATAGACACGCATGGTTGATTCATCAGCATCCCAAATAATTTGAGGACTATCAAAAGCAAAATCGTCACTGCCAAAAACATCAATCAGACGCGCACTGAATGAATATTGAGCTGTTGTGTCATAGACGTAATAGTATCCAGACGATATGGAGAATAAATGACCGGAATGAGAAGGCATATATAATTCCCCCTGAAAAAAGGGGAGAAACTGAATGATTTGTCCCAGGGAGGCGGTTGAGTCTACGGTTAAGGTTAACTCAGGCGGTGTACACCCGCATAGAAATTTTAGGGAGTCAGTGTTTGGAAAAAATCCAGATATGGGTAGCGGAGAAATAGCAGTTCCTATTTGGATAAAAACGGGTTCGGTTGGTGTGGCATCCCATTCTGTAAGAACCATTCCCGCAAGCGCCTGCAGCCCCTCACCGATGGGATTTGCCTGAAGGTCATGAACCCAGCTCCAGGTATATATGGAATCAGGTTCAAGCGTGATCATGTGAATGTCCTGGATGCAATCATCTGTGGTATCGGCTATTGATGACCAGTCACCGATGAAATATGCCGATTCACATGAATTGCGAAATTCTAAACCCCAGGGGGTGTCGCCTTCATTTATTGCAGAAATGGAGATAAAAATGGAGTCCGAGAGTGAATACACCCCTCTATCTGTGCTTACTGAGTAATTGAGTTGAGCTTGCAGGCAACCATATAATAGGGTCAACATAATGGCCATTCTCATGATAACACTCCTTAGGTCCCATATTTTACACGCATCAGCACAACACACCAAACCCATTTACATCACCGGGGACTTCCACTTTGAGTCCTGTCGAAACTCCCAAGGCGGGAGAAAACGGGTCTTTGTTAGAGAGTGGTACTTCCCCGATTGTGACACGTCACTTTTTACTGGCTTTGAAAAAGTACCCTAAAGACAAAGACAGGCGGCTTATTTTAGAGTAAGAATTGTCACTATCCTTCATGACTGAGAATCTGGGGATAATTGCGACCTGTTCATTGAGGAAGAGGTAGACACCGCCCTCTGCATACCACCCCAGTAAATAATCTGAAATTTCCTCAGCATCTGAATTCGTATAATATGAAGGTCCGGCTAAAATGTAAACGGGCCAGCTTGGTTTTTCCGTAACAAAGATCAAGCTTGGCAAGATTAATAATTCTTGATGGCTCCAATCCTCATGAGCTGAACGATACCATCTTACTTGCATTCCAAGTCCAAGATTCTGATTGAAAAAGTAATCAACCTCAGGAGAAATATGATATATAGTATGTTTATCATTGTCTCGCTGGTATGTGTCCACCCCCAGACCGCCACCAATCTTCCAAAGCCCTTTATCTATGACATTCTGTGAAAAAGACAGTGATGCCAATAGCGTGAGTATTCCAAATATTCGTACCATTCTTTACCACCTCTCTAAGGCGTTAGGCCCACCTATGTCCACTGGGCTGCTTATCGTTGCTGTTTCAACGCAGACAGACCATTGGTAAACACATTTTTAACCATCGAAGTACTTTAACACCCTCAGCGCTCGTAAGGTATTCCAGCGACTTGCGTCTCCTGTTTTCTCCATGTCAAAATGAGTCTGGCCAGGATGTTTTGCTTGAAGCGGCCATCTGCCATCTTTGAGTCTCTTTTTTTTGAGAAGGTCTAGTGCGTCCTGCATTCTTGGATCATAACTGACCTCAGCACTTCGTAAATAATCAAGTGCTCTTAGAATATCATATTTCCATCTGGACGGATAAGAGAGCATGACTATTTTCTTATTTATAATTTCCCCCGTTTTGTGAGACTTATACAAATTGTGCTGTAGTAAAAACTCGATTGACTCTTTTTCGGCATTTTGGAGATCTTCTCGTCTATATGTGTAACCACTTTTTGTAAACTCAAGGATTCCTTCCAGGACGGATATTGTTGAATGTACCGAACTATGAGTTGCTCCTATTGTATTGGAGTGGCAGTTGAAACCACCGTCTTTCATGCGCTCTGTGAGCAAGAAATCGATGATTGATTTTAAGTTATCTTCCTTCATCCCAAAATAGGAAGCATAATTTAAAAACATGCCATTTAAGCAGACATCACACTTCTGCTCGGCACCAAAGGGTGATATTCCGCCATCAGAACCTTTTAAAGTGTCTATGACTTGTAATATGGACTGCCTTATTGCTTGATTGTCAGGGGATATGGCAAGATGCTTTAAATCCAGCAGAGTGTAATGGGATGAAATCCATTTTGGTTGATAGAAGCGTTGTCCCCAATGTCCCTCACTTCGTCGAAAACTTAGAAACTTAGCCCCCCACCCCTCAGTCGCTATACGATCCTGTAACGAAGGGTTTTCAATTCCCAACAAATCACGATGGACTTGATATTGAATTGACACATCCCCCTTTAGAAGCCATTCTAGAAGGTTGTCAAATTGAACCGAATCCATTTATGGTTCACCTTGAGGAGGGATCATGGCTCTGATTGTCAGCTGTCTTTTTGTCCGGACTGTCATATACTATCCTATCAGGGAGCGCTTTCAGGTTTGTCAGTATTGCCATTGGAGGTAAAATAATAAGTGCACTCTCGGGGATGAAAAGCCCCCATTTTATATCCAAGATAACCGCCGATACCGCCATAAATTGCTGACCAGTAAAAAGTATATCCGGAGTTGTTATCATCATTCCATTCATCTTGAGTAAGAACAACCCATAATGCTGCACTGGCAGCGCCTGCAAGTCCATAATGTATTCCATGATGTCGAGAGACGACAATTCGGTTAATCTCACTTGCCTGGAAGTGAAGGTCTTCTCTGTCTGGGATCCGGATGGCATGTACTGAGTCTTGCTTGATGATTGTGTTTGTGACTTGAATTTGTTCGAAGGATTTCATTTCGATTGTTGCATTCTCTTTAAGAGATATATCTTCATAAGTATTTAGTATATGAGAATTAGAACAACCGGCAATCCAAAATATTGCCCATAATATGAATAGAAATTTTCTTCCAACTATCATAATCAATTATGTTCCTTTCGACTTATACTTACGCCCCGATCGCGAACCTGAGGAGTTGTCTACCTAAAAACAACTGTAGGTTTAGCCGTAACGAGTCGGGGTGTTTCTAAAATCAAGTGGGTTGGTGCCGCTTCATCAACGATAAAAAACCCCTTATATTTCCAGATGTGACTCCCCCAATATTCCACATAGAAATCTATTATATACTTACCAGGGTCTAAAACAATAGATGTGTGGGTATGCCAATTGACCTCTTCATCATAGACGATCGTTCTGGTTTGAAGTTCACGAATAGTGACTTGAGGACCATGTCGTATTAAAAGACCCTTTGGCTTGTTTGATTCAAAAATTAAACCCGACTCAAAGTCTGGGTCCCAGACATTACTTGGTGGCGTATTGTCCAGCATGAGTGTTGTGGAAAGCAGGCATGCGTTCAGACCCAGAACCATGATTATCTGCAAAAGGACTATACTTTTTCTAATCATTTATATCCTTGCTTGTCTGACCGGGCTGTTTCTGCGAAGATGGGCTTTTGTCAGGTGCCAGAAAATTAACTTCAGAACACACCATTTTGCACATCTGAACAGAACTGTTGGATACTTTGATAAAAAGTACCTCCAGCCATGCGAATGATATCATTATGTCCTGCATTAGGGATTTCCACATAGCGTACTTGTGAGCTGATCGCATCCCGCAACGTTCGTCCCATCTCCACGGGTAAAACCTCATCCCTGTCTCCATGAATGATCAAAACCGGACCTTCATATGACCTGATCTTCTCCATATTGTTAAAGGGGTTGCCTATAAGTGAAGCCACGCTTTCTACACCAGCCAGCCTGGCCAAATCCCTCCCGGAGGAAATTGGTGTCACAAGAATCATTCCGGCAAAGCTGTTTTCCATGGCCAGATCAACTGCGACAGCACTACCAATTGATCTTCCATATACAAATATATCCGACATATCCAGCTTGAGGTCTTCAAGTAGATACTTGAGTGCCACCCTGCTGTCTATATAGATGCCCTCCTCTGAGGGCGTCCCGCTGCTTAGACCAAAGCCACGGTAATCAATCATCAAAACATTACTATTTGTCCTGGTCAGGTCCACGGCCCAGGGAATTCGCTGAGACGCATTTCCAGCATTCCCATGGAAATACAAAATTGTTTTATCTGCTGAGGGATTGGGAAAATAGAAGGCACTCAGCCTTTCACCATCTGGTGTCTCAAGAAAGTGATGCTGAATGGATGGCGGCAATCTGTCAACAGGTATTTCAGTACCGGTTTGCGGTTGAAAGGCCAAACGGTTTACAAGTGAGTCTCGACACGACCAAATCAACCCCAGGATCATTGTTAGAGTGATTATAACTATCGCTGCTATTCGTTTCATGCTGCCTACTTGAATCACCTGTACACCTGCTTTAGAGCCTGCATGCCTAGGATAGTATGAGATAGATGATGCCGAAAAAGAGTGACCCCAGTATCAGGTTGTTAGAATACTCTTTTTCGATTGTCTCAATTTCTTTCAGCTCTATGGTATTAGATATTCGAATATCTAAATCAAACCTTACGCTGAGTGGTAGCGGTGCTCTATTTAAACGACCAGGGTTCCACTGGCTCAATTCTACAGCATCCTCGGCTGCGCTCATTAACTGTCGAGGTCCAAGTATTGCCCTTACATCCTGGGCATGGCCATCAATATCAATGGTGCAAGTGATGGTAACTATCCCCTCAATCTTTTCGGCCAATGCGTCCTCTGGATAGATGAAGGCTTTCAGAATTGACTCATATCCCCCCAGGAGTATTGGTTTATCAATATATAACAAGGGGCCCTGGTTTTCGATGTCATAGCCCTGATTGGGATCAGGACCCTGAGCAAGCGCATTGGCAAAGAGTAACAACAGAGCAAAAACAATTCGCATGATGTGGTTATTCCCGTTTTCCCCCGGCTACTGCACCAGGTCTATCTTTGGTTTTCTTCTTTTAGGGCTCAAGCCCCCTCAAAAAGATATGGCTTATATCAAGTAACCCATTTCGCTTTGGCATGAAATTCGTCGAGATTTGATGCACCAGCATAGCTGAAAGCGCTGCAGAGACCATCATTGATATCTTTAATGGCATACTTGACAGCACCCTTGTAAGGAATCTCCATACTTACACCCTCGGTATGGTTCCCGCTATTGCCTGTGTTCAGTTTGGATTCAAAGGAGGCACTGCCCATATAGCTTTTGTAAAAGGTTTCGTTGGGATAATTTCCCCTTCTTAATTTAGGTCCAGGGCTCTCCTTGGTACCTGCAAACAAACTCCCGGTCATAATGGCGTCTGCTCCAGCTGCCAGGGCTTTGGCGATATCTCCCACTGAGGTGATGCCACCGTCAGCGATTATTTTGACACCCAGTTCAGCTTTCTTTTCGGCACATGTGAGAATGGCTGAGAACTGAGGAATGCCATAGCCCGTCATGATCCTGGTTGTACAGGCCGAACCAGGTCCAATACCAACTTTAACAATATCAGCGCCCCAGGCCGACAAATCTTTCACAGCTTCTGGGGTACACACATTTCCGGCAATAATATCAACCTGGTCATCCAGCTCATGTTTATGAATCCAGGCCTTCACGTGACCAATCTGGGTCTTCATTTTTTCATGATGGCCATGGGCAATGTCGATGGTGATAGATCTTAGATAGCCTTTTTTGTCGGCCTGTTCAAAAGGTTGTAATGCACTGAGATCATTGACGCCCACAGAAATATCAAGGGGACATTGTTCTGAGACAATGAAGTCACAATCGTTGTGGTATTCATCTGGCGTCTGGTGAAATCTGTGAAGAATAGCCATGGCCCCCAGTTTATGTAGGTTGACCACCATTTGTGACCCACTCACTGTCTTCATATTGGCTGCAATGACGGGCATGGCAAGGGTGTGGAATTGGGGGTGGTTGAACAGTTTGACTGACAGATCCACATGACTCCTACTTTCCAGTTCGGAGTACGATGGCGTCAGATATACGTCGCTATAATCAAGTAATTTCATGAGATTCTCCTTGGAGATTAACCACATCAGATGGAATGAATATTAACTGTATATCGGCACTGTGCAAGGGTGCAGATGGGTTTACCCGTCGTAGCTGTTTCAGAATAACAAGCCTTTGTTCGGCCGACAATCATTTACTCATCACTATCAAGTCTCTTGCCCAGACTTAAGACCTCATCTATTTCGTAACCCAAGCTTTTATAGAATTTTACTGCTGGAGTGTTCGATTCTCTAATCTGCAAATTAATCTTAGGACAACCAGCAATCTCAAGAAGTCTTTCAAGCTCAAGCATTATTTTTCGTCCAAAACCCTTCAGGCGGTGATCTGGTGCAACAGCCAAATAATTTATCCAGCCACGGTGCCCCTCATACCCAGCCATTGCACTGGCTATAATGTCTCCTTCCAGCACACCCACAAGAAACAGTTCGGGTTGAACTTTTAGTTTCCGATATATGTCTTTTCTAGGATTATTCCATGACCTGATCAAATCACATTTTTCCCACAGTGTGATTATTGAGGATTCATCTGATTGATTATAGCTTCGAATTTGCATTTTATTCCTAATTCGGTTAAACACTCATGGCTATTCTACATCCCGAGGACTAGCAATGCTTCCTGAAACAGACTCGCCTTGTTGTTTAATTGTATCCATCCATATCATTTCAAGCAACGAAAAAGGTGTCCGGCAACAGCTTATGGGGCCCCATTCTTTTCTTTCTCTATGGGTATGACGTCATTGAGACGAGGGTCATTAAGGATTGCCAGGGCATCTGTTTGAATCGCTTTGGCTTCCTTCATCTCATCCAGGGCTATGGCCAGGTCGATAAGGATTATTGTTTTTTCCACAAAGTGATTTTCATTGTAGGCCTTGAAATCTTCTCCAAAGCCCTCGCCTCCATACATGGCCACATTTCTATCGTAGACCTCTTTCACATCACCAAACTCATCTTCAAGACTATCCATATACTTGCGGACAAGATCATAGGCTTGTGCTTCGATAATTGCATTTTTTGCGATACTCCAACATTGACCTGCCAGCTCTTGATGCTCATGATCGAGGCTCCTGAACAGGGCAACTGTCAAGCTGTCACTTCCCAAAGTTCGGTTCAAGGCCATAACATCATGAAACAGGTTCCGATTGCCTTTTCCCTGTGCAAGCAGGTCAGCTTTGTTGTCACGGATCTTAATCATGGTCTGGAGAGCAGGTGGATAGACATCCCCGAGCTGCTTCCAATAGGACAATGCAAATGAGAGTCTGACACCGTACATGGATGGGGAATATTCAAGGGCGTGATCATGAAACCAGACGTGTTTTTCCAGAGCATCTTCATAGCGCTGGCCTTTGAAGTCATCCTGGGCATCATGTAGGATTTGCTGTGGATCAGGATTTTCAGAAGGTTCCCATCCACGCTCGCAGGAAAGGAAAGTTATCAGAATTAAAAGTAGGCTAAACTGTCTCATCTTGGGTTCCCCTTTTAGAAGTGATACTTAACGATCAGGCTGTGGTTCAGGATTGTATCAGTTGATAAGCTACCCCATGAAATCTCAGAAAGCTGGAGTGTATAAACAATTGATTGTTTATACACTCCAGCGTCAAATAAAAACTCAACCCCCATTCCCAGCCCTTGCATATGTCCCTGACCATCGAAAGTATACGTCTCATCGTTTTCTATAATATCGGGATAATAATATTGATCGAGATGACCGTTCAAGGAATATGTCTCATAATAAGCCCCACAATAATACAGCACACTTCCATGGAATCGATAACCAAAGAGGAGGTTTGACTGCAGGGAGTTCAACCGCCAGTCATATTCGGCGACTATTTGATCTGAACCAGGCCTGTCGGACTTGGTGAGTTCATGAGAATTTGAAGTAAAGTTGTATCCAACTGACAGGGCGACACTTTTATTCCCAATAGTTGATGCTTCTCGCCCTTTGCCCAGCAATTGAGTCCGCAACATGACCCCGCTATAAATATCATATGATAGTTCAAGCCGCTTCATGACAGCCACTCCAAAATGAGGTGAAAGACTGGGATAGGCTTTTCTGCTGCTCAATTTTGGGCTGTTAAATACTGGCGGATCCGCGATACCATCTGGGATGATGATAATTTCATTGGGACGCATTACGCTAAACCCCAGGGAAACCCCAGGAGGTGTGCCGGACAGTTCAGGTGGATCCAGCCGGGATGAATACAGTGGAACGGTTATGGGTGCCTGGTGGGTACAGGATAAAAATGAAGACAGCAGCATGACCCCAAGAGCTAATCCCGTCATCTCACGACACGTAAGGGTTGCTATAGGAAGGGGCATGGTTTTGACAAAACCAACCGGTCTATCCATCAATTTCATTTTGTTCTCCCCGCCAATTGGGTTAACCCCAAGCTGTTGTTATACCGTAAAGATTAAGGTCATTCAGTTATTTGTAGAAACGCATTTTCTTCTGCAATTTGCTGTAAATCTTTTAAATGCTTGTCTGGTGATGATAAATACAGTGCAAGACTATCTAAAACGTCTAATTCATTTTTTGTCATCTCTGAAATACCCCCACTGGATCGGGAAACAATCTGGGGATCAATCCAATACGATTTTTCTTCACCTATCGTATATGATAGATCATGTATCAATAAATGAATAGTTGCTGGCACTACATCACCATATCTGGAAACATATTTGCTACGAGCTACCTTATTCTTTCTTATATAATTCCAAGTTTCAAAGGCAAATTCATTATAGGAAAAATCTACTTTATTTCGATCCGGATCAACAAGGATCCATTTATTATGGCTTTCATCCCAGACTTCACAGATGGCATGACTCACTTTTATGTCTTTTCTATAACCAATGTATTTTGCAAAACCGGCACGAATGCGTACTGGAATTTCCCGATATCGTAAAATGGAGGCAAGTAACATGTTATGATGAACACAAGCGACTACGAGTCTTTCTTCTGGTTTGCGTTTTTCAATCAATCCATTTTCGTTTCTTTGTAACAGTTCCTTTAACATCAGTGAAACAGTTGGAAAATCATGATCTTCAAATTCGCGGTCTTTTGGAATTTCGCCACCAAATATTTTAACATCGAAAGGATGGATGAGTTGTTTTTTAATGACACCGCATAGGTTTTCAAGGGAGGTAGGTAAATGATTAAAGAGATAGCCAAAATCACCGGGTTCTGTGAACGAGCTAAAATTACGATAATGATCAAGCACATAATTTGAAGGTTTATAATTTGGATTCTTAACCGTACAGGATGTTATGATAAAAAAGACTACGAAGGAAATAACAACTTTCATTGCTTACCCCTATCAGAAAAAGTGGTATAACGTTTTATGCCCATCTATGTCCCTGGAACCACGATGGGATTGTTATGTGTAAAAGAGAGCAGGGATTGCATAAAGAGCTGCCCCTGCCAGAAAAAATGCCAAAAAAGCTATAGAGCTCCAATGCTTTAATTTGAAAAATACGATTTGCTCTATGGAACGGGCCACCCAAAATAGTAACATCAGGATGAGCAGGCTATGGCCCAGTGCAGTTGAGAGGAGTTCATTTGTGTGAACGAGGGAAATATAGCTAAAGATTATAAATGCAAAGGATAAGCTCAAGTTCAATACCTGCATGATGGCTCTATTTAAGAAAGACAATTTACGAAGATCGTTTTTCCAGTCGAATAGTCGCCAAAACAACAGGTGAAATATCACCATTGCGATATTGTAAACCCCACCCACCTTAATCAATAGTTCCATTCGTTCTCCTCGTAATCATATTTTCCATTCAGCCTGTCCTTTGTATCTCAGCATGAGCTTAGATGGGCCTTTTTTTGACCAGTGGAACACCCTAAAAGGATATACTTGCATTGTATATCCCATTTACAACTTCAGTCATTTTGACAAAATTTAGTGTGGCTGGAATGTCAGACGCCAGGTGATAATTGTTGTTTCGATAAAATGCTGTATCCGTAATCAGCACTGCCTTATAACCATGACCCCAATAGTTTAAATGATCAGAGAAGTCAACCCCCACAAGCGTCGAGGGCGCTGCCAGCTTAATGGCTCTGACACCGCTGGTTTTATTAATACCCCTCTTAATTTTTCTGGCAAAACGATTCGATCTAAAATTGGATATGACAGCAATGAAATTTCCTTCACCAGGAAAAAGCCATTTTAATATGCTCAAGGGGTATTGCTGTGAACCCGGTGCTTCATCATAGTAACCCAGCATCTCCAGGCATATCATGACCTTAATCTCAACGCCTTGATCGATGAGTGATTGGGCATGAACTGCTGAGCCCATGTTCGGCGTTCTGAAGTTTGGAGGTTCCTCAAGTGTAAATGCAACTAGGTCTATCCGCTTGCTGAACGTAGATGATTCTTTTGACAGCATGGCTGCAATTTCCAGCAAAGCAGCCACACCACTGGCATTATCGTCAGCTCCAGGCTGATCATAACAGACATCGTAATGGGCACCAATTATCACTCTTTCACCTAGGGCTGGACCAAAGGAGGCAATGACATTCTGGTAGGTATCGTCTCCTACCTCAAAAACCTGGCGATTGACCCGATTGGTATAAATGGAAAACACAGAATCGATGTAATTGGCAACGGCATCAAGGGTTCCTGGATGCGCGTGATTTCTAAATTCTGATGTGGATGTCATGAAATCCACGTGGGAGATTAGCGCTGAAGTAGAGGTAGCTATATCTGACTTACAAAATACGGTACCAGCCAGGACCAGGACCAACAGTGCTACTTTTCTCATCTATTCCCCTATAAGGTTAATCTAAGCTCTTGTTAAGTTTCTGATCCCAAAGTGATAACTACATTACCCTTTTTATGCCCTGTATCGACGTAGCGGTGTGCTTCAACAATTTGAGCTAGCGGATAACGTTTATCAATGACGGCTCTAAATTTGCCTTTTTCCATAAGCTCCTGGAGGAACTGGAGCTCTTCAATTTTTAATTTCAAACCACCTGAACCCTTGAGGACGTTCAGATACACACCTCCAGGCTTTAATCTGGTTTTACAGAGAGCAGGTGAAACCTTGCTTACGGCATCAAAAATGACGTCGTACAGCTCAGGGCTCTTGGTGAAGTCCACCTGGGTATAATCAATAACGCAGTCAGCGCCCAGAGAACGCACCAGGTCCATATTTGTGGTGCTGCAGACACCAGTTACCTCTGCACCCATAATTTTGGCGAGCTGAACGGCAAAGGTTCCCACGCTGCCTGAGGCTCCATAGATAAGAATTTTTTGATTTTTCTGAAGCTTGGCTGTTCTTAGAAAGCGCAAGGCTGTGACCCCCCCGTTGGAAACAGGTGCAGCCTCCTCATAGGATATGCCTGTTGGTATTGTTGCCAGGACACCGTTTTCCGGCATGCAGGTATACTCAGCATAGGCACCAAAACTCATTTCGGTAGCAGCAAAGACTTTATCCCCTGGCTTGAAAAGGGTGACATGCTTACCGATTGACTCGATTTCTCCAGCCAGCTCCATGCCCAATATCTTTTTTCGGGGTCCCCTGAAACCAATCATAAAGCGCATGAGGGGTTTGAGGAAAAAATCCTGAACTTTGCCCATTCCCGGTTTAAAACTGCGAATTTTGGTATCCCCGATGTGGACGGTGGTTGCATGAATTTTTATCAGCACCTCATGGTCTTGAGGAACAGGTTTTGCAATATCCTGAATCTCAAGGACTTCAGGGGGTCCGTATTTTGTACAGATGACGGCTTTCATTGGTCCCCTCTGCTGATAGATATGTTCAAATTGGTAGTATGATTTAATTCAAGGGTAAGTGTATTGATAGCATTGCTGCTTCCTGAAACAGACTCGATTTGTTTGATAATTGTATTCATCCAAGGCATTTTTATTAACCCCCCCAGTATATGAGTCAGCTCAAACCCCGCTCAGCAGGGCAAGCCTTTGTTAGGCATCGTTTTCATTCTTTCTCTTGGAATTATTTTTTTGATCGAATATGGTTATCACAACCATTGCAAATGATAGTAAATAAATGAGGCCACCCTTGGTCCCGTCATAGTCCCAATACACTCTGACATCATTAAACAACGAAAGAACTCCAAAATAAACTAGAAAGTAATAGAGAGATGCCTCTAAAGGTTTGTCACAAAGCAGGGTGCCCATAATATTGGTGAAGCTATTTTGATTGCTGTCATTATTTAAAAGTCCCCTTCGTAGAAGAATGCCACCAATTAAAAGCAGGGTAATTACCGTGAACCATTTCTTCGGTCCCTCACCATACAGAAGAACCACAACACCCATCATTAAAAAGATTATAGCTACAAATATACTTTGTGTTCTCTTCATGTGAGACTCCTTGTCGTATGCCTAGTAGTGTTTATGCAGTCTGGTATAAGACGAAGATTTCGTGCCTAGGCCCGAATAAACGTTCTTGTTAGTTTAAGGTGTTCAATAGCCCGTCCCTGAATTTTTGAGTAACATTGGAATCTAGACTTTCTGGCTATTTATACAAGGGCTCATCCCCCTTTGGCTGCCGCTGTTGACGGTGTTAAAAGGGGGGGTATAAGGGATAGAGGGGTATAGGGTGCAGAGATTGTTGCAGGCTAATTACCCCGGCCTTCAGACCGGGGGCACTAAACCATGTAACAAGGGGGCTTAAGATTTCCCGGCGTAGTCCGGAGGACGTAGATGGACCCAAATAGTCAGGGTTAAAACCCTTTTGTACCATATACCACTATACCCCCGCCTTAAAAGGCGGGGCAATTGATCCTCTCGATGACGTACCTGGTGGTAAATTTCAAGTCCAGCTTTAATTTGATTTTGGGCTTGATGTGTATGAAATTACAGCAGGTCACAATCCAACTAATCTCAGGGGGTTGTTATGGCGCATCACACACTAAAATCCAGTTATTCACAATTAAGCGACAGACTCAATCGATTTCCCCAGGGAGCACCCCCCTCAGAGCTACTTTTTAATATTTTGAAGATGTTGTTTAGCGAAAAGGAGGCTGAGCTGGCCGCCTTACTGCCCATCAAACCCTTTAACGCGGCGCAGGCCAGTAAGATCTGGAAGATGGATTTAACCAAAACACGCCATATTCTGGAGCAGCTGGCAAGTCGTGCCATTCTGGTTGATATTGAACGAAATGGTGAATCCGTTTATACCCTGCCGCCACCCATGGCGGGCTTTTTCGAATTCTCCCTCATGCGTGTTAGAGATGACATTGACCAAAAAGTGCTGAGTGAACTATTCTTTCAATACATGAATGTAGAAGAAGACTTCATCAAGGACCTTTTTACCAGGGGTGAGACACAACTCGGTCGAGCCTTTGTCAACGAACCCGCCCTGTCAAACGAGAACGCCCTGCACGTGCTGGATTATGAGCGCGCCACCCAGGTCATTGAGGATGCTCACCATCGGGCCATCGGTTTATGCTATTGTCGACATAAAATGGAACATGCGCACCAGGCCTGTGATGCACCTCAAGATATCTGCATGACCTTTAACAACTCCGCCGCCTCACTCATCAAACATGGACATGCACGATCTGTGGACAAATCAGAATGCCTGGACCTTCTTAATTTGGCTTATGATAACAAGCTGGTCCAGTTTGGTGAAAATGTGAGAGAGAGCGTTAACTTCATCTGCAATTGCTGCGGATGCTGCTGTGAGGCCATGATAGCATCCAGACGTTTTGCGTTTCATAACCCGGTTCACACAACCAATTTTCTGCCTGAAATCTATGCAGATGAGTGTAATGGCTGTGGTAAATGTGTTGCGGTTTGCCCGGTTGAAGCCATGACATTGGTTTCATCCAATAATCCAGATAAGCCCAAAATGAAAATGGTCAGGCTGGATGCGGATATTTGTCTTGGTTGTGGAGTGTGTGTAAGAGCCTGCACCAGAAACAGTCTCAGTTTGAAATCCCGAGAAAAGAGGGTGATCACACCCCTCAATGGAACCCATCGGATCGTCAGGATGGCTATAGAAAGAGGTGCTTTTCAGGATCTGCTTTTCGACAATCGTGTGTTATGGAGTCACCGGGCATTGGCAGGGGTTCTGGGTGTGATTCTAAAGCTGCCGCCCATAAAACAGGTCATGGCAAGTGAGCAGGTAAAATCGCGCTACCTTGAAGCTCTTATACGATATACAGAAAATTAGAGAAATATCAATTCAAACCAAAAGCACTTGAATTTCAAGCATGCCCATCGCCTGCCAGGTCGTAGCTTTCAAGCAGCGAAGTCTGAAAGCTATTTTGACGATGCAAAAAAATGAACAATTAGCATAGAGGGGTTTCTAATTTCTACCTCCCCGTTGGCGGGGTTCCAGAATGACTCGCTTATTGTGTAAACACCAAATTTCAAGTTTCCAATTTCCACCCCCCGCTTAAATTGATTTTCTATGCAACAGGATGCCCTTATCTCCAGCCTCAAAGGCGTTGGCTCCCGAAAAGTTGAAGCCCTCAATGAAGCAGGACTGTTTTCGGTGAATGATCTCCTTGAGCATTTCCCCAGACGCTATCTGGATCGCTCCACGGTTTCCTATACCACAGATCTGCAAAAAGACAAGCAGGCCACGGTGGTGGGCAAGGTAACGGGTAGTCAAATGCGTCGTGGACGCAAGCGCTCCTATTTTGAAATGGTGGTGGCTGACGAACGGGGTTTTTTAAAGTGCCGTTGGTTTAATGGGGCCAACTGGATACAAAAGCGCTTTAAAAAAGGCGATGTGGTGGCCGTCAGCGGCAAGGTTGATTTCTATGGTGGCTTTCAGATGGTCCACCCCGACTTTGACATCCTCAATGAGGAAGGCACCAATCCCATCAATACCGGTATTGTGGTGCCCCTGTATCCCTCCGGTCAAAAACTGCAGTCAGCCGGTCTGGATAGTCGGGGCTTCAGACGACTCCTGAGACCGCTGGTTGACGGGATTGAATCCAAGATCATGGATTTTTTGCCCAAGGATATGCTGAAAGAAAATGAACTCATGGATCTGGGGGATGCCATCCGTGATATTCATTTTCCAGAAGATATGGAAAGCCTGAAACGGGCCCAGCATCGTCTCAAATTTAACGAGTTGTTTCTCATGCAACTGTTTCTGGCCATTCGTCGTCAGAGCGTGGTGGAGAAGGTCAAGATCAACCGCTTCTCAGGGTTTGGAGACTATCTTGAACCCCAATACAAAAAATTACCTTACGAACTTACTGGTGCCCAGAAACGGGTCATGACTGAAATCTGGGAGGACTTGAAATCGGCCCATCCTATGAATCGACTGCTCCAGGGAGATGTGGGATCAGGAAAAACGGTTATTGCTCTCCTGGCTGCGGCTATTACGGCAGGCAATGGCTATCAGTCCGCCATTATGGCGCCTACAGAAATTCTGGCTGAGCAGCACTATAAAAATGCTACAAGCTTTTTTGAGGGAACACCCATCAGGGTGGTCCTGCTCACAGGATCGCAAACGGTGGCTCAAAAACGGGATTTACGCAAGGCCTTGAAAGAGGGCTATTACCATGTGGCTATTGGTACTCACGCCTTGATCCAGGGTAAGGTCCATTTTAAAAATCTGCAGCTTGTGGTCATTGATGAGCAACACCGATTTGGCGTGCTGCAGCGCGGCGAACTCCTGGAAAAGGCGGCTGAGGCAGATGTGCTGGTGATGACAGCCACACCCATCCCCCGTACCCTGTCCATGACCCTGTTTGGTGATCTGGCTGTATCCATTATTGATGAGCTACCAGCTGGCCGGCAAAAAATAATTACCCGCAAAGTTGATATTCATGCCCTGCCCAAGGTTTATGGATTTATTGAGGATGAACTTAAGGCGGGACGTCAGGCTTTTGTGGTTTACCCCCTGATTGAAGAATCAGAAAAGATTGATCTGGAAGCCGCCACAGAAGGGTTTGAGAAACTCCAGCAGCGCTTCAAGGGGTTTAAGGCCGCCTTGCTTCATGGTCGTATGAAGGCCGATGAAAAAGACACGATTATGCAGGCCTTCTCTCGGAATGAGATACACCTTCTGGTGAGTACTACGGTGATCGAGGTGGGTATTGATATTCCAAATGCCACGGTGATGATGATAGAGAATGCCGAGCGTTTTGGTCTGGCCCAACTGCATCAATTGAGGGGTCGTATTGGTCGTGGTGAGCACAGGGGGGTTTGTGTCTTGGTCCATCGCAACATGAATGCTGATTCTCTAGATCGACTGGCCATTATGGTGGAAACCACAGATGGATTCAGGATTGCTGAAGAAGATCTGCGTCTACGTGGAGCCGGTGATATTTTTGGAACGCGGCAGTCTGGTTTGCCGGCACTTAAAATTGCTAATATTCTCTATGATGGGGACATTTTGAAGCAGGCCCGGAAGGCTGCTTTTGCGCTGATTAATGAAGATCCACATCTTAGGAAGGGTCCCCATGACGATCTTCGGAATATTGTGCAGGATAGGTTCTCAGAGCTCTCGAGTATGGCGGGGATAGGGTAAAACTCCAGCGACAGCCTTTACGGTCGGCTATGCCCCCGTCGGTCATTACGAGAAGCGTAGCGACGAAGCAATCTCCGAATCCTTGGAGACCGGACAGCCCGAGATCGCCGCGTCGGTTTTCAACCTCCTCGCGAAGACAGGTAGGATCAAGCCCGTTGTGTCATTGCGAGCGAATGCAATGAGCGGGGCAGGCACCATATTCAGGGCAGGTTCGAGATCGCCGCGTCGGTTTTCAACCTCCTCGCGAAGACAGGTAGGATCAAGCCCGTTGTGTCATTGCGAGCGAATGTAATGAGCGCGGCAATCTCCATATTCGAGGACAGGTTCGAGATCGCCGCGTCGGTTTTCAACCTCCTCGCGAAGACAGGGTGGTTCTGGTGCCAGGGGTGGGAAATTCGGTTGTCAGGGTTATCTTTTTTGGAATTGAGACACAGGAGAGATGCTTATGTTTGCATGGACAAATATTATGTCTATTGATAATGGTTTTATTGATGAAGACCATAAGAAGCTTATCGAAATAGCCAATCGGGTTGCACAGCTTCACCACCCCAATCGTGATGCCGAAGAACTGAAGCAGGCCATTCGTGAGCTATATGATTATGTTAAATATCATTTCTCACGTGAAGAAGCCTTCATGGAGGAAATTCAATATCCCCATGCTGATGCCCATCATCAAAAACATGAGGGGATTGTCAAAGAGATGAATCACTATCTTACCAGCTCACATCACATGGGCGAAATGTTGGATAATTTCCGCATACTCATGAACAAATGGGTGCTCAATCATATTATGGATGAAGATATACAACTCCATGAATTCATGATTTCCAAACAGTCACCCAGCTAAATCAGAGCCACCCTCCCGAGGCAATTAAGGATGTATATGAAACTTTCACCGCAGCTCCAGGCTGATCTGGACCATCGAAAATTAAAGCTGATACAGGCCTGCGACCTGGATGGTTTTCTGGATGCGTCAGATGTGGTTACGGTGCCATGCTGGCCGGAATTCATGATGAACGATACAGTGGCTAACAGTAATTGGCGACCCATGCATGATAAATATCCTGAGTTCCAATTTGCCCTGATAGAGCAGGACACAGATAATTGGATTGCCGTGGGCAATAGCATCCCCCTGCATTTTGAAGGTCCTCTGGAAGACCTGCCAGACGCCGGTTGGGACTGGGCGGTTCTAACAGGCATGCAAGCTGAGCAGCCGGCAAATCTCATATGTGCGCTGGCGATTCAAATTCTACCGGAATATCGAGGTGGCGGCCTGAGCGCTTTCATGATTAAAGTCATGCAGGAAATCGGCCTGAGCCATGGGCTTGGCAAATTGATTGCGCCAGTACGCCCGAGTAAAAAAAGTGATTATCCTCTGACCCCCATGGCGTTATATATTGAATGGTCAAAAGAAGACAGACCCTTTGATCCCTGGTTGCGGGTTCACCACCGCCTGGGGGCACGCATATTAAAAGTTTGTCCGGAGGCGATGCACATTTCCGGGACCATCAAGTCCTGGGAGGAATGGACCGGTTTGAGTTTTCTGTCCGGTGGTGATTACATTATCCCCGGTGCCTTATCGCCAGTGACAATTGATATTGAAAATGATCGTGGCGTCTATATTGAAGCCAATGTGTGGATGCTCCACGATTATTACAAAAAAGCGAAATAGAAGAGAAACTATCTCATGATAAAGTTAGAAAACCTCTCCAAGCAGTTCGATACCACCCTGGCTGTAAATAAGCTGGACCTGCATATTGAGAAAGGGGAGCTGTTCAGTTTTCTGGGACCCAATGGGGCCGGAAAAACCACCACCATAAAAATGATGGTTGGCTTAATGACACCTACCCAGGGTACCATTTACATGGGTGGATTCAATGTGGAGAAAGAACCCCAGAAGGCCAAGTTTATCACGGGTTATGTCCCTGACGCGGCCTTTCTCTATCAGCATTTGTCCGGGCTGGAATTGCTGATGATGGTGGGTCAACTCTACTCCATGGACAACAAGGCAGTGCATGCAGAACTTGACGCATTGAGTGAGCGCCTGTTTATGAAGGAGTGGATTGGTGATCGCATCTCGGGCTACTCACAGGGAATGAAACAGCGGTTGGCCTTTGCATCAGCCTTTCTGCACAGCCCTGAAATATTGATTATTGATGAGCCCATGGTGGGTCTGGATCCCAAAACAGCCAGGATCATCAAAGACATGCTCAAAGAGCGCAGTGAAAGTGGTGTCACTGTCTTTATCTCAACCCACAATTTGAATGTGGCGGAGGAATTGTCAGATCGCATTGCCATTATCAACAGGGGAAAACTCCTGGGTCTGGGTACGGTGGATTCCTTCGAGTCCATGGCTGGCGAGCAAGAGAATCTGGAAGAGCGATTTTTGAGAATTGTTGAAGAAGAAGAGCACACGGTGGGGCACCAGGACCTTGATGAAGCACTACCCCACGCCAATTGACCACCATATATAGATTGGAGATTTTGTCATCGTAAGCCAGCAAGCCCAACTCCTGTTCCGTGTAAAACGCCAAAGTCTTAAGGGTTTCCTTGCAGGTGTGTTCAAGCAAAAACGCCTGGAGATTGTTGTGTCCAGCCTGATTGTTTTCGGACTGATTTTTGGTGGATATAAACTGTTTGTCTCCGGGGGCAATTTTCTCCTCAGACAGGGAGAGCTGGGCGGGGTTTTCCTGGATCGCCTGTTTTACCTCGGTTGGTCCATTATTTTTTACCTCCTGATTTTATCAAACCTGGTGACGGGTTTTTCAACCTTTTACCGTTCTCCTGAAGTCGCCTTTCTCATGACGCTGCCAGTTGACAACAAGCAGATTTTCAGGATCAAGTTTATTGAGAACCTGATTTACAGTTCCTGGGCGATTCTCATTCTGGGGATCCCCTTGACACTTGGGTACGGAGCGTTGCAGGGGTTATCGTTCTGGCAATATGGACTGGTCTTTATTACCGGGATTCTGCCCTTTCTATTTATTGCGACGGTGTCTGCCAGCCTACTGCTCATGTTGCTGGTATTCCTGAGCCGCTTTTTTAAGATGCGAACAGTCTTTATCTTTCTGGGTGTCATTTTTACCGGTATTTTTTATCTCTATTTTAGTGTGAGTCAACAGGATACGGTCTTGACTGGCAATCTTGGTAACTTCAGGTCTCTGGGGCGCTATCTGGCCAATATGGCCAATACGTCTTTCCCCTTTATACCCAGCTACTGGTTAAGTCGTCTATTTATGGGCAGTGAAACCCTGGTTTTGCTGGAGCGTCTTTTCTATTCGGCTATGTTTTTGACTACGGCGGCCCTGGGCTGGGAGCTTATAAACTGGACGGCAGAGCGTTTCTATTTTCAAACCTATCAGGTTATGGAAGGTCAGGGGCAAAAGAACAAAAGAACCCCTCTGAGCAGGATATTCAATTTTAGTTGGTATGGGTTGCGTCCCCCGGTAAAAGCCCTGGCTTCAAAGGATCTGGTCCAATTTCTACGGACGCCCCAGCAGTGGGTCCAGTTTTTATTGCTGGGTTTCTTTATTGGGGTGTATTTGATCAACCTGTCACGGGGTCAATTGCAAATGGATGAGTTGTCATCCTTTTGGCGCACCACCATCTATATTTTCAATTTTGGATTTACAGGATTCATTCTGGCAGCGCTAACGGCACGCTTTGTTTATCCCATGATCAGCATGGAGGGCCGCAGTCTGTGGATATTGCAGATGGCTCCCTTCTCCATGAAACGGGTCTTTGTGGAGAAATTCTGGTTTGCCTTTTTTGTACTTTTCACCCTCACCGAGGTAGTGGCTCTTACTTCAAATTTCTTTCTGGGTCAGAGTCTGGAAGTATCCCTGATAGCCAGTGGATTCCTGTTTCTCACCAGCCTGGCGCTGATCAGCCTGTCCCTGGGTCTGGGTGCCGTATATGCTCAGTTTAATGAGACCAATCCCATGAAAATAAGCAGTGGGTATGGCGGAATTATCACGGTGGTCCTCAGCCTGATTTATGTGGCCTTCTCGGTTACCTCACTGGTGCTGGTTATCAATCTGCACATAAACCACGGCTCAGATATTGTGATTGGGCTGATTGTTGGTTTTGTGATAGTGCTGACCGTCTTCTATACCTGGTTGCCTTTGAAGTGGGGTGTCAGGGCTATTAGTTCTTACGAGCGTTAGTCGAAAGTCTTAAGGTCGAAGGTCCAAAGTCCTAAGGTTCCAGGCTACCAATCCCCCGGACATTGAGCCTGCCTGTCTAGTTGTAGCTCATAGAGCGAAGACTGGTCGAAATGTCCACCCTCCTGACTATCCTTCAGTGATGATGACCTTTTGCATGACATCACCCTGCTGGATGCTGTTGAGGACATCGAGACCCTCTGTCAGTTTTCCGAAAACTGTGTGACGACCATCCAGATGAGGTTGGGAATCGTGGGTGATAAAGAACTGGGAACCATTGGTTCCCGGACCGGCATTGGCCATGGAGATGACATTGTCAATATGGCGATTGGGGTTTCCGGCAAACTCATCTTCGAATTGATATCCAGGACCACCCATTCCCGTACCTGTTGGATCTCCACCTTGAACCATGAAGTTGGGAATGACTCTGTGAAAGGCGACTGCATCATAATATCCCTCTCTGGCAAGAAAGATGAAGTTGTTGACCGTTTTTGGGGCATGGGCTGCATATAGGTCCAGTTTGATGCTGCCTTTATTGGTTACTATCTCGCAGGCGTAGTTCTTGGCGGTGTCGATCTGAAGTTCTGGGGGGGTGTTCCATTGTTGTGACATGTCTGTATTTCCTTATTGATTCATATTCAAATATTTAGCTTACAAAATATGAACGATAGGCGCATCCCCAATCAAATAAGCAGGTCCCAGTAATACTCCCCTTTGGCTTCCATGCTTCGACAAGCTCAGTACAGGTTGCCTCAGCCGTCAGAGTTGCGAGAGATAAATCTCAGGCTGTAAGTAGACCAAGGATTTGGAGATTGCCGCAGCTTTCACTTCGTTCAAGCTTCGCAATGACGGAAGGGGTCCCATCCGCCGGAGAAGCTCACTATTGAGATCAATTGCCTGGGCGAGTACGCGGCCATCTCAGGTTTTTGGCGAACGGCTGGCAAGCACTGTCGCCGGAGACAGAAACCAACTAACTCCAGATTAACATGAGGTGTAAACCTGTGCTGTTTAGGGAGGGTGCATTGTTCAGCTTGACAGAATTGCCATCACCGCTATAAACCCCGGGCTTCAGAAAAGAAAAGGGATGAAATACCCCACCTGTTTTTAAGGTGATGCTATGCTGGGTATCAGACTTTTTAGGAAGCAAAAATATGATGGAAATATCCGTGGAAAGGGCAAAATCAATTTGTCTCACTGTTAGCATTAGCCCGTCGTTTTGATAGATATCATCCCAGTCCATTTCCTTCCTACCGTTGGGCTTCAGGCTGAGATAATTTTGGCTAAAACCAAAGCCCAGTCCAGGAGCGATCTGTAAACCACCCACTGCCTTTTTATAGGAAAGATCAATAAGAACGCTGAGGAAGGTATACTTGCTTGAACCGGTGACTCCTTCGTTGTAGCGGTTCAGCAGCGCATTGCTGAATATGGTCGTTCCGACGGAGATATGGTCACCCACATCAACCTGACTGCCAAAAATCCAACCCAGACTGGCATCTGCTATTTTACTAAAACCAGCTGAAAGCAAAGAGCTGTTAAGGTCGCCAAGATTGCTGTACTGTTTGGTCATGAGGCCAAGTTTTGTGGCGGTGATTACTTCAGGCCCCTCTTGCTCTTGATCCAACAAGACATTTCGCTCAAGGAGAGAATTGATTTCTAGGGAGTCAGTTAAAAGATATTGCTCAATATCCTCTTGAGCTGTTGATGTGATTGAGAGTGTGGCCAGCAGGCAGAAAGTCAGGTTTCTCATGTGATGTAAACTCCTTGTTGATGGGCGAAACGAACGGTCCGTGAGGGGGAATCCTCTCTCCCCCACAAGAACCTAATTGGCGTTATTTCTTTTTGTCCAGCAAGCCCATAAATGCCGGGAGTATGATTATGGTGGTGAAAAAACAGGCTCCCACACCAAAAATAAGTGCATAGGACAAACTGGCATAGCCACGGAATGGTGAAAACATCATGGATCCAAATGCCAGGATGGTAGTCAATGAAGTTAACAAGACAGCCTTCCCGGTACTTGAAAGCACTATATTGGCTGAGCGTGGCCCCTCCAATCGCCAACGATGGACCACATGAACACCATCATCTATACCAATTCCCAGGATCAGGGGCAAAGCCATGACATTCATCATATCCAACTGGAAACCAAAGAGTTGCATGAGGCCAACCATCCAGACTGCACCTGTAGCCAGGGGTAGCATGGCAATCAAGGCATACTTGAAACTCCTGAAGTCGAGGAGCAAAATAATATAGACTAAAACCAGGGTCAGGTAGGCAGCATTGCGACCATCGCGACCAATGATGTCAAAAAGTGCCCGCATGATTACTGGCATTCCAGTTGTTCGTTCGCTAACTGTCTCCAGCTCAGTGCTAAACTGATCCATGAAAAGCCTGTCTTGCCAGATATTTCCAGAGGGCAGTACAGTTGTGAGAAAGAGTGACCGATCTTTGCTGGCATAGCGGTCAACAATTGACTCTGGGAGGACCTCCAGACTGAGGGGTGATGTGTTTGCCATTTTCAACACGCTGGCTGAGAAATAGTTTGCATAAGCATCCTGGAATGTATTCAGCTTGGTGGTTACAATACTCGGTCCCTGGTCAAAAAGGCCATAGATATTGCTGAATACTGTAATGGCTGGTGGATTCTCTGCACTGCCAACAATCTCTGTGCAACGCCTGTAGACTTTGTCCTGCCCACCCAGAAAGGCCATGGACTGAAATTCCATGATATTCATTTCCAGTCTTTCGATTTCCTGTCGAATCAGGTCAAGGTCTTGAGCTTTTATGGGAGCCACCTGTGCACTCTGCATGAGAGTATGAATCTCTTCAATATGGGGTGTTCTTTTTGCCTGCTCCTCAAGTGAAGGGATGAAAATTGAAATGTCTTCCACAGAGGCCACAGAAGGTAATTCTTTGGCCTTCTTGCGAAGCTCACGGGACTCCTCCACGCTTTCTGAAACGAGATAGGCGAAGTCCATGCTCAGGTCAAATTTATCCTGGACCGTGTCCTGGAGCATAATGCTGGGTAGCCCCTCAGCCTCAAGATCCATCATATTATGATTAAATGTGATTTGCCGGGCACTGAAACCCATGAGAATGGTGATCACAACTACGGCGGCGAGACTGAGCCAGGGATTGTCCTGAATAAACAGGCCAGCTTTACCCAGTGGTTTGAGCGTGAGATCTCGTAGGGTAACCTCGGCGGAGAGGCCCTTTTTTAGCTGTTTTTTTTCATACCGACGTTCTCTTACAACCAGGAAGACCGGGAGCAATACAAAGCTGGAAATCATAACTGCTATGAGTCCTATGGCGGTTACCAGGCCCAGTTCGCTCATGGCCCGGGAGTCACCAATCATTAGCGCTAGAAAAGCTACAGAAGTTGTCAGTGCGCCTGTTGACACACCACCACCACTTTTTTGCAGGCCAGCAAGGGTGGCTGCTTCCAGAGAGAGTCCCTTGCCGCGCATTTCCGTAAAGGTTGAAATAATATGAATGGAGAAATCGATACCCAGACCAATCAATATGATCATGAACATGGCCGTCATAATATTTAACACGGGAACCACCACAGCCACAATACCAGCTGCCCAGATCAAGCCAACAATCAGATTGAGCAGGGCAAGGGCGGGGGCCATGGCCATCCTGAAAGCCACGTAAAGTAGTGCACCAATGAGGAAGAAGGAAAGTCCCATGGATATCTCAAGACCCTGAGAACTATAATACATTTCATCCCGACCAACTGCTATGGCACCTGAGAGCCCGGCTTGCACATGGGGGTGATCTTTCAGAACGTCGTTGAGAACGGCCTGAACAGCATCGGTTCCATCTACAATCATGAAAGCATCCATCATGCTGAAGGTGGGTATGAGATTCATGATCAGGGCTTCTCTGTCGTAGGAGAGAAAATAGGGTTCACCCAATAATAGTTTATCCACAGCTGCTTCAGCAGCCGGAACTGAAATGGTTCCAGTTTTCAGGGTTTGTTCCATGGTCCCAAGCCAGCTATTGATACCGTTGAGAAAGACCAGCGCACCATCTTCCTCTTCCCTGGTTGACATGGATTCATCAGGTTGGATGTATTCTTTTTCAAAGGAGTTGTTCATGTTGGTCAACAAGCCGGCCAGACCGGGATCCTGGAAAATGTCCTTCATGTTTTTCAGATCATCTTCCTTCATGAGCATAAAGCCATGCTCTTTCATGAAATCCAGATCAGCTTTATAGTCGACGCGGCGGACATAAATTGCTGGCTCCTTGTCCTTGCCTGGAATGGTCAGCGAATCAAGGACCCGGGGGGCCAGATCATCAGCGAAGGCCTTGATGTCCGCTTCCTTGCCTTGAGCCACCACGATAATGCTGGAGGCAGATTGAAATTCCTCCAGGATGCGGTCGAATTCAAGGGTGCGTTTATCTCCTTCCGGGAGCATGTCCGACCATTTGGGCGTCATGGACATTCCACCTGAAAGGACCAGGGTTATTAGGGTTATGCCTGCCATTATCCAGAGCATGAGACTGGTTTTGTTTACAGCCAGATCGGCCAGCTTTTTGATTAATCGAGCTCTCATGATTAATCCTTTCTTGAGTAGTAATTAAATTTAGAAAAACACGTAACCGCAAAGTTCGCAGAAGGCGCGAAGGCTTTAACGTTTAAGGAAACGGGGTGATAGCGCTTAAAAGTCACTGCGAACCCTGAGGCGAAGACCCCAGTCCTGTAGTCCGAATTCTGTATTCTCATCGCCCCAGAACAGGCTGCCCTGGAGGGAGATATTGGTGTCTTCAAAGGCGTTCCAGTCAAGCTGAGGAGCCAGTGTCCCACTATTGTCGTTAAAATTTGCTATAACAAGGGTGCTCAGCGTGACATAATCGAAGGTGGGGTGCATGGCATAGAAAAAGGCATAGTCCTGCATGAGGCTGGTGCCCTCCCCGCTTAATGCGTAGAAATAATCCTGGATCTCCAGGTTGTCCTGTTCTCCCACGCCAAAACCGTTGTGGAGTACTTCCGCCAGGACGTAGAGCGAGTTGTCAAAGGTGTGATCTGCTCCCACAACATATTCCATATAGACCTTGTCTTCGAATTGGATCGGGAGCAATGGAGGGGAATGTCTGACGTAATCAAAATATGAGTGGAGCGTGTTCTGTGCGGCTTCCACCCAAAGGCCCCATTCCAGGAGTTCTCCGACAACACTTCCTCCTGCCAGAGTCCTTTTTACATCAAAAGCATCTCCAAAAAACAGAGATGTTGGCGTGGGTTGTTGTAATTCAGCCATGGTAATGCCCACATCGAAACGCCCCAGTCCAGATTTCAGCCAGACTTGTTTTGTGCTGTTTTCCCAGGTTTGCTCGGGCTGCACGACAGCGTTCAGGGAGATCCTTCCCAAGAGAGGGAGATAGACCCGCATGGCAGATACGCCGGTTTGTTCATAGCTGGGGTCCAGGAGTGATTTGGTATTAAAGATATCAGTTGGGTTCCAGGCATATCCCACACCGGGCGAAATTTGTTGCCTTCCCACAGTGAGGTCTGCCCAGGGGAAAGAAATGCGCATATACAGATTGTCGACGAGGATGGTGTCACGTATCTCTTCGATTAATTCAAGTCCGGAGTCTGCGTATCCCGGCAGAAAGTCGTATATATTCCAGCTGGTTTTCCCCCAGTACTTTTCAACATTCAGATTGGCGCCGATAAGCACATTGTCTGAGGGGCGGGCTTCCACATCAAGACGAAATTTGTTATAGCCGAAGTTATAACTTATTGATCCAAGCTGCATCACATCAGCTTCAGATTCGAAGTAGCCAAAAAACTCTGGCTGTGCTAACAGCAGGGTCGGCAGCAGAAAAAATATCCCCCAGTATTTCATTTCTTCAAATTCCTTTCAGAGAAGAAGTTCTGGGGTGGTTCCCAGGCATAGGTGATCTCCAGATTTCTCATGGTTGTGCTTGACCGTTCTTTGTTGTCGGTCATGACCATGATCATGGCGGTGGGATAATCCTCAATCATCTGGATGTCACTGAGCAGTAGAGATTTGGAGTTGAATCCTTTTTCATCGTAATAATCTAGAGCTACAGGGAAATAGTCTGACTGTCGGGCCCATAGGATAATTTTTGGATAGGGTGGGTCCTGTTCGGTGATACCCAGGAGTTCTACTTTCCAGACCAATTCGCCGTCACGGGTTTCCTCTGCCAGGAGTGTTGATTCAAATTTTGTCTGAAAAACATCTCCCCCGCCCATGTCTTCATAGGTGAAGTCAGAGCCTTGCATTTTTTGTTTTTTGGCATGGGAGGCCAGTTTTCGAACACGTTTGGTCCGAGGGAAATAGCTCCAGATATCATCGGCATTGTTCAGCATGAGAAAGGCCTGGCCTCGAATTGCTGCTGGCTTAGTGTAGCGGGTCAGCGAGCTCTTGCCTTTCTCGGCGGCCCAGGATTCGAACTCGAAAACCCGCTCCTTACCAGAACTGGTTATAATGGTTTGGGTTCCCCTGGAGTATGAATTCTCAGGTGACATGATGGTGGTGACTCGGTCGATAATTTCAGTTCCGGTTGGTGCTTGAGCAAACAGGCAGGAGAAGGAGATCAGGAAAAATAAAACTATTCTTGCCTTCATCGTTCCAGTCCTTTCATAAAACTGTCTATACCTTCGACGAGGGCCCGGTCATAAGCTGCTCTGTCATGGTTGAGCATAAATTGCCAGACAAAACCATCGATAAATGCCAGGGCTAGTGTTGCGACGCCATCAAAATTCATATCTCGAAAGTCTTCAGCCATGACACCAGCCTTCAAGATGTTGATGACGAAATGTTTCATCTTTTCATAAGATGCTGAAAGCTGTGTGGATTCATGCTCGCCACGTTGAATAGCCCTGGCACCCTGAGCCCACATTTCAGTGATGATGAGCATGGCTTCGTCCATTTCGAAGATGATTTCAATATTCATACGCATAAACGTACGCAGTTTGTCTCGGGGACTGAGATCCATGGCATACAGGGTTTCTGAAGCATCCACCATGTCGTTCATGATGGTGTCAACCATGGCATGAAATATCTCTTCCTTGCTGCTGAAGTATTCATATACAGTGCCTTTGCCGATACCGGCCTCTTTAGCAATGTCGGCGATTTTGCCTTTCTCTAAGCCATCTCTGGCAAAAATATGGATAGCGGCTCTGATTATTGCGTCTGCTTTTGCAGGATCTTTTTGTAGGGGACTCATAGTGGATTACCTCCTAAGGTTGAGTATGGCTGGAAAATATGACCGAACAGTCGGTCAGGCAAGTATTTTTTGGTGTTTTAACATAGTTTTTCCATAAATGCCATTCCAGTATATCTTAGACCACCATAGAATAACCTGGAGCGTTGAAAACAGCAAAATGAGAACACCTCGCCATGCTTAAGCACATGATGGAGCAACCTAAACGTCGGGTGCACATAATAGCACTTGTGGGAATGGTCATCTCACTCATGCTAAGCCTTGGGTCCTGTTGCCCAGAAGACCCCTATGCTGATTACCTCAACTTAATCATAACCACAGAGCCAAAGTCTCTGGATCCTGCCTTATCTGCTGATATTACAACGGGAGTTATAACTGCCTTGATGTATGACAACCTGGTCCGCTTTGGAACCGGCAGTGAAATCCTGCCTGGTCTGGCGAAATCATGGGAGGTGTCAGAGGATGGCCTGAGTTATATGTTCCACTTGCGAAGTGACGTCACTTTTTGGGACGGGAAACCGTTTTTAGCAACTGACGTGAAGTATTCGTTCGAACGAGTACTGGATCCAGATACCCGATCTCCCCAAACCTGGTTGCTATCACCGATAAAGGGATCTCGCGACTATATGCAGGGAAACGCAGATGAAATGAGTGGTATAAGTGTAATAAATGATACGACAGTTCACATAAACCTTACCTCCCCCTTTACACCTTTCATAGGTTTTCTGGGTGCTCCGGCCACATCCATAGTGCCAGAATATGATGGTCAAGAGGTTGATTTTAAAATTTCACCGATTGGAACCGGACCATGGGTTTATCAAGAATGGCAAGCGGACAGGCAGATACGTTTTAAGCGAAACGATAACTATTATGATGGTCCTGCAAAATTAAAAGGACTGTTATTAAATAATATGCCGGAAGTTTTAACTTCAGCCGTTGAGTTTGAGGCAGGTAACCTGGATGTGATGACTATTCCCAACTCTGAATTTAAGTATTGGACCCGGTCCACAGCCTGGCAGCCATACATTCACAAGCTTGATGAGCTAGGCATCTATTATTTGGCCATGAATGTCCAGAGAACGCCCTTTGATGACCAAAGAGTAAGGCAGGCTGTTACCCTGGCCATTGATAGAGAAAAGATCATTCATCGCATAATGCACAATAGTGCAACATTAGCGCTAGGCCCGATACCGCCAGGACTTGAAGGCTATGACTCTACTAGAGTTCCTGTTAAATACGACCCGCAAGCTGCACGAAATCTATTAAAAGATGCGGGGTACACAGAAGGTTGTGAATTTGATTTGTGGGTAGACCCCGGTGCCGCGGTATCACAAACCCTGGAGGCAATACAGCACTATCTTAATGAATCCGGCTTTATTGTTCATCTTGTTCGCAATGATTGGAATATGATGCGGGATGCCATGCGTAAGGGTGAAACTGATGCCTATTGGGGAAACTGGTGGGCAGACTATGCCGATTCAGAAAACTTCCTGGCCCCCCTCTTTCATTCTGATAATGCAGCACGCCGAAACAGATACTCCAATCCAGATGTCGATGGGTCAATTGAAAAACTACAGCAAAGTTTGGATCCACTAGAAAGAAAACTATTGGCCATGCAAATTGATAGCGTACTCATAGAAGAAGCACCCTATGCTTTTATGTGGTACCCCACATCTTATACAGTCGTTCAACCAAATTTAAAAGGCTATGTACCCCATCTTATGCCAAACGCTAATAAATATACCGACGTTTATTTCGAAGATTAGGACACATCATGAACAACATTGATTCTCATCCCATTCTAGGACAATTAAACGAAACCCAAAGACGTCTCACTAATGTTGCAGAAATTCAGAATGCTCTCACCGAGCGACGGCGCGTGATGGAGCGGGACGGGAAATACACAACCATAGTTGCCGGTGTGATAGGTATTAGCGGTCTGTTTTTTATGAACCCACTCCCCTTCTATCTGGTTCTTGGCCTCCTGGTGATTGGCCTGCCATTGGTCTGGCGCCATCTTGTGAAAGAAGCTCGGGAATTTGTTATGACTGATGATGAGATAGAAGAAAAATTGAAGATAGAAGATAGAAGATAGAAAAAAGATGGGGAAGAAATGAGGACAGGTGGTGATATGAAGGCGGGAAGAAACAGAACTGACAATTTTCCCAATCAATCAAAAACATGAATGTTAACCCCATCAAACTCACTAAACTCATAGAACTCAATAACTCAATAACTCAGTAACTCAGTAACTCATAAACTCTAACAGGTAAAAACATGCCCCTGATAAATGACCCAACTGCTATCCTGGTTTATCTGATCTCCCTAATTGGTCTGATTTACTTTATAAAACAACAGCCCTGGGCATCAAAAATATTCGATATCATCCCCCCTGTCATATGGGTCTATTTCCTACCCATGATATCCACCACACTGGGGATCACTCCAGAACAATCTGATCTATATGGATGGGTGAAAACATACCTCCTTCCTGCAGCCCTGGTATTGTTGCTTTTGTCTGCTGATGTGAAGGCCATTTCCAAGCTTGGACCCAAAGCCCTGGGAACCATGCTGGCTGGAACCATTGGAATTGTTCTAGGGGGTGTCATCAGTCTGGCCATCTTTGGTCGTTGGTTGCCTGAGGATGCCTGGCAAGGCATGGGCGCTTTATCGGGATCATGGATTGGCGGGAGCTCCAACATGGTTGCCGTGGGAACCTCAATTGGCGTAAGGGACGAATTGTTTGGGGTGATGATCATTGTGGATACCGTTGTTGGATATGGTTGGATGGGCATCGTGATATTCATTTCGGCCTTCCAGACAAGACTGGATAAATGGAATAAAGTTACCTCTTCACCGGTGAATGAACTCGCCAATCACATGGCGACTTCTGATCATCAAAAGAAAGAGGTCTTAACCTTTCCAGGTTTGATCTATATGCTGGTAATTGGAATAGGTCTCGGATATGTGTGTCTCATAGCCGGTGAATTTCTCCCCGATCTTGGAAAGGTGGTTACCAGTTTTGGCTGGACGGTGATCCTTGTTTCCATTGTTGGGCTGGGTCTCTCATTCACACCAGTGGCAAAACTTGAAAAACAGGGCGCCTCACATCTTGGAAACATATTTTTGTACATTCTCCTGGCAACCATTGGCGCCAAGGCTGATCTACGTTCCATCACTGAAGCACCAATGTTTCTCATGGTTGGGGTTGTATGGATAAGCATTCATGCCACGGTGTTGTTTAGCGTGGGCCGATTGTTAAAGGCACCTATGTTCCTCATCGCAACCAGCTCCCAGGCCAATATTGGAGGTGTGGTGAGCGCACCCATCGTTGCTTCTGTTTACCAGAAGGGCATGGCTCCGGTTGGATTGCTCATGGGGGTTCTGGGAAATATCCTGGGTCTGTATTTTGGGTTTCTCACCGCCCAGCTTATGGAATGGGTGAGCAGGCTCTAAAACAATTCGTCGACGAGAAACATAGCATTGCATCCTTCGAGAGCATTTCGACAAGCTCAGTCTGACACCTCAGGAAGACGCAGTGCTGATTTGAGCCTAAACACAAAACTGTCATCCTGAGCAAGCATGTACTGAGCGAAGTCGAAGTATCGAAGGATAGACATTTCGACAAACTTAGCACCCTGTCGCTCCGCAAGTCACAGAAGAAATATTTGAATGTCACCCCGAGCGGAGTCGAGGGGTTCTGACCAATATTTCAATTAGATTATCCCGCGACTCCGCTCAGTATGACAGGTGGAAAGCTTCAAGTTTCTATAATCTACCCAATCCCTATCTTTTAAATCCCTGTAAAAATCTTATACTAATTCAATGAACCAGTGGAACTATCAGCAAGGCCCTCAACGCATGCGATTTGGCCCTAACAAAATGGGTGAGGGAGTACGTCAACTCCTCATTGCCAATGTCGCTGTGTTTTTGCTCACCCAGATCATGGGCATGCCCATCTGGGCCAATTGGTTTGGTTTGAACCCCCATGATGTCATTTTTGGTCTGCGCATCTGGCAACCCTTTACCTATATGTTTTTGCATGGTGGTTTCTGGCACATCGCCATGAATATGCTTATGCTGTGGATGTTTGGTTCAGAACTGGAAGGGATCTGGGGTCGCAAAGAGTTTCTACGGTTCTATGTGGTGACTGGCGCCGGAGCCGGCGTCTTCTCTCTGGTTCCATATTTTATTGGTGTTCTCAGTGGGTACCGGGGAACCATTCCCTCCATTATCGGCGCTAGCGGGGCCATCTACGCCATTTTGCTAGCCTATGCCGTGACCTATCCTGACCGCAAAGTGCTGGTCTATATGCTGGTGCCCATCAAGGTAAAATACCTCATGCTTATTATGGGCTTTATGACCTTTGTTTCGGTTGGAAATGGTGACGGAATCAGCCATATAACTCATTTGGGCGGGCTGGTTGTGGGCTGGTTTTATCTGAGAAGAAATGGGCGCTACCGCGGTCTAAATATTCCCTGGAGACAGTGGCTTGGAAGACTTACCAAAATTCGATTCATCAATGACGATGCCCAGCGTAAGACGGGACCATCCGCCTCCAAACCTCAGCAAAAGGGTTGGCACCGTGTCAGGAGTGAAACTGAATTACGAAAAGAGATGGATGCCCTCCTGGATAAGATTACAAAAGTGGGTTACGAGAATCTTTGTAATGCCGAAAAAGAGCGCCTGTTGGAATTATCCTCACAGCTTTCAAATGATGGGAATCATCTGGACTAAACGCATCGGTTTTCACCGACCCTTCAAAATCTTCTATTCAACCACAATTTCTATGAGTGCTGTCACATCACTCACATTGATGTCAAAATCATGATTGATATCTGAGAGATAAAAGGTCACGGGATCAGGAACCCCCATACCCACAATGCCCTCAATGAGCAGTACGACATCAAGAATGTTGACCACTCCATCATCATTGATATCCGGCGGTTCTGGCAATGCTGCCGCATAAATGGGTTCAAAGATAATTTCACCACCACCTTCTTCGTTATCATATAGCGTGGCATCGACTTCAGAAAGATCCAGACCAAGCCAATAATTATTCTGAGCCATAATGGGGGAAGATGTATCATTCCAGATGTGCCAGGTCTGCCCTTCAAAACTGTTGTCATAGAATAAATTGAGACCATCATCACCGGGATAATCATTGACCATATCACCCAGGTTGGGAGAGGCACCCACGATAAGTGAAACCCCATAATAATTGCCACCGATAAAATTTCCCATGACGATACCAACGGAAGATGCATAACCAGCGTAGATACCTGCACCGGAATTAAAATTGCCTTCCTGGTAGTTGGCCACGATAACATTATCCAGGATATATGCCGGGGCGCTCACAACAGTGATCCCGGTATAATTACCCCTGATAAAATTGCCCCTTATTACAGGAGCTGCGACTGAGGTTAAGGTCCAGACGCCCACGCCCTGACCATGATTATTTTCGATAATATTATTCTCAATGACCTGGGGGGAACAGGAGTCGATAAAGAGAGCAGGATGATTGAAATCATTCACAGAATTCCCAATCAATTGGCAGCCAGAAACTTCCACCTCATCTGATTGCAGAATTTTAATACCATAATCACCGCTATTACTAATGTGTGAATTACGAACGTATGAAGAGTCAACATTTGAAAATGAAATGCCCGTCTCTGCGGTATCATCAATTCGACAGCCATGCAGCCGAGCCCTGCCGCTGATTATTTTGATACCTCCATCGAGCTCATTAAAGGCACAGTTATTCATGTCGAGCAAGCCATTGTCACCCCTGACACTGCCGCCATTATGGAAAAGCACTCCTGTGGCGAACAAGACACCCTGGACCCTGAACTCGAAAGTGGAATCCAGATCAATACGAACCCCGTCATCAATGATCAAGGTGTCCCCAAAAGCCACAACACAATTGGCCGTCAAGCGATAAGGATTACCCTGCATATCCCAGACACCGCTCACATTCCCACTAACCAGGGTTTGCGACATCAGGTTGCTCAGGAGTAAAAGCAGGAGAAATATTTTATTACGCATTGGTTGATTCCTTCATAGTTGATGGAAGATAAATCAATTCAATTGCTTTTAATCATTCAAATGGATAATAATTTGAGCACGTACAAAACCAATATCACGGAGATGGTTATGATTGATATCAGTTCAAAGATGCTAGAGCAATATAGTCGGGATGGCTACATTCGGGTCACCAATGGTGTTGATGCGGCTAGTCTTGGACAACTTGCTGTTGAACTCCGTGACCTCATGGCAAAACTGAATCCCAATTCTGATCCCATTGAAATGCGCTCAACCTATAAACGGGCTTTTACCCAGGTCACCAACCTGTGGCAGAAATCCGAGGCAGTCAAAATGTTTGTTTTCCGAAAAGACCTGGCTGAAATCGCCGCCAATATCATGGGCGTTAAAGGCGTTCGCCTCTATCATGACCAGGCGCTGTTCAAGGAGCCTGGGGGAGGGGCAACTCCCTGGCATGTGGATCAGGTTTACTGGCCCCTGGATACGGTAAACACCTGCACCTTCTGGATTCCCCTCCAGAAAACCCCTTCAGAAATGGGCACCCTGTCATTTGCCCAGGGGAGTCATTTGAAAACCGGTGGGAGAGACATGGTCATCAGCGATGCCAGTGAGGCCTTCTTTTCTCAATATGTAAAGGACTCTGGTTTTGAGGTCAGTTCTGATGAGTTTGAACTTGGAGATATCAGCATACATGCAGGTTGGACTGTTCATCGTGCGGGTCCGAACCTCACCAGCACACCCAGAGAGGTCATGACCATCATCTATATGGCTGATGACACCTGTTTGTTAAAATCTCCCAGCACAACCCAGTATGTGGACCGGGATGCCTTTACGCCAGATGTTCAACCTGGAGAGCTTATCGCCACGCCCCTTAATCCAGTCCTGTTCAGGAAAAACTAGAGCGCTTCAGTATCCCTGCTTTCAGTTGGAGTCTCAGGTATCTTTTCTGAGGCGGTCGGTGCCTGCAGAGATCAATGATGAAGAGCCATGGCCTGCTCTAGGATCAAATCTCTTCCAAGTTCTATATCAGCCGCTGTCTGGATGACTTGAATGTCAGGGGTTACCCCCAGCCCTTCAATCGGCCGACCATCATAAGCTTCAAAATATTCTGTCCCAATATAGACGCTCTTCCCACTGGGTAATTCATATTCACCAACAGTTTCAATGGTGGCATTTGAAGATGCCACACCGGCGCCACCTGTTGTGTCACCTACCACAGTGACCTGAGGCAATTGTTTCAGTATCTCAGTCGTCCATTCAGGTGCGCTGATGGTCGTACCGTTGATCAAAACCACAACGGGGTTGGTATAGATATGGGGTCCCCGGGGCTGAAATTGAGGCAGTTCGATCAGCTCACCCAAGCGGTAATAGCTGGGCTTATTCATCGGCTGGGACATAAAGCGGGTCACCACAGCTTCAATGTTTTGAAATGATCCTCCAATGCCATCTCTAAGATCAATGATCAGACCATTGGAATCCCTGAAATGCTCCAAAACAGACGGAAATTCACGGAGCAAAAAATCTGCTTGAAAACTGGAGAGATAGACATAAGCGATATTGTCAGGCAAGAGCCCATACTCAATAGTCCCGCTTTCGGTTACGGTTAATTCTTCGGTAAAATAGTGTCGGACGATCAGGGGACTATAGGAATGCACATCCCTGAAATAGCGTTGGGGATAATAGGGGTAAACCTCACCGCCACCGGGTGTCTGATAATAGATATGCGCATCCTTCAACTCAGCCAGAAGATCATTCAGTACGAGCAGGGCTTCGTCTCCACGAGCAGCTTCAAAGTGTTGAAGATAGACCGGATAGAGAGAATCCCAGCCGATCCCCTTGAACGCCAGAAAAGGATATACAGCGTCTACCCGATGCCAGAGGGCTTCGAAGTCTTCCACGTTCAGATTGGAATCGCTGGATTGGACAATCAGGTCCGAGCAGCCTGCGGCCAATAAGACCAGGAGCGCAAAAAATAGTATTCCAAGTCGCTTCATGGTGATCGCGCCGTTCAAATTCCGTAACTGATTGCCAAGATCAAATTGTCGCTTGCAGATATCAACGGTTCCCAAACCGTCATCCGCAGCAGTTCGAATTTATATCCAACCCTGCAGTCCAGATGGTTAGAGAGAGAATACTGCAGGGCAAGATCAAAGCTGGAATAGAGACCTGAGAAAGGGGATATTATTTGAAACGCAGATTGCTCATCCGAATTTTTATCGTTCCGGCCAAAGCCCAGCGACAGAGCACTTATCTCCAGAGCAGAATGCATTGCAATATCTGGTTTCAGTTGAAAATCACCCCTAAGGTTAAAACAGATTGATACTTGGCCGGCAGCGGATTGGGCAAAATCAAACCCTGACACAGACATATTCAAGTCATTGTAGTAGAAATGTAACAGGATTGAGGGACCCCAAAAAACTGACAATCTATTTTGGAAAGAGGGGCTTCTTCTTAAGGGATAAAAAAAACCCTGGTTGAGGGTGAATTGGGTGATCGTAGTACTGATATTATGATTTTTTATGCGGGTCCCATGTCTGAAGCTTGCGTAAAGCCGATAGTTGTAAGTGCCATGGTCTCGTGTCCAGCGCAGGGCCTCGTAGGGGAGTGATCCCTCATACTTCTCAGGAGAGATGAATTCATCAATAACCGCGTATTTCCCGATGCCACCCTCAATGTAGAGACGTGAAGGCTGTACCTCGGTTACCATAACGGCAACTTGCCCATAAAGATTGCTTAGACAGAAGAAGGAAGTGAGTGCAACAAACCAGATTTTCGCCATCATGTTGATCCTCCCGGGAACTTTAGAGTGGAAGTGAAGATTTCCTGTAAAATAAGAAAATTCGTTTGTGCAAAACACTATTGCTTTTGCACCCACTCCAACTCAGCTGGTTGACCGAGATGCCTTTACACCAGATGTACAGCCAGGTGAAAGCATTGACACACCGCTCAACCCTATCCTCTTTAGGAAAAGCTAACCCTCTTTAGCTTCATCGCTCTCAGCTGGCGTTTCAGGTTGCTTGCCAGCAGGTCCAGGCAGTTGCAAGGTGGAGAACCAGTCTATCTTTCGGGTTAGATACATCACCAAACTCAAGATACTGAACAGTCCAATACTGCCAATCATCAGGGCCAGATCCTGTAACTGCAAGACGATGTACAAATAGGAATAAAGCAGAACCAGAATTAGAAGAATGATTCCGGTCTGCAGCTTATCCTTCAAAACACCCTTGGTATAACTGGTGATCAAGGCGATGGTTGCCACACTGGAAATGAGATAAGCATATTTGAAAGCCATCTGCTCTGAAAAGGATAGGAGGAGGGTATAAAAAACAAGCAGGGAGAATCCGATGAGCAGATACTGAATGGGATGGATCAGTTTTTTGTTCAATAATTCAATCATAAAAAATGACAGGAAGGTCAGCCCAATAAACATGAAAGCATACTTCGCCGTGCGCATGTTTTTCTGATACTCATCCACAGGAACTAAAAGTTTTACCCCGAAGGTTGCCGCACTTATTTGATTATTGCTGCCCGTCCATTTCTGGGGAAAGTTGCGGTTGAGGTGGAGGATTTTCCAGTCGGCGTCAAACCCCTGATGTGAGGTTTCATGATGGGCCGGCAAAAAGTTTCCCACAAAGCTGGGGTCAGGCCATTTGGAGTTCAGTTTAACCGTGGTTTCTTTTCCCACAGGTGCGAAGAGAAGGGACTCACTCCCATTTAGATTCAGGTCAAAGGTAAAGACCAGCTCTTCATTTGAATTGACAGTATCAAGAGGAATGCTAACACCAGAACTGAGAATATCAGCCGTCTCAATGCCGGGTTGCACCTGGATTTTTTGACCATTGACTTCAAAGGTGATCAGGTCGTTGAGCCCTTTCATGTCGGAGATACCCAAAGAGATAAAGGCGTCACTCCAGACAAAATCTTCAGGAGCCACTTTTAGATCCTTTATGGATACTGGCTTAAAAGCGCCTGATACATTAAGCACCGATTTGTAGAGAATGATTTCATAGATACCCCGTTTCCGGACCTCGGGCAAGAGCTCTCCGTTTACCTGAAGTTTTTCGGGCAAAAAATGGGCATATCCAATGGTGGGGACCAGTCTGTTTGAGGCATCTTTTTGATAGTATTTATAAGGAACAGAGAGGATGGGTCCAGTAATGGTTTGTGACTCTCCCCACTTCTGATTTACCTCAGCTACGGCACCATCTCTTCGGGCCTGTCTTTCATGAATGAGAGACTGGACCATAAATGAGGGGATAAGTAGGACCAGAACTAAAAAACCAATAATAACCAGACGTGCGCTGATCGATTGTTTTACCCAGTTAGTTTGCATAAAAACCTCCCGTTGAGAAATTGAAGGGTACGACGTGTAAACGTCAAGGTTTCAAGGCTTGTTCCTCAGGAGTGTAAATAGCAGGGAATTTCTTTTGGGGCTTTTCCTTCAGGATGTCATTTATGGTGAGCTTGTATTTGACTTCATCCAGAAAACCGCCCCTGGCAGTTTTGACCTGTTTCTCTTCAAATACCTGACCCCCAAGTGATTCAGCAATTTTGCGACTGGGGATGTTGGCGCGGTCAACAGGATAGATCAGGTAATCCAGGTCAAGATGTTCGCAGGCCCAGAATGCCAGCGCTTGAATTGCCTCTCTGCCGTATTTGTGACCGTGGGCTGATTTTTTAACCCAGATACCCAGTTCTGGTGTCCGATGTCTTCCTTCACCATGCAAACCACAGCAACCTAGAAACTCACGCCCAGCTTTTAATGTGATGGCGAGAACTAGATTCCAACCCCCACGCATGCCCGTCAGAGAATCGTTTATAAATGTCATGGTCTCTTCAATTTTTTCAGCTGGTTTGGGAAGCATATACTGGATGATGTCAGTATTGAATTCTCGAAATATATCTTTGCGGTAGCGATTGAGGCTGGTCGTGAGGAGAAGCCGTGCAGATGGAATCTTTACGCATGTAAAATCCAGGAGTTCTGATGTTTTGAGATCAAAGGGGTGCATGCAATCCTCGGGTTTACCATTAAGTCCAGAGAAACGCCGAAACCTTTTTGCCCATAATGGTTTTGTTAAAAACCAGCTCTGCTGGTGGCGAATCGTAACCAGCAGCACCATAACAGACATGCAGAGGCAGCAAATGTTCTTCTCGCGGGTGGCAATATCGCGCCTGAGGAGCCTGGGACCAGTTGATTAATTCATGATCCCGTTCATCAGGCGTAAAACCCTCTGAACAACAGGTCTTAACCAGCCAGTCATCAAAAACCTGGTCAGGTCGGTTCTCGTTTATATCTCCAGACATGAGTGCACGCATATTATGAAAAGACATCCCGGATCCAACAATGAGTACCTTCTTTTCCCTGAGAAAATTGAGTGCCCGTCCCAGGGCTATATGTTGTGCCGGGTCTAGACCTTTAATAAGAGAAATCTGAAAACAGGGAATGTCCGCTTCCGGGAAGATCAGTTTTAGCGGTACAAAAACACCATGGTCAAACCCTCGTTCTCCATCCATTGCGGGTTTGAAACCAGCCTGGTCCAACTCATCCCCAATCTCTTTGGCCAGAGCAGGGTGTCCAGAGGCTGGATAGGTGATCTTGTAGGTCTCTGGAGGAAATCCATAATAGTCATAAAGCATCTCTGGATGCTCAGCGGATTGAATGGTTGGCTGTGATGCTTCCCAGTGAGCGCTGATGATCAGAATGGCCTGGGGTTCACCTAGTTTCCCCCGGATGTTTTGGAGAAAGGTGACCATTTCACGATGTCCAGAATCACCAAGGAGGGGCAGGGGTCCCCCTCCGTGGGGTAAATAGAGTATTGGCGATATTTTATTTTGCTGCATATATAAGTGGGGACTCGCCCATTTCCCTCTAAATAGAGTTGTTAAATAAAACATCAGGTGTCAGAGTAAGAGCGGCCCTTCTTCTCCTTTACTTTGTCTTTTTTAAGTTGTCGTTTTTCCTTAAGCGTATGTGCCGCTTTTTTCTGTTCTTCCTTTTTACCTTTGTCTTTACTGCCTTTGTCACCCATGAAAATTACTCCTTATGAAAAATGGTTCAGAATGAAACCCTTTTGAAGTGCAAAACCAACCAGACTATCTGGGGCGGTTCCAGAGATACCATTTTGCATCAATGTAAGTTACATGAAAACAATTAACTAGGATTGTATATAGCAGATAAACGATAGGATTGTTTACTCGTTTTTAAAATAATCGGGCAGGATGGGTTTATGCCTGGGCTGGAATAGACTCACTAAGAAGCGCCCGGTTATTGCGTATATGACAAACATGGCCAGAGCACCCAGAACAATACCATCTTGTTTGATGGACGTGATGTCGTATTGGTAATGATAAATAGCACCAGCCGCACCGACATTGACCAGAGCATAGAGCAGGTTTCCCAGGGCAGAAAATCCGAATAAGTTTAAAAAGCGGAGCCTGATGATGCCAAAAATCAGGTGAGGCATGGCATTCATCAACAAGAAGCCAGTCAAGAAATCTAATATGTTGAGTTGCATCTTAAAATCTCCGATTTAATGTTTTGTCAATATGATCAACACTCCGCCAGAGTGTTGCCAGGAGTTTAGTACGAGTAATCCCACAATAGGATAAATATTTATGTCTGCAGATCCTTTAACAAGCTGCCAATCACATTCAGGCGCTCGCTGATTATCTCATCGTCCTTTGCCAGCGTTGCTTCAAAAAGATCAAGATCATCCTCAATAAACTCATTGTCCGTGCAAACCTCCACATTCATGGCACCCCCTTGAAGACCAATTCGGTCCAGGGAAGGATAGTTTGGATAATCCTTCTCGTTTTTGTGATAGCGTTCCTTGAATACCTTTTTGGCTTTAATGATGAGGATCGCCAAATCCAGAACGCGATGCAGGGGCAGTTCTTCAGACTGACGGGACCATTTTCCACCGGTATGCCGCCAGACTTTGGCGGAAATATCAACATTTCCCCGCTCATTCCATTGGGCCAGCCCCAGGGATAATCCTTTGGCATCTGAATTGAGCGTCTGGCGTCCATCAATCCGGTCATAGTCTTCGGAAACAATCACGGGTTTATGTTTGAGTTCGCTGGGTATTTTCATTTCAAATTCTCCCTTAAATATTTACTAAATTACTACGTTACTAGATTACTAAATATTTATGGTGAATCAAGGAGTAAATGCCAATTTCATAGTACTGTGCGATTTGAAGAATAAATCTGGTTTTATGGTTCGAAATTATCCCGCCCGGCCCCCCACCGACCAAGCTAAAGGTTTAGCGTAGGCTGAAGAAATAAAGTGACAAAGCAAGCTCACATCCCCCGGGGATGGCAAAGGCTGAAACCTCCTTGATCTCACCCGTTTTTGCTGGAATTCAAGGTTTCGGTGGGATGCTATCTCTCCAGGCTTGGACATGATAACTCAGGGTTGTGTCTCGGGAAATCGTGACCTTATGATGGGGTGGCGTTTCTCCATTTAAATCCACCTGCATATTCTCCCAGCTTCCCCGAGTAATCCTGAAAGCAAGCCAGGTTGAATCCAGGACGGTAAAATCTGTGGTCCACAGGCTGTCATGGTGTTGTTTCAATTTTAAACCCTTACCAGTCCAAAGCCCGATAGATTGATGATTTCCATTCATATAGATTTTCTCATCATTTGGTCGGAAATCAGGTTTGACCTGGATACGAACGATATGCTGGTCTTGCCGTACTCCCTTTTTCACTCCGGTATAAGGGTACCAATCATCATTCAGCTTTTCCTGAGAATCACAAAAGGCAGGAATCGCCGAGGCGAAACTCCAGGTTATTAAATCTCTAATATCATAAAAACGATTGGCAAGAACTATCACACCCAAATCCGTTTCCGGTTCGTAGAACATGATGGAGGACATTCCCGGATCAGCCCCAGTATGACCCCAGACGGGTTTGTTGTTACTTAGAGGCATTGCGTATCCACCCATGCCAAAGGCTGAGAACCAGGGAGGGATAATTTCTTGGTCAACAACCCCGGAATACATCATTTTCAGCGATGCTTCACTTACGATTCTTTTTCCCCGAAAGAGGCCACCGTTTTTGATCATAATCAAAAAATTTGCCAGGTCCACAACACTGCTATACAGACTGCCAGCTCCAAGAGCAGGGTCGTTATAGCTACAAATGGGTGTAAACCTGGGGTTTATATTCAGATTTAAGGTATCAGGATTTTCGCCCAATAGATCATACTCAAACCCCCAGAGATCTCCCCACTCATACATCTGAGTCAGGGTTTGAGGGTCAATATCAGAGAGACGAATTGACGCGTTTGTCATTTCCAAGGGTTCCAGGATATGATTTCTGATGTAGTCAGCAAAGGGTTCCCCCGAAACTCGCTCAACCATATATGCCAACAACCCATATCCAGCATTGGAATATTGAAATCCTGTACCAGCCGGCCAGCGTTCAAAATTGCCTTCAGGATGCCAGTACTCTCCCCCCTCTGTAAAATACCCCTTGTTCCAGGCCTCCAGTGAAATCTTGGAATCTCCACAAAACACAGTGCGCCACAACGCTGGACCGTTGCTGATCCCAGATGTATGTGATAAAACTTGCTCCAGGAAAATGGTGGAATCGGGATGCCAGCTGGACCTGACCTCGAAGGGCAGATATGCGTTAATAGGCGATTTGAGATTTAAACGACCTTGCTCAATCAATTGAAAAACAGCAATAGCTGTAAAGGATTTTGTGATGGAAGCGGTTCCAAAAACGGTCTGTGGACGAACTGGAATGTTTTTCTCAATGCTTGCCAATCCAAACCCCCTGGTATACACCAGCTCATCTCCGGACACGATGGCAACAGCCAGCCCCGGAATATTATCTCGATCGAGTTTATAGTCGATGTAGGCTTCAAATTCAGGAAGATCATTTGGAGCACTACAAGTGCCGAGAAAGCAGGAGCCAATTAGCTGCAGGCTGATAATAAATATATGAATTGATTTCATTTCCCCTCCCCATGTAGTGTATACGGGTATTCTAATTCCAAAGTATTGTCAAAACAAAATATATATGACAGTAGCATTAAAGACAAAACAGCAAGCGTTAAATGGCAAACCCGGACTGTTCGTTTCCAGCCATAGCCAGAAGCGATCTCCCCGGAATAAATGCTTCGGCTTTCAGTTTCTCAAGGTCAGGGAATAGAAGCACCACTTTGTCAATCGCTCACACAGCCTGGAGCCTTGTCGCAAAAAGAAGGTATGAACTCAAATACGTATTGAATAACCCATTTTCGCATCTTCCATGCCGAAGCATTAGTGCAGGCTGGAGGGAGCAATGCAACGTCGCGCTCTCCAATACCAGGTTGGCAATTATCCAAAACCGGTTTGATCTCACTCCGTTCGCTTGAAAACCGGTTTGGAATTTCTGAGGCTCACCACTCTCTCCCCATTAAACCCATTAAACCCAATGAACCCATTAAACTCATGAACTCATTGAACTCATTGAACTCACAAAACTCAAAACATATTCCTTCAAGATTCCACCTTTTGACTTAGTTTAATGCGAATGAAGATCATCCATAACATGATAGCCTGGTCCAAAAGACTCCGCGAGGAAGGTGTCCTTGACCTAATCGTGATCCTCTGGATCATCCTTTTTGTCGGTGGCGTCGCTGTATTCCTGCTGGATTACAGTTCAAATGATCGCCTGATCACCAACCTGTTTGATGCTTTTTACTGGGCCTGGGTAACCATGACCACGGTTGGCTTTGGTGACTTGACTCCAGTTACACCGGCAGCCAGAATCGCTGCGTCTATCATGATGTTTTTCTCCATGGCTTTGATCTCATTCTTTACGGCTACCATTTCATCCATCTTTGTAGCCAGGAAAATCAGAGAGGGTAAAGGTTTGGAAAAATTAAATTATAGCGACCATTATATCATCTGCGGGTGGAATGATCTGGCAGATGAATTATTGGAAACATTACTCAAGCACAATCAAAAAGACGACACGCCCATTGTGCTCATCAATGAATTGACAGAAGATGAAATCGATACCTGGCGCTCTACCCTGAATGCCAGCCATCTTGGTTTTGTTCGTGGTGATTTTACCCAGGACACGGTGCTCAACAAAGCCAGTGTCTCCAAAGCCAAGGCCGTTCTCATTTTACCAAACCTGATCAAAGCCAGCGAGGCAGAAGCAGATGAAAAAACAGCCCTGGCCACCTATTCCATTAAAGCCCTGGCCCCCAAGACCAAGGTCTATGCCTATATCCTTCATTATGAAAATAAAGCCAAGCTCCGTCGCGCCAAGGCCGATGGTATCATCATTGCTGACGAATTCGGACCCTTCCTGGGAGCCAATCAGTTGTTTAACCCTGGAATTCCAGCCTTCCTTTCTGAAATCTTGAATACAGACCAAAACCGTCTTGAGACCAAGGAAATTCCAGAGCGCATGGTTGGGAAAACCTATGCCGAATTGTTTGCCCAATCCTTTGAAGAGCATAACATGACCCTGCTGGGTGTGTTTCAGGAAGAGGGCAGTGCCGGTATTGGAGATTTTCTCAGTGCCGATTCAGGTGATTATCTCGACCAGTTTATTGCTGCCAAACTCAAGGCGGCTGGACGAGGTGTCACAGATGAACAAAAGATTAAAATGCGCATTAATCCGGAGAAGGATTATATCCTTAAATCCGGCGAGCAGATGATTTTGTTAAAATAAACCTAACCAGAAACCGAGTAGCCTATGCCTCACATACAACATCTCAAGAATTGCCCCTTGTTTAAGGGCGTGACTGAAGAGGAAATTGCAGTTTATCGACCTGCAACCAGGCAGGTTTCCTACAAAGCAGGTGAAGCCATCATGACTGAGGGCAAGCCTGGAGATACCCTGGTCATCCTGATTAAGGGAGAGGTGACAATCAGCAAAAAATTAACCCTGCTCGGCGACGAAGAAACAGACACCAAAGACAAAACCTTTATCACCCTAAATGATGAATCCAGACCCTTCTTTGGGGAAATGGCCATGCTCATGGAAGACTCCATACGCACGGCATCGGTGATAGCGTCTACCGATTGTGAAATGGTGATAATGGAGAAAGACGCTTTTAAAGCAGCCAGTATAAAACATCCATCAGTAGGTTTTCAGGTCATGGAAAATATTGCAAAAAAATTGGCTGCCAATCTGGAACGAGAAAGCAAAAACGTACTAAAATTGACCACAGCCTTTAGTTTAATCCTGGAAGAATAGTATTCGTAAAACGTAAATAGTCACCACAACGAAGGATGTGAAACAGGGCGATTCGTTCTGTTTGTCTCTTTCGATGTAAAAAAAGAAAGAAAGCATAGATATGAACATTGAAAAAAATAAGGTCGTAAGTATTGATTATACCCTGACCAACGATCATGGTGAGGTTTTGGACAGCAGCTCTGGTCGCGAACCGCTCGCCTATTTACATGGCAACGGTGGACTTATCCCTGGTCTGGAAAAGGAACTTGAGGGCAAGGTCAAGGGTGACAAGCTGGTGGCCATCATTGCCCCTGATCAGGCCTATGGCGTGCGTACTGAAGACTTGGTGCAGGAAATTCCCTTGGAAAATTTTCACGATGCAAACGAAGTCAAAGTAGGCGCCCAGTTTCAGGTCCAGAATGGTGAACAGGTTCACATCGCCACCGTGACGACAATTGGTGATAAATCAGCCACCGTCGATATGAATCATCCCCTGGCTGACGAAACCCTGCATTTTGATGTAGAGGTTATGGATGTCCGTGAACCCAGCAAAGAAGAACTGGAACATGGGCATGTCCATGGTGCCGGTGGACATCATCATTAATTATGAATTGTAAATGATGAATTATGAATGAGGGCGGCCAGTGCTGCCCTTTTTGTTTGGGCATATCTGTCAACGGATATCAAATACTGTCACACTGAGCGGCGTCGAAGTGTGAGGGCATTGTGAAATATGTAAATGTATCCCTCGACTCCGCTCGGGATGACGTAGGACGATTCAGGATCAAGAATTAACGCATCGTGACTTCCCGAGGTGGTGACTGAGCTTGCCTGCTCCGCCAAGCGGTGGTCGAAGCCAAAGGTTGATAGTGCAGAAACGACTGAACATCTTCTTCACCACCTCAGCCGCAGGTGCCCAAATTTCAAGTTTCCAGTTTCAGCTAATACTTAACCGAACACCCATAAGGTTTGGAAATACTGTTGCTGATGGGCTGACCCGCCAGCGCCTCATCCAGGGCCAGGGAGACAAAATTTTTGGCTCTGGAAATGTCCTCGATTTTTGTCGATCGGATATTATCAATACCACCGGCGTATACCAGTTGACCTTGAGGGTCAATGATAAAAATGTGAGGTGTGGTTCGAGCGCCATATGCTCTTCCAACCTGACCATCGGCATCAATGAGATATGCTGAGAATGCCGCGCCATGATCTTTGGAGCGTTTCAAAATTTCGTCTGCGGAGAAGTTTCCCTGTTTTCCCGACGCTGACGAATTGATGGCCACCCAGACCACATCCTTGCCAGTATACTTCTTTTGCAGGGATTGCATATTGCCGCTGTCATAGTGCTTCTTTACAAAGGGACAGTCATAATTAACCCACTCCAACACCACATACTTCCCGCGGTATTCTTTGAGTTGATGTACCTTGCCATTGGGATCATTTAAAGAAAAATCAGGGGCTGTATTCCCCACCTGCAGATCCTGGCCAAAACCAGTGATGGCTATTAAAAGAGTGAGTCCTGAAATCATGATATGCTTTAGACGCATGGGTGTCTCCTTATGGTAATTGTTCATGGATAATTGAATGGGTGGTTATGGGGCCCTCAGGTGAGTCGCTGTTTAGTACAAGCACACCATATAGGACTTCTGGGGTGATGTTCAAATCTTTTTGTAAGGGAATGCGTATCCTGTCCCGGAAAACACCGTGCTGTATTTGAACAGGTGTTCCAGAATCATAAATCATTTCATCAAAAGGGAAAAAATCGGCACCCCGTAGCCGCCTGCTCCAGGGATAACGCTTTAAGGCCAGCTCGACGTGATCTCCCTTGTGAGCAATTCGACCTATTTGCTTCGGAAAGGTTTGTGGAAAACTTAATTCAGCTCGCTCAACCAGACGGGTCCATTCCGCTCTTTCTGATCCCGGAGATTCACCTCCCATCAGTATAAAATGATGCTTTGAAGATCCTGGCTGGCAAAGATCCTTGCATTCAAGCCAGTTGATATCCACCCTGAAGCTGTTGCTGTCGGCAACTTCATCAGGTGCCTGGATGTTAAAAAGATAGATGGCTTCCTCATCGTGGATGAAAGTAGTGATTCCCGCTTCCACATGTCTTGTCGGTGTAGGCTCACACTGTCTGATCAGCTGGAAGCGCTCCGGGAGATTCCACTCAAAGGTGGTGGGCATGCCAGCCTCACCTGGATTTTGCCAGTAGATGTGCCAGTCTGGTTCCATTGAGAATATCACTGCAATTTCAAAGGCCTCACCAGGTGAAACCGCCTGAACCAGTGGAATGACTTCCACAGAAACCATGGCCTGGTTTGCAGCTTGTGCAAAGGGACTAATTAGGAGAAGAGCGGTTAAGAGTCGAGCAGTAATAGCGGTTTCCTCTTGGATGAATGGTTAATGGTGACAACAAAAGTAACGATAGTTTCTGCCCACTTGTTCCGCAAGCGAAAGTTTCTACCCAGTCGTAGCTTGACCATGGACATGTTCATAATATTGGTGGATTCAATCATTTTGTAAAAGGGGCAATACCCTCCAGTCTTCGCGGGACCCTGCTAAGCGGGGAGGAGGTTTCCACCGCCGACGCGATCTCGATTCATCCACCAACCAAGGAGCTGGAGATTGCCACGCTCACTCCGTTCGCTCGCAATGACAGTTTCTGTTGATCTTTATCTGATTGGCAAGAGGAGGCATACACGGACATTTCCCCAAATTTCCAATTTCAAGTTTCAAACCTCACGGAGTATTAGCCCTGAGCGCTGTCCCCAACTATATTGCCTGGAACCCATTTATTTGGACCCAAAAGCCAGGAAAGCCACCCATGAAACACACCATGCTATTTATCTTTGTCGCGATAATCCTTGCTGCCTGTGCGGCACCACAGCCACCCATTGTGCCAGAGCAAAAGGAACCGCCAGCGACTGAAGCCAGGCCTGAATTTGAAATTCCCAGAGAGTTTCGGGCGGCCTGGGTAGCCACCGTCGCCAATATTGATTGGCCCAGTAAACCCGGCCTCAGCACTGCTGAGCAACAAGCTGAAGCCATCAGCCTTCTGGATAGTGCAGTGATCCTTAACCTCAACGCCATTGTATTTCAGGTGCGACCCCAGTGTGATGCTCTTTATGAGAGCGATCTGGAACCCTGGTCTTACTTTCTTACCGGTGAGCAGGGCAAGGCACCAGAACCCTTTTATGATCCCCTGAGCTTTTGGGTGGAAGAATCCCACAAACGTGGGTTAGAACTCCATACCTGGTTTAACCCCTACCGCGCCCACCATCCAAACGGACAGAAGAATGAAACCTCAGTCATTGCAACCCGCCCGGAAATCGTCCGCGAAATTGACAATGGCTATTTCTGGCTGGATCCATCCATGCAGGCCACCCAGGACTATTCCTTTGATGTGGTTATGGATGTGGTCAAACGCTATGATATCGATGGTGTTCATTTTGATGATTACTTCTACCCCTACAGCAGTATTGAATTTCCCGATAGCAGCCAGTACAACGCCTATTTGGGCGGTGGCGGTACCCTCGAGCGTAATGATTGGCGTCGTGAAGCCGTAAATGTTTTTATAAAACGGGTCTATGAGGGCATCAAAGCTGAAAAAAACTGGGTCAAATTCGGCCTCAGCCCATTTGGAATCTGGCGTCCTGGCAATCCACCTTCAATCAAAGGGTATGACCAGTATGATAAACTCTATGCAGATGCAAAACTGTGGCTCAACGAAGGCTGGGTAGATTATTGGACCCCTCAACTCTATTGGCCCACACGCAAAATCCCCCAGAGCTATCCCATCCTGCTGGGTTGGTGGGTTGGTCAAAACACCCACAACAGAAATCTCTGGCCTGGTCTTTTTACCAGCAAGATCAATGATGAAGCTTCCGCCCTGGAAAACTTCAGTCAGATCATGATAACACGTGGAATGATTCCTGATGGTCCCGGTAATGTTCACTTTTCCATGAAGGCCCTCCAGCGTAATTATGGAGGCATTTCAGATATCCTGCTTGGTGGTCCATATAGACACCCCGCGCTTATTCCTGCTTCTCCCTGGCTTGACAATCAGCCCCCCGTTGCTCCCCTGGTGGAAATCGAACCCAAAGAAGGCAATGTCCACATCAATTGGTTTCATGAGGATGTGGATGATGTCAACCAATGGGTGGTTTATTACCAGAGAGGCAGGCACTGGGATTACCAGATTTTGACTTCGGATAACGAAGCCTATGTCCTGCCCCTGGTCATCCGCTCCGAGGATGGGATGACGCCTCCCCAAATATTGGATACCATTGCTGTGACTGCAGTAGATCGTCTGGGTAATGAGAGTGAACGAGTTTATATCTCTGTAAGATAGGGGAGCAAATTCTTCAATAGTTTGTGAAGCCCCCAGGTGAACTGAGGGCTTCTTTGTTTTATCAACATTCCGTAACTGCATTTCAATACCTATATTCCCGGACAAAAAATGTATACAACTTTTGGCGAAGGGACTCCATCATGAAACACTGGCTCCTTATAGCAATAACCGCTCTCAGTATAAGAGGGGAATGGTCCAATGATCCAGGTAACCCCGTCAATCTTGGCTCCGGTATTCAACCTCAAATCGTCAGCACATCAGATGGTGGAGCCTATGTAGCCTGGTTGACCAGCGGAAATTTCCATATTTATCTTCAACGACTGGATATCAATGGCAATCCCCAGTGGAATCCTGGAGGCCTCCTGGTAAGCGACGCCACCAACAGTAGCTGGATCGCAGTATATCATATGAATCTGGCTGTGGACGGGGATGACAATGCCATTATTTCAACCGTGGACACCCGCACCGGGAACTGGGAAGTCTATGCCTACAAGATTGATCCTGATGGAAACTCTGTGTGGAATGAAAACGGTTTGGCCCTCTCGGTAAATGGAAGAGACAACATATCACCCCGTTTGGTTGTAGAAACTTCGGATAACAGTGTGATCGTGACCTGGTCAGATGATTACTCCTCCCTGCGTCTGCAAAGGATTAGCTCCGATGGTCAGGTGTTGTGGGGAGCCAGCGGGATTAATGCCTCTACTTTCAATGCCTCGCTAATGAGTCCCCAGCCAGTACAGAGTTCAGATGGTCATATCCTGGTCCAGGCTGTGAAGCAAACCGGTTCATTTCCAGCCCTGAGCAGTCAGGTCATCATGCAGAAATACGCACTTGAAGGCACCGCTCAATGGAGTGCCTGGCTACCCCTCGCTGACCCGGTTGGTTTCCCCCTGGGTAACTGGCTCCAGGATATTCAACCCGATTTAAACGGTGGCGCATTTTCATCCTGGACCGAAATGACAAGCCAAAATCAAACCGGCAAGATTCAATCTGTCAGCGATACTGGAACGCTTGAATGGACAAGTGCTACAGAAGCTTCTACATCGGCAAACAACTTCAGGGTGAGTCCCCGCCTTGCTCTGGCCAATGATGGGTCTGGGGTGTATGCGGTCTGGGGTGAATCTGACGCCAATCAGATCAACCGCGGAATTTTAGCGCAACGGATAGATACAACAGGCACTCGAATGTGGGGAGATGGCGGTCTGGCTGTGGAAACCATGGGTTTGTCATCATTTCTGGATATCAATACAGATCAGGTGGACGATGATCTATTAATCAGCTATATCAGACAATACAGTTTTGGGACCATGGATATTTTTGCCAGCAGACTGGAAAGTGACGGATCTTTTGCATGGGACACCGAGAGGGCTACAGTAACAAATTCAGCCGCGGAAAAATCCGATTTAAACATGACCAGAGGACCGGGCTGTGCCTTTTTAACCTGGTCTGAGGCTGGAAACATCAAAGCCCACTGTCTGCTGGATGATGGAACGCTGGGGATTCCAGGAGAAACACCACAGGATACACTGAATTATTTTCCATTAATTGAAAACTGGGGAATAGTGCTCGCCAGCGAAATAGACACCACCACCATCCTCGTTGTGGACTCAATTTATATGAATGGAACTCTTTATCGCGCTATTGACAATTATTACCCTGGTGAGAGCATAAACCTGTTTCGGGTAGATGGTAATCAGGTCAAAGTATGGGATGGTTCAGATGATGCCGTCCTATATGATATTTCTGTCCCCATAAACACCACCTGGGAGTTCAATGTGGGCGACTATGGTTCTGAAATCACCTTCATTAGTAGGGGGGATACCATTGAAACAGAAATGGGTGTGTACGAAAACTGTTTTTGCTTTCATCGCTTCATAGGCGCTGATTATGAGTACTATGATTGGCTTGCTGAAGATGGTGGTCTTGTACAGCGGGATGTGGTAACTATTGCTGGACCAAGACGGTATATCCTCATAGACCGCCTCATTCCAGTTGGCATTGAGGATAAAAAATCTTCAACAACTCCTGGTAACTTTCAGCTAAGCCAGAATTACCCCAATCCGTTTAATCCCAGCACACAAATCCAATATACCTTACCTGCACAAACGGAGGTTTCAGTTGTCATCTATGATGTGAACGGAACTCAGGTTTTGGAACTTCAAAAAGGATTCCAGGAGGCTGGAAACTATACCCTTCAATGGTATGCAGTGAATAATGCGGGGTCGCCTGTTCCATCAGGGCTATATTTTTGCCGCGTTACTGGATTCGGATTGACACAGACCATAAAAATGGTGCATTTGAAGTAGTTAAAGCGGGTATATTCCAGGCACGGGGAAAGCCATGATATCTATTTCACATCTCAGAAAAACTTTTGGTGATCTGGTTGCCGTAGATGACCTGTCTCTTACCATTAATCAGGGTGAGATTCTGGGACTCCTGGGTCCCAACGGTGCTGGAAAAACGACCACCATCCGCATGCTCTGTGCTTTGCTGGAATCAGATGGGGGAGAGATTCAATGGGAGTCCTCAGCTGATCTATCAGAGCTGGTGGGATTCTGCCCCCAGGAAAACCTGTATTGGCCTCGGCTCACCTGCCAGGAGCAATTGATTTTTCTGGGCAAAATGCATGGCATGTCAGCTGAAGCAGCCCATGATAGAGCGGTTGAGTTACTCAATACTTTGGGCCTGTCAAGAAAGTCTGATGTTTATGCCTCCAAACTTTCTGGTGGTATGCAGCGCCGCTTGAATATTGCATTGGCCCTTATTCATGATCCGCCTGTTCTCATTTTGGATGAACCAGAGGCCGGTCTGGATCCCCAGAGCCGCATCCTGGTACGAGATCTCATTCGCTCCCTGGCCAAACAGAAAACCGTCATCATCACCACCCACAATATGGATGAAGCTGAACGCCTATCTGATCGCGTTGCAATTATTGATCATGGTAAACTGCTGGAAGTGGGCAGTGTCGACTCACTAAAGGAAATCTTGGGAACCGGGGATTGTCTGGAATGTCGCTTTGAGTCAGATATGGAATACCTCCTGGCGGAAAAATCTTCTCAAGCCACACAGTTCATTACAGATGTGAGTACTATTTTGGGTCAACCAGCTGAAACCATCTCGGTTATGCAGCATCAGTTGATTATCAGACCTTTTCAACATCTTGAAAAGCTATCTGATTTGACTGATCTCGCAAAAAAACACGGCTTGGGAATTGGAGATATCCAACTCCGCAAAACCACTCTTGAAGATGTCTTTATTCACCTCACAGGAAGGGCTCTGAGAGAATGACCAGCCCTGGCCTACATCCAGTGTCATTGCGAGCGAGTGAAACGAGCGCGGTCTGTCAGTCGAAGCTTCAGCGCAGGCAGACAATCTCCGACTCATTGAATTACGGACATCCCGAGATCGCTTCAGTCGCCAGGCTCCTTCGCGAAGACAGGTCAGATAAATACCCGATGTCATTACGAGGGAATGGAATGAGCGCGGCCTGTCCGCCGAAGCTTCAGCGTAGGCTGACAATCTCCGAATATATGAGACGGTATAATTCATGATCTGGGCCATCTTCACAAAAAGCGTAAAAGAACAGCTTCGCAATTTCTGGATACTCATCCTGACGGTGTCCATGGCGCCCTTTTTTGTCTTTGTATATTTTTTGATCAACGAAGCCAGTCAACCCCACTACCGAGCGCTCATCCTAAATTCGGATCAAGGCGTCCAGATCCAGGGTGAGGTGATCAACCTGGGGGAAAGCTTGCTGCCAGAACTCCAGGAATATATTGGCAGTGTGGAAAACATGCCCTTGAGTATCCACTCCGCAGACTCTCGGGATGGCGCTATTAAGAAAATTGAATCTCATAAGGCTGATGTCCTCGTGGTGATTCCTCCTTATTTCAGCCAGTCCATACTCATAGAACCACCAACCGCTCCAGAGCTTGAAATTGTGGGCAATCTAACCAGTACGGGTTACTTAATCTCAGCGGTCTGGGTGGGTGAGATGCTCAATGATTTTATGGCTCACCAGACTGGAAAAGGCCGGCTTTTTGCCGTGAAGGAAACAGCTCTGGGGCTATCAGATCAGATTGATGAGTTCGAGCTCTGGATGCCCGGCATGCTCATCCTCTCCATCATCATGCTCATGTTTTCGGCTACCATCGCTATTATTGTGGAAGTCGATCAAGGTACCATTCTCAGATTGAAGTTGTCTGGAATGAAGGCCTGGCAGTTTCTACTTGGAGTGGGAGCCAGTCAGGTGCTGGTGGGGATCATTGCTATTTTTCTCACCCTGGGTGCAGCCACCTCCCTGGGCTTTGAAATGCGAGGCGCCTTCACATCCTTTTTGTTGATCACCGTCCTCACCAGTATCAGTATGATTGCCTTTAGTTTGATTCTGGCCGCTGCTACCCGTTCGGTAACGGACGTTTTGGTGGTGGGTAACTTTCCACTCTTTCTGTTTATGTTTTTCTCCGGGGCAGCCTTTCCAATTTCCACCAAAGCCTGGTTTTATCTGGGTGACTATGGCGTCAGTTGGCAAACCCTCATGTCAGCTGCACCAGCAATTTCAGCCCTCCAAAAAATCAGTATCATGGGTGTTGGACTAAGTGATGTCAGTGGCGAGCTATTGGCACTAACGCTTATGACAGTCATCTATTTTGTCATTGGTTTATGGGGCTTTCAGCGACGACACCTCAGAACAAAATAGACAGTCCATCGTACAAATAATCATCATGATAATCATACGAATCATCTTTCTGCTCGTCTTAATACCCCTTTCAAGCTGGAGTGAGACTATATCTGGTCGTATGGTTGACAGTGAGACCGGGGTGGCCTTGCCTTATGTGAATATCGGCGTTCTGGGTGGGGAGCGGGGGACGGTCTCCAACGAACAGGGCTATTTCCATTTAGATCTCACGGATCTGATGCCAGAATCAACAATCCGCTTCTCCTTTATTGGCTATGAAAACCATGATGCTACTGTTGAAAAGCTGAGCGGGTTGGGTGGCAACCTGGGGGAAGTCAAACTGACTCCCATAACACTGGAAATGCAGGCAGTCCTGGTGTTTCCCCGAGAATTCAAAGAGAAGGTTGTGGGAAATCCCCACCCTCCTGCCATGATGCGAGGCGGCTTCGCAGAAGACAGCTTGGGTTATGAGTTAGGTATTCGAATCAAAATAAGAAAGCGACCAACCCTGTTAAAGACCCTGACCCTGCATGGCGTTACCACCACTTATGACACTGTCTTTTATCGACTGAACGTCTATGAAATGGAAGATAAACAACCAGGCAAGAACATTCTCACAAAACCCATATACATTACACTCACCGATTTTGAACAACTTGCAGACATCACTATCGATCTAACATCGCACCACATTGTGGTTCACGACGATTTCGCAATCACGTTGGAGTATGTAAAAGAGTTGGGTGAGGGTGATCTGCAATTCTCAACAGGCATCCTCAATGGGAAAATATTTTATCGCAAAACCAGCCAGGCCCCCTGGCATTCAGCGCCCTTTGGTCTGGGAATGAGCGTGCTGATCCGCTACGAGAAGTAGCGCTAATTAGTGCCTGTCCATAAAGTCAGTGCTAAACAGATGCTACTACAGTTTTTACAACGAATCTATCTACACCCTATGGGTTTCGATAGACAAGTTTGACGACGATTACGAGATAGCATTAAATATTTTCGTGGATTTCGTTTGTTTCGTTGTGAAAGAAGCGTTTAAAAACAGACTCTAATTAAGAGCTGTGGGCAAGTGCTGAAGGTGTCTGGCAACCCACGATGGCTGGCGCTTCTTGAATCAAACCGTCCTTAACCAGGGCATCCACCATGAATAAGGCGAAATCGATGCGCCGGGTCATGTTGCTCTCCAGGATGGGATCACCAATATGATGGCTCCAGACGGGTAAGCCCTGGCTTTCACCTTCTTCCAGATCACTGCCTCGCACCACGGTCCACTTTGTGTCGCTTTTGAAGATGCGGTCGCAGGCTTCGACCTGGTCATCCAACTCCAGCATTCTGGTTATCTTTCCAATCCAACGGCCAATGACAACCTGAATCTTGAGCAGACGCGAATAGATATCTTGATTATCACGGGTAATGTGCCATCCGCAGGAGAAGATGAGGCGAGCATTGGGTTGGGCAAAATCAAGAACAGCCTGGGCGGTTCCGGAAGCATATTGTTGAACCCCCCAGGGCACCAGGACAGTGAGGACGCCATCACAACCGTTAACCGCCTGTTTAATGAGTTCTCTATCATTGGTAGCTCCAGGGAGAATGGTCATCTTATCTCTATAGTCATCCAGCTTGCCCACACTTTTTTCCCGGCACACGCCAACCACTTCGTAACCCAGATCCAGACAATGCTGAACCATATATCTTCCCAGTTTTCCTGATGCCCCCACGACACAGACTTTCATATATACTCCTAAGGATAATTATTGAGATTGTTATGTGTGTGAAACTAGACAGATTCTTTCAAACGAGAACAATTAATCACTTCAGAGGTTCAGACTTGATTTGAATGCATCTAAAATGGTATCCAGCTCTGAACCATATACAGTTCCAAACATCTCTCGGTAGCTTTCTGGTGCTTCGATATAGAGTTTGATGTAGTCTTGCAGAGCTGCCAGACCGTACTGATTTACCAAGTAGTCGATGAAAAGCTGGTAGTAGGTGTAATTCAACTTGAGGTTGGGGAAGGACATTTCAAGAGGATTTTGCTCTCTTAAACTGCCAAAACTGATCTGCCTTGATTTGCATATCTCGACGAATTCCCAGGGGGAGTAAAAATGATGGCCACTGAAATATTGGGCAATCCCTTCCAGTAACCAACCCTGTTCATGCATCTTTAAAGCCTTCCTGAAACTGGTGTTCTGATCCATGAGCATATGAGACAACTCATGCTTCAAGTAGGTCTTAATGCCAAAGGAAGATCGTCTTGCTGTGGGTCCGATATAAATCAGGTTAAGCATGCTTAAGGAAACGGAATAACCCGAGCCCCTCAACCAGGGAGCAAACCGTTTCATGCTGGTGGTTGGATCTACAATGATGATGGTACACTTCTTCTGGTAGCTAAGCTTGTGAAAGGTCTCTTCCTTATCCAGGATTGTATCGATGTGGAAGACAATAGAATCCGACGAAGTCATATTCTGGATATAGATATTTGCTTTGGAGGATGGGATTTTTTGAAAACCAGGTTTTATGGGACTCCAGGCGAAGAGGGGGCCCCAGAACAGATAGAACAGCAATCCCATTGAGATGATGGCAACAATATAGGTGATCTTTTTTTAAACATGGTCTGAGGTATCTTAAAACCGCCAAGTGGCGGAAGGTTTCACCTTACTTCTAGAGCAGACTTTTTTGCCAGCCTGAATAGATCAAAGCTCATCAGGGGATACCAGATCAGGTAGGCTACCATACCAAAGGATAAGTACTCTGTGATCCCTGGCAAGAAGGGTGAAAGCATATGTTGAGTCAAATCAAAACTATTCCCCACAATACCAGCGATGGCAGTGCTTTTATGGAAGTCCCTGGAACTAAGCATAACCACAGATATCATGATCCCCCCGGTTTGTAGTAAAGCACCTGAGACATAGGATCCAGTGCTGTTCCACCAACCGCTGGCTAGAATCGACTCTCCTGCTGCCAGAAGCTGTGATCGCTCACTCCCAGAGCTGGCCTGTATATATTTTTCACCAAGATGGACCAGAGCAAAGGTTGACTCACCGGCAAAACTTACAACCACAGCGATGAGGGTAAATCCAGCCCCAAAAAAACTTATCACGGGATTGTGTTTCCACAAGTTCATCAGAAGCGCCGGAAAATTACCTAGATACAATCCCACCAGAAGCATCATCATCAGATCAAGCCGCAGCAGGCTGGTCCAGAAGTTGGCTTGTTGAGCGAGAAAAAATTCTTCAGCGCTGGTCACCCTTGTTCCTATGGTAAACGTGACAATCATGTACGTCGCAATGAGTGTTAATTGCAGGATGGAACAAATAGCGCCAATATGATATAGCCGTGAGTACATTTTTTTATCCCCTAAGATTATAGGCGTTCGTTCTATGGCTTTAACTCAATCTGTATCAGAAATCAACCAGTGGATGATATTAAGCACTAGCTGTTTGTTATCATAGTTGCCATAATTAAATCCAGCCCGTATGGTTTTAAAAAATATTCTCACCTCTTGCGCTGTGAACATGGCTGCCTCTCCAGCAATGACAATCCTGCCTGAACCGTATTTGCAGGCGATAAGCTGAGATTGTCCAGGCACAGGGAAATAGGTTGATGGTTCTGCTGATACGATTGAGGCGCTAGCCTTCGCATAATAATTTCGGGCTGAAGCTGAAAGTTGCAGGATTGAGGTCCAGGTGGAGTCAAAACTCAGGGACTGCCCGGTAAAGGTAATGACGTTCTGAATTGCAGATCCTGGATTGTCAGCATGTAGGATGGGGTGAATGCCCAGCCCTCCGTTTTCCCTGCTATACTCCAGCCAGGTAGCCCTGCCAATCTCCGGGTTTTGTCTTGATGTGTCCACGGTCCAGACGCTTTGCATGCCAACCCCCAATGCTCGGGCCAGATCAGCAGCGGCACTGCCAAAAGGGTCATGGTCAGCGATGAAGAGCAGTGACCCTCCCTGGCTAATCCATCCCATGAGGACCTCTATTTCGCTCTCCGAAAAGGCACTGGTCATACCACCATCTTTTTGTTCCTCACCTGTGGCATTGGCGATGATGAGTAAATCAACATGCTGTAATGCTTTTTGGGTAAAGTGGCCTTCATGGATGCTGAGAACGATACCATCATTATTGAGCAAAGTCGCGAATGGCATATAGGTGGAATGAATATCGTGAAAATTCCCGTGACCGGCATCAAACAATACCATGGGGGAACTCTCAGACTTAAACGCTGGTAAGTCAACCGACATATCCGTTCGCATGTCTGGTCGCTGATAAAGGCAGGAAACAAAGAATAGTGGTATAAGTAATTGCAGCAATCGCCCTATGTGCATGTGTTTCCTCTTCATCTATCAAGTTGGGTTTTTTGACTAACAACTTTTAAGGTCAAAATATATACCACAAAAGAGAGCCACAATTTATAATCAATAAGATCAAATACTTGCTCAATCGCTTGTGGGTAATCTTTTTGGCCTAAGTGTATGATTATGATATAAGCTAAGTTGATTTGATATTTCTGAATATTTGGGGCCCAGGGGACTAAAAGAGAGACATATCCAAACGACCAGTCCTGCTTACATTCCCTTTAATTTTTTAACAGGTCTGTTTTGTATTCCGCCGATCTAGCTCTCTGCGCTTCTCATGTTTTCAATTATTTCAAACCAGAGTTTTGTTCCGAGAGTACTAATTTCACCAGGAATTGCGAAACTAAAATCTCTCCACCGGTGGTGAGGTTGATAAACATTCAACATATCATTCTTCACATCATTTGCGAGTAGATCGAGAGCATGAATAAAGCGAGCGTCTTTCTGGGCATATTCGTAGAAGGAGAGTGCATACACATAGTACAATAAATTATATCGTATGGTGGGATACTCAGTTCTAATGAATCTAGAACCAATTCCAAAATCACATGGCCCCAATGGCAATCGGGTTTCCCAGTGCCTGAGGAGAAATTCAACTGCCCGGTTCAAGGCAATTGGATGTTGAGTCGGATATTGAGTAAACCTTAGCGCATCCAGGATATATAGAGTTGTTCCAGGATTACTGGCATCGGTGAGTTTTGACCTGCCCACTTTCACAGTATTGCAGCGCCAACCGCCATCTCTCATCTGAGTATCGAGAAACCATTTATAGGTAGTCTCCAGTCTGGTATCAGTTTCCGCTCCAACTCGACCCAATCCAGCGGCGATACGGCCGGCCATGCAGGGAAGCTTAGTGGACTTGGAATTGTATCTAAAGGAACCATCACTGTTCTGATATTCGAATAGAAAAGCAACCAAATCAATTAAACGATCATCAATACTGGGGGTTAAACCAACATCACCGAGCACATAAAGGACATCGATGGTTGAAAAACCTGCTGGGGCATGAATGTCACCATCTCCTCTTGACCAGAATGGACCACCATTATCGCTAATGCGCTCGAAAAGCAGGTTGAGTTCCTGATCAGATATATTGGGTAACCTTTGTCTCATAGCCTATTGGGTTTGTGCATCGTCTGTCGTGGCCAAGATTGAGTAAAGCGAAGCCAGGAGGCAAAGCCTGATGCTTGTTATGTGTTTACCCGTGCTATTTTTTGTTCTATTTGACCAAATAGATCATACATCAGCTTTGTGATATCTGGCCTATCCTTCAACAGAGCAGAAATATTTGTCAGGACAACAATTCCAACCTTATTATCTTTCTCGAAAGCAATTCCACTTGAATACCCCATGGTACCACCGTGATGATAATAGACTCTCTCAGCATGCATTTTTGAATAGTGCCAACCTAGAGCAACGTCATAATCTTCGTCAATCTCATATGTTTTATCATGGGACCAAACAAAAGGTGCTAGATCATCCATATTTGCTTTAACAAATTTCACCATATCCCTGGTGGATGATTTCAAACTCCCTGAGCACACATACAAGTCACTAATAATCAATGGAGCCGCTCCCATTTCATTATAACCTACAACCATTTGCTGCCTTTGAGCAGGTGATAAATTAACGACAGTGTTTTCCAGACCTATTTGCCTGCCAATATGGTAGTCGACCAATGATTCAAAGTCACCCCTAAGTTTATCACAAACGATCATGCAGAGAAGTGACATGCCCAAATTGGAGTACGCATAGCTTGAGCCAGGTTTGAAATCATAGGTGCAATTTTGACTCAAGTATTTACTTACAATAGCTATTTCATCTTCATCTGAAATTTCATACTCATAATCCTTTATCAATCCTTCAGGTAATGCATGAATGCCCGATGTATGATTAGCTAAGTGTTGAATCAGAACTGTTTGTCCGGCGAGCTCATACTCACTGAGTTCAATGGGCAAATGCTCCTGGATAGGATCGTCCAGCTCCAAATAGCCTTGCTCCAGACATATTGTCAGAAGCGTTGTAAGAAAGACTTTACTTATTGATCCGATCTCAAAAAGCTTATCCTCATTTTTGATTGATACCAAAGAATGACCTTCCTTGCGTAAACCTAGATATTGGACACTATCCCCAAGGATGACGGCCAATGAGATTTCGGTTTTGTCAGGGTATATTCGACTATTTGCCTCAATTTTGCTTACAATAGCCTGATCAAAGATCCCTTCTTGGAAGCTTACTTCACTTTTGGTTTTCGGAGCCAACAGATTGAATAATACAATAAAGATGGCTAGAATAACGCCCAAGATTAATAGTCTGGCATTCATGTTAATCACACCGAATGTTTTGGACCGTTCTACGTACTGGAACTGCAATGGGAAATCTTGAGCCTGCTTGTCGTAGCTCCAGGAGGATGTAGACTAGTTTGCTATGATGACGCCTAAAGAGCGTAGTCTGGCCTGTCATTGCTTAGCTCCGGTATGGCAGGCTGCTTTCCGAAACAGACCAAAAACCATCATGGTCTGACATGGCCTATATCTGGCCTGCATAAACTGTCTTTTGAATGAGAACCCCCGTTCCATTTTTAGACCATAGGCAAATCTAGCCATTCGGTCTATTTATACAAGAAGTCACTTATTATGGATGCCATGAAAGTCAGCAGATGCAAGACCATAAGTCTGAGAAAATCAGAGATATGCTCTAGATTATTGAGTATCACCTGAATATCTTGCAGGCCGTATACGAAAGTTATTCACGCGCTTGAAAGGGTAAGAGACATCCATGGCTAGTAAAGGCATGAAAATAGCCGAAGCACTCAAACATCTTGGTGTTGAGAAAACTGCTGACGCCAATGATGTCAAACAAGCCTATCGCGATCTGGCTAAAATCTGGCACCCCGACCGCTTTCAAAATGATGAACGTGTGGGTGCCAAGGCCGAAGCCCAGATTAAAATTATCAATGAGGCCAAAACTGTGGCCCTGGCCTATATTGAGAAATACGGTCACTTTCGCCACGTCAAAGATGAGAATGCCGGCGCAGGGATGGGATTTGAGCCCCCACGACCACCACCCAGATACCAGCAGGAACAGGCCCGGCCTCGACCAAGACCCCGACCAGAACCTGAACCACCCCCGAAAAAAGAGCCCCCCAAACCGCCACCCAAAAAGGAGCGTCCAAAACCGCCCCCCCGGGCCAAAAAGAAGCCTGAACCGGAACCAGACATTTTTGAAGAAAGCATGTCCATTGGTGATTATTTACCCGGCTCAACAGCTCTCTTTGTGGCTGCCATTTTGATTGTTCTTGTGGGTTTCTTTTTTATGCTGGGGTCGTCCCTCTTTGACTCACCAGTTGATCGCTATAAGCAATTTACTGAGAAAACCAACCTTGAGACTACTGCCAAAATTGAGGCCCTTCAAAGAAAAGAGGCTGAACGAGCCAGAGCTAAGGCTGCAGCACAACCAGTTGAGACTGAAACTGAAGAGGTTGTCCTGGACACCTTTTTTACCCTGGGATCAGACAAGGAGTGGGTGTCTACCGTACAGGGACCCCCTGCGCAAATCAGGGGCCCAGAATGGCGCTATGGTTTCTCCACGGTTCAGTTTGATGGCAATAAGGTGATATCGTGGACCTCCTCAGAATTGAATCCTCTGAAAGTTGGGATGATCCTGGATCCCAAACGCTTCTACTCCGAACGATATTTTGGTGTGGGCTCAAGGCGTGATGAAGTGGCTGCTATCCAGGGAGCTCCGGATATCATCGAGCCCAATAAATGGATCTTTGGCGACGCCTGGGTCGTGTTTGATGAGGATACCGTCGTTTCCTGGCAAAATGACGCTTCCATCCGTCTCGCTATCCGTTACTAAGTTTTATCCACAATAAATAATTAATCAATCCGGCGGTTGCTCCTCCTTTATGTCTTTGCGAAGCTTGAACGGAGTGAAAGCTGCAGCAATCTCCGAATCCTTGGTTCGCCAACAGCCCGAGATCGCCGCGTCGGTTTTCAACCTCCTCCAGCCTACGCCTTCAGCTACGGCCTGGCAGGCGCGAAGACGGGTGTGGAAGTGACCCCCCAACCCCCCAAACTCACAAACTCAACAACTCAGGTAACTCAATAACTCAGCCAACTTTCAGAATTTCCCCTTACACCACCCTCTCACGGCGTCTAAATTCATAGCTTGAAAATTTGAATAGAATACAGTCATTCTCAGAAATGAAAGCTCCTTACCGTCTTCGCGAAAGAGCATAGCGACTGCGGCGATCTCAAAATTCGAGATTGCCACGTCACCCGCTTACAGCGGTGTCCTCGCAATGACTGGCTGTTGATAAATAAAGGCAAGATGTAAACATGACTCAAGAACTCAGTAAACGTTACGACGCCTCTCTCATTGAGGATAAATGGTACCAGCACTGGTTGGAACAAAATTACTTCCATTCAGAACCAGATGAGAACAAGGAACCCTATACCATCGTCATCCCACCACCCAATGTGACTGGCATTCTGACTCTGGGCCATGTCCTCAACAACACCATGCAGGATATTCTCATGCGCTGGCGCCGTATGCAGGGTCGTGAAGCCTGCTGGATCCCCGGTACCGATCATGCCTCCATTGCCACAGAAACCAAAGTGGTGAACATGCTCCGGGAAAATGGCATCACCAAACATGAGATTGGCCGAGACGCCTTCCTGGAACATGCCTGGGAATGGAAGGAAAAATACGGTGGCATTATTATCGAGCAACTCAAAAAGCTGGGCGCCTCCTGTGACTGGGAACGGGAACGTTTCACCATGGATGACGACTATTACAAAGCCGTCCTCCATTCCTTTGTTGACCTGTATAATGCCGGTTACATCTATCGCGGGACACGTCTGGTAAACTGGTGTCCCAAAACCAAATCAGCCATCTCCGATGAAGAAGTTATCTATCAGGAACGCAACAGCCATCTCTGGCACATGCGTTATCCCATCAAGGACTCAAAGGATTTTCTGGTTGTGGCCACCACCAGGCCAGAGACCATGCTGGGGGATACTGGTGTGGCGGTCCATCCCGATGATGAACGCTATCAACATCTCATTGGGAAACATGTGATTCTGCCATTGGTTGGACGTGAAATCCCCATTTTCGCTGATGAATATGTGGATAAAGATTTTGGAACCGGTTGTGTTAAAGTCACACCATCCCATGATCCCAATGACTGGGAAATGGGTAAGCGCCACGACCTGGAATTCATCAATATTTTTAATGAAGATGCCAGCCTGAATAACAATGTACCAGGCAAATTCATTGGTCTGGATCGTTTTGAAGCTCGGGAAGTGGTCATTGAACAACTCAATGAGCTAAATCTCATGGAAAAAATTGAAGAGCATGTTCACAAAGTGGGTTACTCCGAACGCGGGAATGTGCCTATTGAGCCCTATGCGTCTGAGCAATGGTTCATGAATATGACCGAGCTGGTCAAGCCGGCCCTCCAGGCAGTGCGCGACGATAAAATTAAATTTCATCCTGCTCACTGGACCAAGACCTATGAACACTGGATGACCAATATCAAGGACTGGTGTATCAGTCGCCAATTATGGTGGGGTCATCGCATCCCTGTCTATACCTGCCAGGACTGTAACGAAATCATGGTTCAGGTTGAAAGCCCCTCCGTGTGTAGCAAATGCGGATCAGACAAACTGCATCAGGATGAAGACGTTCTGGATACCTGGTCATCCTCCTGGTTATGGCCCTTCGCTGTACATCAATGGCCAGAGGAGAGCAAGGATCTCGATTACTACTATCCCACCAACGACCTGGTTACCGGTCCTGATATTATCTTTTTCTGGGTAGCTCGCATGATTATGGCAGGCTATCAGTTCAAAGGTGACATTCCCTTTGAAAATGTCTACTTCACCAGCATTATTCGGGATGCCGATGGTCGTAAGATGTCCAAGTCCCTGGGGAATTCCCCCGATCCACTTGACCTCATTGCAAAATATGGCGCGGACGCACTGCGTTTTGGTGTCATGCTCATCGCTCCCAAGGGCCAGGATATCCTCTTTACTGAGGAACGTTTAGATGTGGCCCGAAATTTTATGAACAAGGTCTGGAATGCCAGTCGCTTTGTCCTCATGAACAAGGATTTTGATCTCACAGCGGACCACCTCAATCCTGAAAAATGGCAGAACCTGGAGCTACCAGATCGCTGGATTCTCCACCGCCTCAATGTGACCATCTCCCGGGTGACAAAACAGCTTGAGGACTTCTCCTTTGATGAGACAGCCCGGTCGCTCTGGGATTTTATCTGGAATGACTTCTGTGACTGGTATATCGAAATGATCAAGATGCGTCTGTATGATGGGACAGAGGCTCAGAAGCAAGCGGTAATGTCTGTGGCCATCTATGTTCTACGTGATATCATGAAAATGCTCCATCCCTACGCTCCCTTTATGAGTGAGGAGATCTGGCAGCAGCTCAAACTCACCGATGAGCCTGATCTCATTGTAGTACCATGGCCAGAAGTGAAGGAAGCATTCAATGCCCCTGCCGAAGCCAAAGAAACGGACTTTTTAAAGAAAGTCATTACTGCCGTTCGGACCGTTCGCTCCGAGATGAATGTACCACCATCACAGGGCATCAAACTGGTCGGTCGCGTCCATAGTCAGGCCCAACTGGACATTTTGACCAAAACCAGTGAAACCATTGCCAAACTCACTCGCTGCGATGACATCAAACTGGGTCTTGATGTGGAGAAGCCTGCTTTTGCAGCTTCTGCCATGGTGGAAAAAATGGAACTGTTTATTCCCCTGGAAGGCCTCATTGATCTGGATAAAGAAGTGGAGCGACTGGAAAAAGAAATCGCCACCACAGAAGGTCTGTTGAAATCGGTTCAGGGCAAACTGGCCAACAAGAATTTTGTGGACCGCGCACCAGAAGCTGTGGTTGCAAAAGAGCATAATAAATTGGATCACTACGCCCAATCGCTGGACAAGCTGAGAGCGCATCTTGAAGCCATGAAGGCCTTGTAAAGAATTTCCGTAAACGTCTAGGCAGGGATATTCGAAACGTAGTAAGGCGAGGGCGAATTCGCCCGCAGCCAATCCCTGCCTGGGGGGATCGAATTATCATAGGAGAAAAATGAAGACCAGAAACGTTGTCATTTTATTGTTAAGCATACTTCTTCTCATTGCCTGCAATTCTGACGAGAAACCCCGTCTCGTCGTTGTTATCGCCATGGATCACTTCGCCTATTTTACATATGATCACTATCGCCCCACTTTTACACAGGGTTTTAAATGGTTGGATGATCATGGCAACCGATTTAACAATGCTCACCATGAACACGGGTATTGCGCCACAGGCCCAGGACATTTTGTTCTGGGATCTGGATTACAGCCTGGTCCAGCTGGCGTACTGGGCAACAGTTGGTATGATCGTATAAAACAAAAAGATGTGTACTGTGTAGAAGATCCAGATGCCAATGAACTGGATATACCGGCAAACCAGGTCTCCTATAATCAGGTCAATGGCACCAGTTATGGTGATTGGCTAAAAGCCATTTCACCCCAATCACAAGTGTATGGCGTTGCCACAAAAGACAGAGCTTCAATTATGATGTCAGGGAAAAACGCTGACCTCTCCACCTGGTACAATTACAAGGGATCATTTACCACCACGGATTACTACACGGACACAATACCTGAGTGGCTTCATGACTTTAACCGGAAATTTAATGCACTCGGCTACCGGGATTCTGTTTGGAACACAGACATAGACTTGAAACTCCTCGCTGAATATACACATGGCGATTCTTTTTACGGTGAGACAGATAAATTTGAGAAGGCAACGTATAGCCCCGTGTTTCCCATCGGCTTTGAGGCGGACTGGGATGATAAAAAGGTGTACGGCGAGCTGCCAGGGCGACCCTGGATGGATCGCATCACCCTTGATCTGGCAACCATGATCGTTCAGGAATCCGCTTTAGGTCAGGATGATTCACCAGATGTTCTGAATATTGGTTTGTCAACCATGGATTGGTTGGCTCACTATTACGGTCCCTTTTCCCATGAAGTGATGGATCACTTGCATAAGATTGATGGCTATCTCATGAATTTTATAGAATTTCTTGATCAGGAAGTGGGTCTGGAACACGTCGTGTTTGCCCTTTCATCTGATCATGGTGGCTTACCCCTGCCTGAGCATTGGACCCACATCATGAATAAATCAGGAGGCCGGATAAATGAGGAAGTCTATCTGGCAACCCGATCCAGAGCCTATGCTGAGCTGGATTCCCTCTATGGAAATCACAATTACATCCTTCGTAAAGGTTCCAGCTATTATTACGATTTTGCCATGATGGACTCCATGGGTGTTAATCAGGCCGTAGTTGACTCTCTCCTTCAGACCCACATGGAATCAGTCGAAGGGATATATCGTCTCTACACCAGGACCGAACTCCTGGCTGCCACGCCAGAAGATCATCTTGCCTATCGTTTGAGAAACTTCATGCATCCAGAATTAAGTCCAGATGTGTACACCCTGATTGAAGAGGGTTGGTTGTTTCGAACCCCCTACGGAACCTCCCACAGTACACCCTATGACTATGACAGTCATGTCCCGCTGATTTTCAGCTCTATCAATTTAAAATCTGCAACGCTAATGGATTCTGTTGCAACAGTGGATCTGGCACCCACCATCGGTGATATCCTTGGCGTACAACCCTTGAACAGAGTAGATGGAAAGAGTCTCCTTCCCCTTTTAATTTTTAACTGATACTGCACTTACACTTCCTGGCTGGACAACTCTCCGGTGGCTGTTTGTTGTGCCCTAAATCATTGTTATTAACTGGCAAGACCTTATATTCCAAATCATATAGATAGGGCATAGGGAGGTGTATCATGCGAGCACAAAAATATCGATTTCCAATAGCGGTGATCCAGGCGATTTGTTTGCTCTTGCTTCTCCAGCAGTGTGCCTGGATTTTTGGTGAAAAGGACTCGGCGAAAATTGTAAAACCCCGTCCAGTTGGGGGGTATGAAACCCTCAGCACGCGTATTCACTATCCCAGGGCCATTCGCGAGGCAGGTATTGAAGGGACAGTGACAGTTAATGCGCTTATTTCAGTTGAAGGCCAGGTTAAACAAACCCAGGTAATAGAACCCCTGCACCCTGAACTGGATCAGATCGTGACCAACGCCATCAAGCGTACCGCCTTTGAGCCAGCTACCAGACAGGGCAGACCAGAAGAAGTCTGGATATCCATTCCCTTTATTTTTGCTTTTAAAGATTGGGCACCAAAATCAACCCCCTTCAGTACTTTTAGAATGACCATTCACCCTGATCCAGCATACAAGAATTTTGAAGTTAAAATTGAGGGACGACTAAAGGATGGCCTGGAATGGCCCCTACGCTTTGAATGCCTACTGCCCTTTAATGCCTCCACCCCCTGGGTTCAAGCTGGTGATGACACAGCGCCGATTGGTGGCATTATTAAGGATGATAAGGGAGAGTGGTTAATTTTTCAGGTCTCCAACAGGGATCTGTCTTTCGGATTCACTTATAAAGCCCTGGATGAGGTGTACAACCAGAAATTTCTATATGAATTTACCATGAATCATGCCCTCCCCGATTGGGAGCTGAGAGTGGTCTATGGCAGCCAGACCGTAAACTTCACTCAAACCCCCGATAGAATGGTCACGTTGACTACCGGGGAAACGCAATTTGAATATGACTTTAGTGCACAGGATACCTACGAGTCGAGGTATTTGGATATTGAACTTCAGAAATAGGATGCCGAAACATAGATGACAAGAATCCTCCTTGACAAAGCAAACCTGTTAAGCAACATTTAGAGACTTATTAAAAACCGGCAAAAATTTGTGGTTACGATATCAGATTTACTGCTAGAGACGTCATTTTTAACTGAATAAAACGGAAGAAAAAGCTATGGCAAAAGAACAGGGATATACCAGAAAAAAGACAGTTATGGAGCAATACCCCAGCCGACAGGCCCTGGTGTATTCTGGAGCTGCGTTTCTCATTTTAGTCACAGGGTTAAGAACCGTTCTATCTGTGGCAGAAGAAGGCTTCGGCTTTATAGAAATCGTGACAATTGGAGCGCTGCTAGTTGAGTTTAGCCTCTTGCTTCTGTATGCATTGACCATTTATCAGGCCGGAAAAGAAACTTTTCTCATCACTCTTGAAGAGGAAGCGGCTGAAGCGGGAGGTGGCGGGGAATCCGCAGACGGTAGCCCTGCGCCTGTGAAAGAATTTGCTGTACAATCAGCAGATGTCCCTGAAGTTGCCAAAGAAATCAACAAATTCACCAAACAGGCCAGTATCCTCATTGATAAGCTTGCAAAAAATGCTGAACAAAGCGAGAACTTGAACCAACACCTGAAAGAACTGGCTGATGAACAGATCAATATTCGGGTCCGCAATGAAATCCAACGATTGTTAAGCGCTAATATGAGTGCCAAATAAAACGACAGGAGTAGCCGCATGGCTCGCAAGAAAAAGTTCCAAGCTCGTGTCGAAGTCTATTTTATCATTTATATCGCCACGATTGTCAGCTTCTTCGCTATCGAAGGTGAAGTAAAACATTTTAAAGACAACCAGAAGAAAATCCTTCTGGAAGTATCCAAAGATAAAATCCAGAATCTTGTCAGGATTCGTAATGCCACAGATATCCATAGCAAAGACACCATCAACTTGAAAGTCTCCCTTGATGGAGCATTTTCAAAAGATTCCTTTGAGGGTACCATTCATCTCAATCCCATTGATGCGCCAGAAGAACTAGATCTTCAAGAATTGTCCTACAATCTTGCTCCTAAAAATCAAGATCCGGACAACAAGACCTTCCTTGCCATCATCCCCAAATCAGATTTTGATTTAAAAGCTGAAATTCTCTATCGCATGTCAGCGGATATCAGTGTGATGCCTGATGAAGATCTGGTACAACTGGAGCTGGAGAAATCTTATTCAGATAAAACCATTGTCCACAAGATCATGGATGCCATGACCGATGTGGGTAAAATTTCCCTGACAAAGCAATTCCAAAACACACTGGATCCTGCCGGTGGAGCCATTCAGGCACCCTTTACAATTACAGTGGATCGCCCCAGGGTCAGTATTGTTGAAGGACTGCCCTGGGAAGTTCGAGTAATTATTGGTGGTATCGTGGACGCAGATGATCTGGAGATATCAGCCATTAAGGGTGGTAATCTGGTTGGTAAACTAAATGCCGACACACCCGTCACTGTGGTTTCGGGTAGAGGCCGCAAAGATGGTCAGATTACCCTCCGGGGAACCAGGCTTTCTGACGAAGAATATGTTGATGTGGACTTCCAGCTTCAGGTGAGACCACCACTCTGGCAAAAAGCACCATCCATCACCGAAGCTTATGTAGGAGACCCCTATATTTTTGAAGGTGCCCTGAGAGATATTCCTTCCTCTGAAACCTCTATTCGAGTCGGCGGAACGGCAGTACGCGGTGGGATTATGCCAGGCACCATTGCCCAGCTTCCCGATTTGGCTGAAGAGGGGATGATTACCTTCCAGGTCCTCGTAGATGGACGTGAAGTCAAAGGCATGAGTCACTCCGTTACTGTGGTCAAACCTCCGCCACCCAAGGTTTCAATCAATCCAGTGGGTCGAGATGGGAATTACCTGACCTTTGAGATCACCACCTATGGTAAGAACAACAGTATCCGCCGCTTCAGAAAGAAAGGTGGCATTGGATCAAATCGCCAGCTGGGAGAAGCTCAGGTGCTGGGAAGCCGAAAAATCTATCGCTGGGAAGTTGAGCTGGAAGAGCCCTTCGATAATGTTGAATCTCAAGAAATCAAATTTAGTGTAGATGACAAGAACAAGAGTGAAACATCATATCGCAAAATGTTTATCTATAACTACTAAACGAAAGACGTAGAATATAATATGTTTGAAATGATAAGAGGGAGGGACCAGTGAAAATACGAAACCTCATAACTTCAGTAATTATGCTTGTCTTTGTATCCACCATGTGGGCACAGGGATTTCAGGAAACTGGCAAGCTGGAATGGGTTGTCAAAGATCGTGAATTCAGCCGCAGCTTTATGGAAGCCTATATCGATACCCTAATGGAAATTGATGATATGGCCGAACTGGAAGTTCAGGAAACCGATGAATTACGAGTGATCGTCGGCATAGATGTGGAGGGCAATGCCAGCCTGGAAAGCATTTATGCCAAAGGTCGTAGTGGCGTCTTGAACAAGCTGGTGAATGCGGTGTTGGATAGCATGGATGTGGAAATGATTGAGCGTATTCAAAGTCGTAAATACAACTGGGACTACCTCGCTGCTGTAGATGTTGGTGGTGGCCGCGGTGATGTTGTTAACGTTTTTGAAGAGCGTAGTAACAAGCAGGTCCGTGATGCTTTCTGGTGGACACATCGACGCGTGGATATTTCAGTTTTTCCCCGCATGTTTATTCGTGTGAATCCCAATTTTGCTTTTGCCACGGAATTTGGTCGACAAGATCTTGGTTTTCCGGCTGCTGCCTCCCGGACCCTGAACATGGGTCTGGCTACAGAGGTTTTGAAGTTTTATGTCACACTCCCGGCATCCTATTTAAATCTGATGAAGAATAGCAACTCTCCCCTTGAAGGTACATTCGGTGGTGTTTTGAAATTTGACTCCCCCAACTTTGGAGGCAGTTTGTCTTTTCAGGACATGAACTTTTTGGGAAATACGGATACAACAGGATTCTTGAATCCTTCCAATGTGGTCTATAACCCTTCTTCAGGTCAATTCTACTATAGCTTTACCAGCCGTATTGGAACCACAGCCGATCAGCCAGGTTTTGTCCCTCTGGGGTCATTGCGACTTCAAATAGGTTTTACTTATATGCAATTTGCCTATGGTGATGTCCTGGATACTGAAGCCGGTGTATCAGATGGTATTGGTGCTTTTGCCTTGCGAGATAAAAGCGATCCCCTGGAATCCATGTTTGGCTTGTTTAGAGCAGAATATGCCTCGGATATGAACAACCGCTTTTTTAATCGAATCAAGCTGGCGGCGCAACTCAATATTGGTCTGAATGGCTTTGGTGGTTTTGACTTTACCACGGCCTATACCATCACGGAATGGCTGGGTGTCAATTTGAATATGACCTATTTCTGGAGTCCAATGACCTTCAATTATGTTGATCCCACGCCGGGCTCAACCACAGCGCTTGAATATGAATGGGAACCTGGTTTCTACATTGTCCCATCCATAGCAGTGTACTTCTAGGAGGATTTGAAAATGACTATATCAATTCGCAAAATGCTCCTGGTGACACTCACACTTATACTCTCACTTTCTGCAGTTTGGGCCCAGCCCAAAGCTCCACCCACGCTGGATCCCCGACGCTTTGATGCATGGACTGTTGAGTATGAACCCTTTCGTCTGCTTATTGAGAATGCAGTGGAAGAGTTTATCACCCTTAACGAAACGGATCTACCCCCCATCGCCTCAACAGACAATGTCATTGCGGTAAGATCCAAATCGGGTCAAAGACAGCTCTATCAAATTCGCTATGGAACCGTCTCAGAAGGTTACAATGTCATCGATAATATGGAGGTGATGTGGGTGCTGGGCTCGACCCTGGCTCAGACCATTTCCGAGAAAGAAACCTATTATCATCTGGATACTTCTGAACCCTATGAGTCGACAAAACATCGGCCAGAAATTGACTATCTGGAAGTCGAATCATTTTGGACCCATACTGATTTACAGATTGGTACAGATCGCCTGGTTTATCTCTTCGGAAAATCTGGTGGAATCACCGTTGAATGGGGCAATGAGCTTTTTGGTCGTCCCTACGGAGAAGCCGGATATGCCCGTTTTGGTGTGATTACCCCCATCTTCAAGATGGGAATTCAGGTCCCATCACCCTCCATTCCCCTGGGGTACCGCGCAGGAACAGATGATGCTGACGACCACCTCACCGGTGGTATTGGTGGTTTTGGTGCCTTTAAGTATAAGGTTTTGTATGGGGAGTTATTTTTCCAATCCCTGGAGGCAGCCCTGGCCAGTGGTACCTTTATCAATAGCTACGATCTGGGTGGTTTGATGAATCTCAGTTTTAACACCACACTCTCAGGTTTTCCCATTGGTAAAGAGAAGCGACTTTTTGCTGGTGCCTTGCAGATCCGTCTCGGTGGTGTCATCGCCCGGGTTGACCATAGTCAGATCATTGATGATCGTGTCGGCTTCCAGAATCTGAAACGCAGTTATAATGTGGCTACTGGAGATACAACAGAGGAATTTAAAAACGGAGATGCAGCCTCGCTGGAGGAGTCAGGACTTTTCTTTCGTGTCGACTATGCCTCTCCCCTCATAGAGAAACGTTTTCCACGTCACGAGGCTGTTTTTCAGGTTTCCGGTCCCAGCATCATGACAAAATACACATATAATGTCAACAAGACTCTGGGCCTGCCCCTTACTGTGCTTGTCTATACATCGGATAATGAGTGGACTCCCAGTGCCGCCATCCTGGTAGGCTTTAAATTGAGGCTTGATCAAAATTAACTGGTCTCATATTTAACATGAAAAGGGTAGGCATCCGTCTGCCCTTTTTTTATCTGAGAAGTATAGTATTGAGGTATTTTTGACACGAATTTCACGAATTGGACGAATGGCCACAGAAGGATAATAGCTTTTCAGCTTTAAAATATTTCGTGGTGTTTCGTGAAGATTGGTGTTATTCGTGTCCAGGCAAAACCCTCCCAATAATCAGAGGTTTCCATTCAAACATCACTATTTTCATGGCATTTGAATTATTCAAGATTATTTTGGGTTGTATTCGTGGTACAAGGGGCTTCATATTTTTTCAAGAGCAGAAAAATTAATTTGAGGGGACAAGAATAAATTGCCGTTTCGTTTAACCAATGAAGGTGAGTATGCCGTTCGCCTCATGGTCTATCTGGCAGGACGGGATCGTGATCAACTGGTCTCTGCCCGGGAAATAGCAGAAAATCAAAATATCCCACAGCGCTTCCTCAGGACCATTGTTTCCCAGTTTGTCAAGTTGGGGTTTGTCAAATCCTTTCAGGGCAATGGTGGAGGTGTTCGCCTTGCTGAAGGCGCCGAGAACAAAACCTTGCTGGAAGTCATCGAAGCTGTTGAAGGTCCCATATACTTAAATGTCTGCATGCAAGGTGAAGTGGCTTGCCAATTTTCGAGTCAGTGCGCTGTTCACCTGGTCTGGCATGAAGCCCAGGATGCCATCCAGCAGATATTAGGTGGCAAAAAAATAAAAGAACTGGCTCAAGTGAACTTCGATCTGGCGGCCAGTGGTCTGGGTGCAGGCTCCGATGCCATGTGTGGCATACCGGTAACTACTGAAAACACGAAGATTCCCCATGGCAATTAATTTTGGCAAATATGAAACGGATCAAGCTCCAACAGACCATGGAACAGCCCTGAGTTGTTTCCATTGTGGTGAACCCTGCCCGGATAACACCATATCCATTGGTGATAAGAGCTTTTGCTGCCATGGCTGTAAGACCGTATTTGAAATTCTTAATGCCAATGAGATGTGTGACTATTATACCATCGAGGACACACCTGGCATAACACCCAAACAGGATTTGATCTCTGGTCGTTTTGATTATCTCGATGACGAGACTGTGAGACCCCAGGTTATTGATTTTTCAGATGGCAAAACGGAAAAGGTGACTTTCCATACACCAACCATGCACTGTGCCTCCTGTATCTGGCTCCTGGAAAAACTCCATGAGATGGATTCACGCATTTTCAGCTCTCTGGTTAATTTCCCCCGGAAACAGGTGACCATTACCTTCAATCGTGAGCAGATGAAACTCAGCGAAACGGCAGCCTTGCTCTCTTCGCTTGGCTATGAACCCCTGGTGAGTCTTGATACGGTTGGGAAGCGGGAACAATCCTCTGCCGAAAAGAAATTATACCTGAAGATTGGTCTGGCAGGCTTTGCATTTGGCAATGTCATGATCCTCAGTTTTCCAGAATACCTCTCACGAGTCGGTTCAGTAGATGCTACTTTCAAAATGGTGTTTGGGTATCTCAGTCTGATTATGTCCTTACCCGTTCTGATTTTTGCAGCCAAAGATTATTATCAATCAGCCTGGGCTGGCATCAGAACCCGAACTGTCAACATTGATGTCCCCATCACCCTGGGTATCGGGATGCTCTTTTTCAGATCAGCCTGGGAGATTCTCACCCAAAGTGGTGTGGGTTATTTTGACTCTTTTACGGGCCTGGTTTTCTTTTTGCTGGTGGGGCGACTCTTTCAGCAGAAGACCTATGAGATGCTTTCCTTCGAACGAGATTATAAGTCCTTTTTCCCTCTGTCAGTTACCCGCAAAATCAATAATGTGGAAGCCGTAGTCCCGGTTTCAAAGCTGAAGCCAGGCGACCGGATCGTGGTTCGAAATCAGGAATTGATACCAGCAGATTCTGTCCTCCTTAAAACGGATGCCCATATCGATTATAGCTTTGTCAGCGGAGAATCCATCCCCGTGACAAAAAATGCTGGTGATTTTATCTACGCCGGGGGCCGCCAGGCCGGTACCACAATTGAGCTGGAAGTCATCAAGGAACCGTCACAGAGTTATCTTACCCAACTCTGGAATAATGATGTCTTTAGTAAGCCGAGATTTTCAAGGTTGAACCAGCTTGTTAATCAGGTGAGTCACTACTTTACTTTTGGTGTTTTGGCCATTGCCATTGTTGCCTCCATATATTGGCTCAAAATAGATACATCAACCGGTATCAAAGTATTTACATCAGTCCTGATAGTGGCCTGTCCCTGTGCCCTTGCTCTCTCCTCGCCCTTCGCGTTGGGGACAGCCATGCGCATTTTTGGTCGCAAAGGCTTCTATGTGAAAAACACAGATGCAGTTGAAGCCCTCTCGAAAATTAATACCATCGTGATGGACAAAACAGGCACCTTGACAGAATCTCGACAAGAAACTATCGAATTCTCCGGCGATGTGCTTTCACATGAAGATCAGGAAATTATCAAGTCTCTGGTTCAGCATTCCACCCACCCCTTGAGCCAGAAAATATTTCAAGCTCTGGATGTTCATGCTGTCCACCCTGTAGGGGATTATGAAGAAATTTCAGGACGGGGAATTCAAGGGATTATTGGCGGGCGCAATATCAAACTGGGTTCTGCCAAATGGTTGGGGATTGACGAAGTGACCAGTGATGCTGAGGATATGAAAACCCGGGTCTTTCTCAGCATGAACGATGAAATCAGGGGTTCCTTTTTAATAGCCAATGTCTTCCGCAAGGGTTTACGTCCGCTACTCTTTGATTTGAAAAAAGAATTTGACATGTATCTCTTGTCTGGTGACACAGAACGGGAGAAAGCCAAACTGGTGAATCTCTTTGGCAGTGATGAGAACCTGCTCTTTCGCCAGACACCCGAAAACAAGCTGGATTTTGTCGCAAAAATTCAGGGAGAAGGTGCCCATGTCCTTATGGTGGGAGACGGCCTCAATGATGCCGGTGCTTTAAGAGCCAGTGAAGTGGGCATTGCCATCACGGATGATGTCTCCGCGTTCTCTCCAGCCAGCGATGGAATCCTCACAGGTAAAAACTTACATTTACTGGGGTCATTTATAAAAATGTCCAAGGCTACCACCTCGGTGATTGTGGCCAGTTTTGTGATCTCAATTATTTATAATGTGGTTGGTGTTAGCTTTGCGGTGGCAGGAAAACTGTCTCCCCTGGTGTCGGCTATACTTATGCCTGCCAGCTCTATTTCTGTTGTGGTCTTCACCACATTTACAACGAGCTTGCGAGCCCGTATGATGAGATTAACTTGATGAAAAGCGAGCTTTAAAATTGCAGGTAATGTTTATCCTGATGGCCTTTAGTCTGGGGGCATCTCTTATTTTTTTAGGAGCCTATATCTGGTCGGTTAAATCCGGGCAGTTCGATGACAAATACACACCTTCAGTACGAATGTTATTCGAAGATAAAAAAATATCAAAGAAAACGGAACCCGGTCTTGATTCGGGAGAAAAAAACGAGGAGATTAAATAATGGAGATGGAAAAATTTCAGTACGACAATAAAATCGTGCGAATGTTTTTCTGGGCTACTGTTATATGGGGCGTGACAGCCTTTCTGGTTGGACTTACTATAGCGCTTCAACTACCGGCGCCCTGGTGGAATTTTAGCACATCATGGCTAACTTTTGGTCGCCTGCGTCCCCTGCACACCAACGCTGCCATTTTTGCTTTTGTTGGCAACGGTATATTCATGGGATATTACTATTCAGCTCAAAGGCTGCTCAAGGCCCGAAATTTTTCCGATGTACTGAGTAAAATACATTTCTGGGGATGGCAGGGAATTATTGTATCAGCAGCATTGACACTACCTGCCGGTCTTACCTCAGCAAAAGAATACGCCGAACTGGAATGGCCCATTGATATCGCCATCGCAGTCATCTGGGTTGCCTGGGGTGTGAACATGATGGGGACCATCCTTAAACGTCGTGAGAAGCATCTCTATGTCGCCATATGGTTCTATATCGCCACCTTTGTCACGGTTGCCATGCTCCATATTGTGAATTCTCTTGCCATTCCAGTGAGCTTCTGGAAAAGTTATTCACTCTATGCAGGTGTACAGGACGCACTGGTTCAATGGTGGTATGGTCACAACGCAGTCGCCTTTTTCCTGACCACACCCTACCTCGGTCTGATGTACTATTTCATGCCCAAAGCCGCTCAGAGACCCGTCTATTCATATCGGCTGTCCATCATACACTTCTGGGCGCTCATCTTTCTATATATCTGGGCCGGCCCTCACCATCTGCTCTATACCTCAACACCTGATTGGGCTCAAACCCTGGGAACCGTGTTTTCCATTATGTTGATTGCTCCATCATGGGGTGGCATGCTCAACGGTCTTCTCACCTTACGTGGTGCCTGGGATCGTGTACGCCAGGATCCCATATTGAAATTTATGGTGGTGGCTGTTTCCGCTTATGGAATGTCCACCTTTGAAGGTCCCATGATGTCATTGAAAAACTATAATGCCATCTCACACTTTACCGACTACACCATTGCTCATGTCCACATCGGCGCACTGGGCTGGAACGGCCTGTTAACCTTTGGTATGTTGTACTGGCTGGCTCCTCGTTTATGGAATGCCAAACTGTATTCCGTTAAGCTGGCTAATGTTCACTTCTGGCTGGCCACGCTTGGAATCATTTTCTATGTGATACCCATGTACTGGACTGGCATTACCCAGGCCTTGCTCTGGAAACAGTTCACACCAGAAGGCTTGCTTGTTTATCCAAATTTCCTGGAAACCGTTTTACAACTGGTGCCCATGTACTGGACACGTGCCTTTGGTGGCACACTCTATCTCACCGGGTCTCTGATCATGGTTTACAACCTGGTTAAAACCGCTCGCTCCGGTGCTCCCATTCCAGATCAGGAAATGGAAGCAGCACCCCTGAAGCCCATCGTGACCGAACCAGGTGAGCACAAACACCGCTGGCTTGAAGCTCGTCCCATGTACTTCCTGGCACTGGCTCTGGTTGCTGTAGCCATTGGTGGTATTGTGGAATTTGTACCCATGTTTGTTGTGAAATCCAATGTTCCAACCATCAGCACGGTGACACCTTACTCGCCTCTGGAACTTGAAGGTCGGGATATTTACATCAAGGAAGGTTGCTTTAACTGCCATTCCCAGATGATTCGTCCATTCAGAAGCGAAACCGAACGCTATGGTGAATACTCGAAAGCCGGTGAGTTTGTTTATGATCACCCCTTCCTGTGGGGTTCCAAACGAACCGGACCAGATCTTCATCGTGAAGGTGTGGGCAAGTTGAAAAAACCAGATGCCTGGCATTACAACCACATGGACAATCCTCGCTCAATGAGTCCGGGGTCCATTATGCCGGTTTACCCCTGGTTATTGGAGCGATCCAATGATTATGATGATCTTCCAAGGAAGATCGGTGTCATGCGAACCCTGGGTGTTCCTTATGCAGAAGGATATGAAGATCAGGCTCTGGAAGATCTTAAGCAACAGGCTGATGGTATCGTCGCCAATCTTAAGGAAGCAGGTATTGAAACGTCCTGGGATAAAGAGATTATCGCTCTTATCGCATATCTTCAGAAACTTGGGACAGGAATTCTTCCCAAATAGGGGAGAAATACTAACGTATGTTAAGTCGCATTTATCCAGGAGCAGATGGCCTTCAGTTCTTTCAAGGTCTTTCCCTGGTCCTGTTCTTTCTCGTCTTTGTGGGAGCCATCGTTATGATCGTGACCATGCGGAGGGGACACATTGATAAGATGAGCAATATGCCCCTCGAGAGCGGGGATGATCAAAATAATGGAGGCCTTTAATAATGGGCAAAGTCACAAACGAACTCATTGATCACGATTATGATGGAATTCAAGAATATGACAACGATCTGCCAGGTTGGTGGAAAGCATTATTTCTGATCACCATCGTCATTGCAATTATATATGTACCATACTATCACTTCTACGGTGATTTACAGGACGCAGAGTATCAAAAGGAAATGGGTACTTATGTTGAGGCCGGCGTAGGTCGTGGACCTTTTACATCCTACTCATCACCCTGGGCCAGCGATGGAGAAATCACGCCAGCCCTGCGAGCAGAAATGGATAAAATCCTGGATGCTCCTTTTGATGAGCAATTGATGCGGGCCATGGCCAAGGCCGATCCTGATCAGCTAGCCAAATTGCAGACTGCCTTTCCAGATGTCATAGCAGCATATGGAAGTGGGACAAGCGCTTCTCCTGATCCAGCACCTGCCAAAAAAGAAGAACCTGCAGCAACCCCTTCTGCTGGTATGGCCGCTCTAACCGATGAGGCCAGTCTGGCTGCCGGTAAAAAGGTCTGGGATACCCAATGCTTTACCTGTCATCTCAATGATGGTGGAGGAAGTATTGGCCCCAATATGACCGATGATTACTGGATTCATGGTGGAGATATGGAATCAATTGTACACATCATCAAAGTAGGTGTCCCAGCCAAGGGCATGATCCCCTGGGAGGCCACATTGACTCCCGATCAGATCATGCAGGTTGCCAGTTTTATCAAAGTGAAGATCCATGGAACCACTCCGGCTGTTCCCAAGGCACCACAGGGAGACCTGTTTGAGGGATAGCTCATAAGGATAATACCTGGGAAAGGAACTCACGCTTGACGTGAGTTCCTTTTGCCATATTAATTTACAGAAAACAAGTACTTGGAGATGGCAGGTAAATGGATCAGCCAGATAGAAATCTCACCAACATAGATGCACCGTCAGCATTTCGAGATAGAATTGCTTCCATGGATGAGGATGGCAAACGAAAATGGGTTTTCCCGCGCAAACCCTTCGGTCGTTTCTATAATGCAAGAACCTGGTTTTCATATCTGCTTCTCGCTATCATGTTTAGTGGACCGTTTATCACAATAAATGGTCGGCCATTTCTCCTGCTCAACATTATAGAACGTAAATTTATCATCCTGGGGATGGCCTTCTGGCCCCAGGACAGTTTCATTTTTGTGCTGGCCACTCTGACTTTTGTGGTGGGGATCCTCTTGTTTACTGTCATTTTTGGCCGGCTTTTTTGTGGCTGGGCTTGCCCTCAAACCATCTTCATGGAAATGGTCTTTCGTAAAATCGAATATCTCATCGATGGTAACGCAAATAAACAACGCAAACTCAAAGCCCAGAAATGGAATGCAGAAAAGATTTTCAAACGGGTCCTGAAGCATGGCATCTTTTGGATTCTGTCCTTTATCATTGGCAACACCTTTCTGGCTTATATCATCGGTAAGGATGAACTTTTCGAGATCGTTACCTCGCCAGTTGCTGAGCATGCAGGCGGGTTTGCCATCATGGTCCTTTTTACCACATTGTTCTATTATGTCTATGCCTCTTTTCGTGAACAGGTCTGCACCCAAATTTGCCCCTATGGACGCCTGCAGTCCGTGCTGCTGGATGACAAATCCATTGTGGTTGCCTATGATTTCATTCGGGGTGAAAAACGAGGTCGCCCCAAAAAGAACACCACACAGGAATTGGGAGATTGTATTGATTGTAACCAGTGTGTTGAGGTCTGTCCCACGGGCATAGATATACGGAACGGCACCCAGCTGGAATGTGTCAATTGCACGGCCTGTATAGATGCCTGTGATATCGTCATGGACAAAGTGAAACGACCACGCGGCTTGATTCGCTATGATTCATTTACAGGAATTCGCACAGGGGAAAAGCTGAGTATGAATTTTCGCAATATTGGTTATTCAGTTGTTTTGGTAGCCCTTGTGTTTTTCTTCTTTGTCCTGCTGGTGACCCGTTCTGATGTGGAATCAACCATCTTACGCTCATATGGAACCATGTATCAAGATGTTGGAAATAACCACTTCACAAATTTGTATACCGTCAAAGTGCTTAATAAGACATTTGAGGATCTTCCCATCCGGTTTGAACTGCAGGAACCTGAAGGAACCCTGACCATGGTAGGTGGTGATTTAAAAATCAACGGCCAGGATAAAACAGAAGGCGCGTTTTTTGTCGACTTATCTGGCGATTTGCTGGATGGTACAGAAACCAAACTGATGATCACTGTATACAGTGGCGACCGACTTCTGGAAACCGTAAAAACATCATTCATGGGACCGAGAAAATAATGACTGAGCAAGGGAAATCTGGTGGTCTGTGGATGTGGGGTCTCACCGCCACAATTGTGGTCTTTATTGCCTTCTTTGTGGGATTTGCCATCTGGACTTTCCAGGATGATGTTGAGTTGGTTTATGACAACTATTATGACAAAGACGTGGTTTTTGAACAGCAGATTAAGCGGGTGGGCAGAACCCAGGCATTGTCCGTTAAGCCTTTGCTAAAGTACAATCAGACCACTCAGGTTCTGGACTTGAAATTTCCACTGACCCTGGGGCACACGCCCACTGAGGGAGAGGTGCTTCTTTTTCGTCCAGCTGATCTTCACAAGGATCGATTGTTTCCACTGGAATTGGTGGGCGATAGTCTTCAGACCATTGAGCTCAAGGATATGGATTCGGGATTATGGCGAATAAAGCTGAATTGGACCAGCGGAGGGAATGAATATTATCTTGAACAATCTCTCATGGTGAACTGACCAGGACTTGGTGGCCAGCCCTGCCAGTGATTGTCTTCAACAAATAACCCTTGCTGAACATGTGGCTCAAGTTAATTTTTTCCAATTGGTTTAGGAGAGATACTATGGGGCTGAAACGCGGGCTCATTCTTACAATGCTTGGGATGTTTATTCTAACTGCATGCAGTGAAGATCCAGATATACTCTTCTCAAAAGCCGAAACCGAAGCAGCCCTGGGTTCACGTCAAAAGGCTTTGAGCCTGCTTATGGTCATTCAACAAAGCCATCCCGAGTATACACAAGCATATTTATTCGCAGCACAACTCTTTTTTGAGGATAACAATCTTACAGATGCAGTCAATCAGTGCAGGCGCGGCTTGGACGCAGAGGCAGACTCATCTCAAATATTAAGATATATCGGAGAGATATATTATTTGAGCGGGAGTATGGATAATGCCTACCAATATTATCGCATGGCTGTTCAGGCTAATCCAGAGGATGTTGATGCCCGGATCAGCATGGGATATATACTTGATAAAAAAGATTTATATGAGCAGGCCCTGACTCATTTTGACAAAGCCCTTGAGCTGGATTCAGCCAATTATGAAGCGACAGTTGGTAAGGCTAAGACACTGAGGAATTCCGGCAAGACGGCTGCCTCAATTGAATTGCTGGAAGAGGCGGTGAAAAGTGAACCTATGCTGGGTGCCGCTTACGGTGCTCTGGCTATGGCACAAGAAAAAACTGCCACGGAAGATAAAGACATTCTGGAAAATTATGCCCTGGCTGTGAAGTTGTCCGCCAAAGACAAATCCATTTGGGATGCCTATGTCGATTTCATGATGAAGGATCAGGACCAGAAAGAGGCCGTCAAAGTACTGCAAAGATATCTCTCTCATTTCCCCCAGGTCATTGAAGGCAGACATCGTCTGGCTGAGTTATATATTGATCTGGCCAGATCTGAAAGTCTTTCCTGGTTGGATGCTGCAAGACAACAATGTGATCAAGCCTTAATCACCGACCAGAATGATCATTACAGCCATGCCTTACTGGCCAAAATTTATCTGCTTCAGGAAAAACCAAGGCTTGCAATCCTTGAGGCACAATTAGCATTTGAAATCAATCCAAATACTGAATATCGGGAATTGGTGGATCAGGCCAAGTTTTTCTCGAACTGATTTTGCTTTCATAAAAGCTTTCCCCGCCAACCCGGACATTTGGACACTCATTCCAAAGCCATCCAAGCCAACACGCTGGGGATGGCTTTTTAATTAATCCCCCATTATGGCACAAGCCGGGGCACAAAAACAGGATGTGATATGCGCAAAAAAGTTGTCGTATTGGGTGCAGGTATGGTTGGAAGAGCTATGGCCATCGATTTGAGCAATCAACACGATGTCACTTCAGTTGACAGAGATGAAAAGGCTCTGGCGCTCCTTGGTAGCCATCCAAATCTGAGCACCACTTTAGCGGATCTGGCGGATGCAGCAAGCGTCACAAAGGTAATTGCTGATGCAGATATTGTTGTTGGGGCGGTTCCCGGGTTTATGGGCTTTAAGACACTGCAAACCGTTATTGAGGCCGGAAAAAACATTGTGGATATTTCCTTTTTCCCCGAGGATCCTTTCGAGCTGGATGCACTGGCAAAATCCAAGGGGGTGATTGCTGTCATGGATGCCGGGGTTGCTCCTGGAATGAGCAATCTCATTTTAGGTTCCTATCAGGCCAGAATGGAGGTCACAGACTTCACCTGCTATGTGGGTGGCCTACCCAGAGAGCGGACTTGGCCTTATGAATACAAGGCTCCCTTTTCACCCATTGATGTCATTGAAGAATACACCCGCCCTTCCCGCACTGTTGAAAATGGCAAGATCGTCCAGAAGGAGGCACTTTCGGAGCCAGAGCTCATTAATTTTCCTAATGTGGGAACCCTGGAGGCTTTCAATACAGATGGCTTGAGAAGCCTGATTTTTACCATGAAAATCCCCAACATGAAAGAAAAAACCCTGCGCTATCCCGGGCACATAGAACTCATGCGCGTCCTCCGCGAAACCGGCTTTTTTGGAGAGCAGGAAGTTAAAATTGGCAATCAGAGTATCCGTCCTATCGACGTGACAACGGCTTTGCTTTTTCCAAAATGGAAACTGGGTGAAGAGGAAGAAGAATTCACCATCATGAATATTTTGATTGAGGGTTTGGATGCTGGCAAGAAATTCAATCACAAATATGTATTGCTGGATCGCTATGATCCTGTCACCAAAACATCATCAATGGCCAGAACCACAGGATACACCTGTACTGCGGTCACATCCCTGGTTTTGGATGGTCAGTATAAGCGAGAAGGCGTCAGTCCACCTGAGTTTGTAGGTGAAGTCCCAGGCTGTCTTGAGACAGTTTTCAAATATCTCCAACAAAGGGGCATTCATTATTTAAAAAGTTCACTGGAGGAGTAAAAGTCAGATTTGAAGGTGTCTAAAACCACAAAAGGTTTATCTCTGTGGACATTGGTCATGTTGATCTTTGTTCCCACCTTTGGATTTAATAATATCACCACCAATGGCGTGGCTCTGGGGCCAGCAGCTGTTCCTTCCTGGATAATAGTCTGTGTTTTCTATTTCTTACCCCTCACAGCCATCATTGCTGAGCTGGCATCGGTAAACAAGAACAAGCGTGGTGGAATCTATAGTTGGATTGCATCCAGCCTGGGGCATCGCTGGGCCTTTTTTGGTACCTGGTCTTATTTTATTTCAAATTTGTTTTATTTGCAATTTGTCTTCGCCCGTATTCCCGTCATGGCCTCCTGGGCTTTATATGGGGAAAACAGGTTTACTGATGCAAATGTGAGCCTGCTGCCCTACTTTTCCATTTTATTGTGTCTCATGCTGACCTGGATCGCCAGTCGGGGAGTCAAAACCTTTTCCAAGTTGAGCAATCTGGGCGGAAAATTGACCTTCGCAGTAACCGGTGGTTTTATTATCTTTGCTTTTATTGCATATTTTAAAGGCACTCCCTCTGCAACAGAGTTTTCCATGGAAAGCATGATGCCAGATTTTTCCACCAGCTACTTTGCCACCTTCTCCTGGCTGTTGTTAGCCGTTGCCGGTGCCGAAGTGGCAGGGACCTATATTGATAAGATTGAAAACCCCCTGCGAAATTTCCCCAGGGGTGTGATAATGGCGACCATGCTGGTGGGTGTGGCCTATATCCTGGGATCCCTGGCTGTGAGCCTGGTGGCTTCTCCAGAAGTACTGACTGAAGCTGGTTTAAAGGACGCGATTTTTGTAGTCCACAAACTGCTGGCTGAGAGTTTGGGTATCAATGGAGAGTTGGTTGTGCGTCTCCTCGCTTTGATTTTTCTGTTGACCTCTGTGGCGGCTTATGTTGTCTGGATAGAATCCCCTTTGCGGGCCATGTTTTCAGAAGTGCCAGAAGGAACCTTTCCTGAAATCTTGACCAGAAAAGACGAAGACGGTGGATTGACTCATGCCCTATGGATTCAGGCTGGCGTGGTGATTATTCTCATTGCCATTCCCTTGATCGGACTTGAATCCATCGATTCCTTTTTCCGATTGATTACGGATCTGACGGCTTTGAGTCTGGTGATTCCCTATATGATTTTAGCAGCAGCTTATCTCGTTTTTAGGATGAATAATGATCCAGGACCCTTTACAATGATGCGGTCCAATAAACTGGCCCAATCTGTGGCTGCGGGAACACTTTTGATAAGTATTGCCGCATTCTTTGGCGCTGGTATTGATTATTATGTCGATGCAGAAACTGGTTGGCTGGCAGCCAAGGCAATTATGATGACCTATGGCGGACCGATTTTCCTCATTGCTCTTGGATATGGACTTACCCATTTTAACAAACCATCCGCCAGCTAGAGATGCAAAATAATTCCGGGGCGATATGATAAAGGAGTTTGTATGAAAAATTTGGTGTTCGGAACTGGACCATTGGCCTGGTGGGTCATGCAAATCTTGCTGGAAAAGGGTGACACAGTTGCCCTGGCCAGTCGCAGCGGCAAAATTAATAAAACCTTACCAGACAAAGTTGAAATTCATGCCTGTGATGCCACTCAGCCTGATGAGGTAGCCAAGGTCTGCAAGGATATGGATGCTGTCTATTTTTGTGCCATGCCTCCGTATACCAATTGGCCTGACCTTTTTCCACCTCTGGCCGTTGGCTTTCTTAAAGGAGTTGCCAGAACCAAGGCAAAGGTGATTTTTGGGGATAATCTTTATTTATACGGGCCTACCCAGGGAACCCGAATCAGCGAGATAGTGGCCCATGATGCAACCGGCCACAAAGGTCGCACCCGGGAATTTGTAGCTCGCCAGTTTATGGCTGCCCATGAGCGGGAGGATAATCTGATTACCATTGGACGAGCATCTGATTTTTATGGTCCCGAGACTCTGAACGCTGTTTTTGGGGAAATGTTTTTTAAACCAGCCCTGACGGGCAAAACCGCCAATCTTCTGGGGGATGTTGATCTGCCCCATACCTTTAGCTATATCAAGGATTTTGCAAAAGGACTGGTCACCCTGGGCAACAATGACTCAGCCTTCGGAGAAGTCTGGCACACACCCTGCGCACCAACCGTTTCAACTCGGGATATGCTCAAACTCATAGAAGCAGAGCTGGAGAGTAAAATCAAAGTGCGTATAGCTGGCAATGCCATGATCTCCATTCTTGGGCTTTTCAGTCCCATGATCAAAGAAACCAAGGAAATGATGTATACCTGGGAAGAGGCCTATATCGTGGATCATTCAAAATTTGAAGCTGCCTTTGGATCTGAGGTCACCCCTCATGAGGTGGCCATCAAGGAAACGGTTGCCTGGTTCAAAGACTATCTGAAGGTCAAAAAGTGAAAAAGCTAAGCCAGAACCAGATCCTGAATTTTCTCCTGTATGCCGGCCCAGGCTATTTCTTCGGGGTAGCTCTGGTACACAGTATGGGTTTAAAAATTCCAGGCTTTTATGTTTACCATAACGTACCATCCTATGCTTATCAGGACCGGATCATTTCGTTCCTGGCATTTGGCTGGGGTGGTCTTTTCCTTCTAGCGGCGAAAAAGATGGACAAGGATCTTATAAAACTCATTGTGTATATAGGCATGATCGCCGTTATCGCCCTTGTGTTCAATACCATTAGTACCGATTTCAAACAACTTGATCCTGCCATTAGCGGCTCTGATTTCAAGTGGATTATCGGCGGTCTGATCTTTTACTGGCTGGGCCTGGTGATGCATTCCCGACAGCACTTCATAAAAAGTAAATAATGGCTTCAAAATGAGAGGTCAATTACCTTATATATCTATGATTTACCGGAACCATAATTGGAGGATAGGCCAGTGTTGAATTGGGATTCCAGCTATAGTGTTGGCATACAGGAAATAGATGATCAACATCAGAAGCTTATTGATATTATCAACGAGGTGGAACAGACTCTTGTTGAACCTGATAATCGAGATGCAGTCGTCAAGGTTCTCAACGCACTTGTGTTTTATACCAAAGATCACTTCGCCCGGGAAGAGCTATACTTCAGACAATTTGACTATGACAAGACCGATGATCATATCGCGGAACATGTTGATTTGATTGCTCAAGTCGAAAAGCTTGTTTACCAATTTGAGATCAGTGGAACTGTTGATATCCCCAACATGATGGAATTTCTCAAAACCTGGTTGATTGAACACATCCTGGGCGCTGATCAGGAGTACATCAGCTGTTTCAAAGATAACGGTCTTTAAAAGAATTACTCATGAAAATCAGGCGCAGCGCCCGTACCATCATTGCGACCTTGTTGCTACTATCTATTTTTACAATTTTTTCTGCATGGCACAACAAAGCACCTGGAAATCTATCAGACCTGGATCAGCAGGCATTGATTAAAAACCTCACCCTGGAAAACCATGGCTTGTTACTCTTTATTGAAAATTTGGATCGCGGGAAAAGTACCCCGGGTTTCTATGTCGTGGGACCAGATTCCCACCAGGCCTGGCCAAAGCGACTATCCAGGGCTTCATATTCAGACCCCCTGGCAGGGTTGGGAAGAGCAGCATCTGGCGAAATGCTTATTCGGTATCGTAGTGTTGAAGATTTTCTAGTCATCATGGATGAGGCAGAGACCCAAACACCAGGTAGTCTGAAGGCATTGATTTTTCAAGGGTATGGGACCATTCCAGAACCATCTCTGTCCATCTCATATAGATTGTTGTTTTCACTCGTAATAGGTGCGGTGGGATTGATGGTCGTGATCTTAAATAATAGAAATAAATCGCGAGCACAGTAAGGCTTATCCCTGCTTTCCGTCAGGGCTGCTCTGGTTCTGATATTGTTATAAAAACGCAAGGAAACTTCAGATCAAAAGGTAGCCAAAACGGCATAATAAATGTATGTTGAACGCTCAAATGAGTAGCGCACAAAATCTAGAAATATTAACAATAAATGAAGGTGTTAACATGAAACGTAATCAGATTTTTATTCTGTTGATTTTCGCTATGTCCCTGGTCTTTTGGTCCTGCGGCGGTGACGGTTCAGAAAATGTGCCAGTTGCATTGAGGACGAGTCCAGTTTCAGTTAAGGTGTATGATGTTGCTCCAGGAGCTGACCCTGCTATTTCTGCTGAAATGGGAGGTGCTGGTTTTGAGGAAGTTGCAGCAGACATGGGTTTTGAAAGCTACTCTCCAGAACCTGAGGGTGATGAAAACGCCAAAAAAGGCGGTCGTTTCACCATGCGTTTCATTGAATTTCCAGCCACACTAAGACCTATTGGTAAAGATTCAGCGTCTGAAATAGTCTGGATGCTTTCAGTCTTTTGTTATGAAACACTGGTAGCATACGACAGTGAAGAAGCCAAAGTCTCGCCCAGCCTTGCAAGTCACTGGAAAGTTTCAGAAGACGGACGCACCTTCCAGTTTAGAATTGATCCCAATGCTCGCTGGTCTGACGGAAAACCAGTCGTTGCCCGAGATGTTGTTTCCAGTTGGTTGCTTCACATGAATGAAGGCATTCTCGAACCCCGAATGCAGGTCACCTTTGGAAAATATTCAGAACCCAAAGCAATCAGTAAATACATCGTTGAAGTCACATCTGGAGAAAAACACTTCAAAAACTTTCTGGATTTTGCCTGGGGCATGCAGATTTTTCCAGCACACATCCTTGATGAGTTGACGGCAGAAGAATATCTGGAAAAATTCCATTTTGACATGATGCCAGGTACAGGACCCTATGTTTTCGTTAAAGATAAAATGCGTAAAGGAAAATCCCTGACATTGGTTCGCCGGAACGATTGGTGGCAAAGTGGTTATGAAAGAAATATTGGGGGCTACAATTTTGACGAATTGAAATTTGTCATTGTAAACGATGATCGGTTGACCTTTGAGAAGTTTAAAAAAGGTGAACTTGATTTTTACAATATCACCAGAGCTCAATGGTGGGTTGAAGAATTTGATCAATCAGATGCTGACTTTGATTATTTAAATCGTGGACTCATCCAAAAGAAAAAGGTATATAATTTTAAACCAAAAGGAACCTCAGGACTTGCGTTTAACATGCGTCGGGAGCCCTTTAGCGATATCAGAATTAGAAAAGCTTTCACCAAGATATGGAACCGTGATCAGCTCATCGATAAATTATTCTACAACGAGTACATTCCCCTGAAATCATTTTTTCCAGGTGGCCCCTATGAGAATCCCGATAATCCTTTAGCTACTTATGATCCTGAAGGAGCCGTAGCCTTATTGGCTGAGGCTGGTTGGTCTGAAAGGAACGACGAGGGCTGGCTGGTTAAAGATGGTAAAATATTCGAGCTGGATTTTGGGATTGCACAGTCTTACGAACGCATTTTTACCCCTTTCCAGGAAGATCTGGCCAAGGTTGGGATCAAATTGAATCTGAAATATGTCACCAGCCAGACCATGTTTAAAAATGTCATGAATGAACGTGATTTCGATATTCATTATCAAAACTGGACCATGCCCTTATTCCCTGGTCCAGACAAGCATTATGGATCCGATATGGCTGATCAGCCAATGACCACCAATATTACCGGTGTAAAAAATGACGAGATCGATGCCATCGCTGCAGCTTACAACGAGGAGTTCGATGGACAGGTTCGCGCAAAATATCTTCAAAGGATTGATGGTATTCTGAATGAGATAATTCCCTACGCCCATGGTTGGGGAGCGCCTTATACATTACGTTGCGCCTATTGGAATAAATTTGGTATGCCCAAGGATGTTATTGGGTATTCAGGTGACTGGTATACAGTGATGTCCTCCTGGTGGTATGAACCTGCCCAGGCAGCTAAAGTGGAAAAGGCCAAAGAGGATAAATCCATGACTTTTCCTTATGCGGCTACTGAATATAAATACGAAAAATCGGACAAATAATTCAGGCTTATGACCCAATACATCCTTAGACGTCTTCTGCTGATGATTCCTACCTTTCTGGGAATCACCATCCTGGTATTTACGATTCTCCAGTTGGTCCCAGGAGGTCCGCTTGAGCAGGAGCTTCTGAAAGCCCAGGCATCCCTTATGGCGGGAGGCGAGGGTGGCGCTGGTGGCAGTACGTCACAATCTGGATCCATTGAGTTACCCGAAGAATCTGTGGCTCGCCTAAAGGCCTTCTATGGGTTGGACAGACCCGGACCTATCAGGTACCTGGTCTGGCTAGGGGTCTGGCCTAAAGAAATCAATCAATATCATGTGAAATTCGCTGGTGATAATACAGATGAAAGCCACCGTCTTTCCAGCAAGAACTATCTGCAAGTTAAGCTGGAGAATGGCATACCAACCGTTCAGGCTCGTGAGGGTAAAACGGAAAAATGGAAAGCCGAGGTTACCCTCACCGATGAAAATTCTGGTGAGATAACCGTCAAAATCTACCAGACAGCCTTTCAGGGAATTTTGACTGGAAATCTTGGGACATCCTATAATTATGCAGAACCTGTGTGGCAACTCATCAAAGACAGGCTTCATGTATCTGCATATTTCGGACTCATCAGCTTCTTTCTTTCTTACATGGTCTGCATTCCTCTGGGCATCAGTAAAGCTCTAAAACATGGTTCAAAATATGATGCCATAACCAGTGTCATCGTTTTTGTCGGATACTCCACACCTGGTTTTATTCTGGGAGCCGTGCTTTTGGTATATTTCGGAGGTGGCAGTTTTTGGGATGTTTTTCCCCTAGGTGAATTCCGTTCTGAAGATTTCGAGTATTTCACTTTCTGGGAGCAGGTTAAAGATCAGCTGCATCACACGATTTTGCCTGTGATATCCTATATGGTTGCAGCTTTTGCCACACTCACGGTATTGATGAAAAACTCGTTGTTAGAAAATTTAAGTCAGGATTATGTGCGAACTGCCTTTGCCAAAGGATTATCAGAGCGTCGCGTGGTCTTCTTTCATACGGTTAGAAATTCACTTATTCCGCTGGCGACAGGCATCGGTGGATTGCTGGGTGTCTGGTTAGCAGGCTCCTACCTCATCGAAAGAGTATTCAACATTAATGGTATTGGCATGTTGAGTTATATGGCGGTTATTCAAAGAGACTATCCCATTGTTATGGGGTTTCTTGTTGTTGGAACCGTAATCAGGTTGCTGGGAAATCTGGTATCGGATATGGCATATGCCGCTATTGACCCTCGCATTCGATTTAAATAATACGCGGATGAACATGCATCAATCAATTCAGTTTACGGCTTCAATCGTTTAGGATACCATAGGAAACACATGATCTTTAAGAGAACCAAGAAAGATACGCTTTCCCATTCCATTCTGCAAAAGCGGATCAAAAAATTCAAGTCCATGAAGCGGGGCTACTACTCCTTCCTCATCCTGGTAACGTTATATCTGTTTTCTTTTCTCAATCCTCTTTTCATCAACAACAAAGCACTCGTTGTTCGTTATGAAGGCGATTTCTATTTCCCCTTATTGAAATATTATTCGGCAGAAACATTCAATCAGGACTCTTACGGTGAGACTCAGTACAGAATACTAAACGAACGCTTTGCCGACGAAGATGGCAATTGGGCAATCATGCCATTATATCCCTATCATCCAAATGAATCCCTGCTGGCCGAAATTGATGGGAAGCCACCACACCCCCCATCCCAGAACCACTGGTTGGGTACGGATAATCGAGGACGGGATGTTTTTGCGCGACTGCTTTATGGTTTTAATATCTCCATCTCATTTGCGCTTATCGTGGTATTTTTCGCCTATATCGTTGGCATCAGCATAGGTGCGGTGCTTGGTTATTTTGGGGGAAAGATAGATATCTTTGGACAGCGCTTTATTGAAATCTTTGCTGCTATTCCATTTCTTTATACGATGATTATCGTGAGTTCATTACTCCAACCCAATTTTTTCCTTTTGGTTCTGGTTATGACCAGCTTTGGCTGGATCGGTATGACCTATTATGTAAGAGGAGAGTTTTATCGGGAAAAGGCAAAGGATTATGTTTCTGCAGCCGTTTCCATGGGCGCTTCAAATTTCCGAACAATGTTTAAACATATCCTGCCCAACGCTTTAACACCCATAATCACCTTTTCACCCTTTGCCGTTATTGGGTATATCAGTTCTCTCGTGGCTCTGGATTTTCTGGGTTTTGGATTGGCACCGCCAACACCAAGCTGGGGTGAATTGGTAAATCAAGGTGTTTCAGATATTCGGTACTGGTGGCTGATCGTTTCTCCCATGGGAGCCAGCTTCTTTACCCTGCTTCTGATTACTTTTATTGGCGAAGGCGTTCGTGAAGCCTTTGATCCAAAAGTGTATTCAAGACTAAGATGATTTCCAGGGAAACTGTGATAGAAAATGAATGATAAACTGATTCAGATAAAAAACTTAAAAACCTATTTCCACACAGAAGCTGGAATAGCCAAAGCCGTAGATGGGGTGTCTTTTGATATCTATAAAGGTGAGGTCTTAGGCATCGTTGGCGAGTCTGGATCAGGAAAATCGGTCTCCTCTCTTTCCATCAATCGATTAATCCCCACACCCCCGGGAGAAATCGTAGGTGGGGAAATCCTGTACAACGACATCAATCTGCTTGATCTCAGTTATGAGGAAATGCGGGAGTATCGTGGTAAGGATATTGCCATGATTTTTCAAGAACCCATGACCTCCCTGAATCCCGTTTTCAAGATTGATGTACAGATGAACGAAGTCCTGATGAAACATGAAAAATTGTCCTGGGATGAAGCGAATCTGCGCAGTATAGAAATGTTGGAATCTGTGGGGATGCCAGATCCAGTAAAGCGGTTGAAGGATTATCCTCACCAACTTTCAGGCGGGATGCGGCAACGCATCATGATTGCCATGGCCTTGCTGTGTGAACCGGCATTGCTCATTGCTGATGAGCCAACCACGGCACTGGATGTTACGATTCAAGCTCAAATCTTGGATCTCATGGTGACTTTAAAGAAAAAGCGGGCGGATGCCGCCGTACTTTTAATTACCCATGATTTGGCTGTTATCGCAGAAACCTGTGAGCGGGTTATTGTGATGTATGGTGGCAAGATCCAGGAAATAGCCAGTGTGGAAGAACTGTTTGCCAATCCGTTTCATCCCTATACCAAGGGACTCATGACTTCGATACCCCACCCGGAACAATCGTCGAAAAAAAAGGAACGTTTATTAGCGATCAAGGGTATGGTACCCCCTATTATGGCCATGCCTGAGGGCTGTAAATTCTGTACACGTTGTGATGACGTTATGGAAAAATGTCACACGGTAGAACCAGAACTGATTGAAACTGAACCAGGGCATGCAGTCAGATGCCATTTGTATGAAAATGAGACCGAAGCGTTATGAGCGATAGACCCATCCTGAAAGTACGCGATGTAAAAGTAAAATTCCCCCTTTTTGGCGGTGTATTTCAGCATAAGGTCGCCGAGGTAAAAGCGGTTGATGGTGTGTCATTTGACGTTTTCCCCGGTGAAACAATCGGAGTCGTCGGAGAATCCGGATGTGGCAAGTCAACACTTGGAAAAGCCTTGATTAATGTATTGAAGCTTACGGCTCCTGATGTAGAGGTGACGGGAGAGGTTTTGCTGGATCAGGATGGAAAGTATACCAACCTGCTCACATTATCCAAAAGAGAAATGAAGGCCTATCGTCCCGCTATTCAAATGATTTTTCAGGACCCCTTCTCCTCTTTGAATCCACGTATGCTGGTTGGGGATATTATCCAGGAACCCCTGGACTTACACACAAAGCTCTCCAGTGTAGAAAAGAAAGAAAAAGTCGCCTGGCTTCTGGAAAAAGTCGGCCTCTCTGCTGAGCAGGCTACACGCTATCCCCACGAGTTTTCCGGTGGTCAACGCCAGCGAATCGGGATCGCCCGAGCCCTAGCGACCAATCCCAAAATTATTATTTCTGATGAACCCGTTTCAGCTCTCGATGTTTCCATACAGGCCCAGGTTATCAATCTGATGATGGATCTTCGTCAAGAATTCAATCTGACCAATATTTTTATCGCCCACGATTTATCCGTTGTTGAGCATATATCAGATAAAATCTTGGTCATGTATTTAGGAAATGTTGTGGAGTATGGAAATGCTGAGGATGTCTATTATCATCCCAGACACCCCTATAGTCAGGCACTTCTGTCGGCTGTTCCCAAACCAGACCCGGCCAATAGAAATAAGACCAGAATCATTCTAAAGGGAGATGTACCCTCCCCACTTGCAAAACCATCTGGTTGTGGGTTCCGAACTCGCTGTCCCATTGCTCAACCCTCATGTGCTGAATCCCAACCAGAGTTTAAGGAACAGGCCAAAGATCATTTTGTCGCCTGTCCACTGGTGGAGTAAGACTTACCAGAGGACTACTTTGCCCGGTTTTTCCTGGGCGAATGAACTTTCTTCACAGATGCTACAAAATCTGCCATGGGTAGGGAGGCAATTGTTTTGCCAATGAGCTCCAGTGGCAGATCATCCAGTTTTTTAAAACGGACACAAGACTTCCCCATATCCATTCGTTTTCCAGTTTCCCTGTAAGCCTCGTGAAAGCTTTTAGCTCTATCGTCAAACATGTAAATACCGGATAAATATACGGCCATGTGGTTTTTTTGTGAAGCAAGTGCCGCGTATAAAAGAGGCTGTTTGTTGTAGGTGTCTGGATAAACACTTGTTGGCACCTGATAGGTGATCATGCCCCAATTCATGGTTTCCTCATAACCCTCAGGCAGGTTGTCAAGGATGACCTTCCTAACTTGAACTATTTGTGCTACCCTGTCTTCTGGCAAGCTGCTTATATACGCTTCTATGGTTGTAGCTTGTGATTGCATTTTTGACACCTCTTGACTTGAGAAACCTTTCGAAGGTTCTAAACCTTCGAAAGGTTAAAGATTAATCTTGCTTCCAATATTTGGAATCGCGCCTAAATTTGTGCCCGATACCGCAGGAGAAAACAAAAATTTCTCGATCAGAACAGGATTGAAACATATCGTATGAAAGGTCACGCTGGAAGTTTCCTATGAAGAAAAGAATTTACCTCATCTCACTTGTTCTGGTCTGGCTTTTTCTGTCTGGGCGCTTGCTCTATATGACTTACTTGCATGGAGGGTCTGGATCGTATCTATCACTGGCCTCGGGTATGCGCGAACTCCCCAGCGAATCAGAATGGATGAATATTTATCTCGATGGCAAAAAAATGGGACATACCGTATACTCTATTGAAAACCAGGGCGCCAATGGGTACACCATAAAAAGCTCAAGCAACCTGAATGTTGTCTTTGGTGGTCTGGAGTCAGAAATTCATCTGGAAAATTCTGCCATTATGGACACATCCTTCAGACTTGAAGCCTTCAGTTTCTGGATGGTATCCGATCAATATTCAACCCATGTACAAGGGCAGAAGTACGGCTCGACAATGGCGTTGGAATTTATTCAGGGTCAGGATACTACCCGATCAGAAATAACGGTACCCCAGGACCTCTACACCTACACTGCCATTCAACCCATGATTGCCAGCAAGGGAATTTTAGAAGGGCAAACCATCCGGGTGCCAGCATATGATGCTATGTCCAATGAAATGGCTGATGTGATGATCACCCACGAAGGCAAAGAGATCGTTAGCGTTGCTGGTGAGAAACACTTTCTGAACAAACTCCGTATCGAGTTTAAGAGCATACCCTCCATCATGTGGTTGGATGACAATGGTATTACCTACAAGGAAGAAACCATTATGGGCATGATGATGGAGAGAACCACTCCGGAGTTAGCCCTGGCTAAATCTGAGGGGGGTCAAGTTGATTTATTAAATGGTTTTGCTGTTATCCCCAGCTACCCCATCTCCAATACGAAGAGGCTAAAAGAGTTAAAAATTGGTCTTTCTGGCATCACGCCAGATGTCCTGGCCGGTCTGTCATCGGAGCGACAGAAAATTGAGAGCGAGGATCCATTTGTCGTTAGCTTGAGTCAAGCTGCAACGCCCTTGAACCCTGATGAGCTGGGAATTAACCTGAAAGCCTCAGATATGGTCCAGAGTGATCATGAGCAAATTCGTGAGAAGGCGATTCAGATTTTAGGGGGCGAGAGCAAAGCCATCGCCATTAGTCATACCCTGACCAAGTGGGTCTACAATTATCTGGAGAAAAAACCAGTTGCCAGCATTTCTGGTGCTGTAGACATTCTAAATACTGGAGTTGGGGATTGTACAGAACATACCACGCTCTATACGGCCCTTAGTCGAGCAGCAGGTGTTCCCACCAAAATTCATATTGGACTGGTGTACCTCCAGGGACGCTTCCTGTTCCATGCCTGGCCCGTAGTCGCCATTGATGGTGAGTGGGTAGATGTAGACCCCAGTCTGAATCAATTTCCTGCTGACGCCACGCACATCGCTCTGGTTGAAGGCGATTTTGAGAATCTGACCAATCTCATTCCAGTTCTGGGCAATGTTAAAATAGAGATTCTTGAACAAGTCTATTAAGTACTGACGAGTAGGTATTGTCAACATCTCTGAAGTTTATCATCAAGACCATCTCCATATGTTTTTAATCGATGCACCCTTCGTTTCTGATTATCTGAAACAGACGCTTCAGAATATCAAAATCCCAGTTATTCAAACGGCTTATGCAGCAAAGGCGCTGGAGGGTTATACAATAAATTTTATCTCTGAGCTTGAGGCAACCCAGGCCTATGATAAGAACAGAAAAATTGAGTTTTACACAAATTCTGAAAACGCTTTGGATTGGATTCTTACTCAATTTCCATCAAGTGGACTTGCACGGACTGTGGCCCAGGTGAAGGATAAGGTGCGCTTCCGGGATGTTTTGTCAGAGATTCATCCAAGCTATTATTATAAGGGGTGCCCATATTCAGAGCTGGAGAAAATTGATCCAGAATCAATTCCATTTCCTGTCATCCTGAAACCATCGATTGGCTTTTTTAGTTTAGGCGTTCAAAGAGTAGATGATAAGACAGAGTGGATGAATACGCTGGCTACACTGGATTCGCTGACCAACAGCTATGAGGGTATTTACCCCACAGGGGTTCTGGACAACACTATTTTTATTATGGAAGCAGTAATTCCCGGGGATGAATTTGCAGTTGACTGCTATTTCGATGACCAGGGTCAGGTTGTCATTTTGAATATGATGAAACACCTGTTTGCCTCTGGTGACGATGTGAATGATCGAGTATATATCACCTCATCAGCCATTGTAGAGCAATATCTGTCTCCCATTCAGATTTATCTGAATAAGCTGGGATCGCTATTTAACCTGAAGAATTTCCAGGCACATATTGAAATTAGAATTGACCACGACGAAATCGCAGCCATCGAGATAAACCCACTACGTTTTGGAGGGTGGTGTTCTACTGCGGATCTGGCTCAATATGCCTGGGGCATGAATATCTACGAGGCTCTGATCACCAAAACATTACCCGATTGGACCCAGCTGATCCAGCGAGATCCATCTGAGGTGTTTGCGCTTGTTGTGCTAAACAATAGTACGGGGGTACCTGGCAAGGAGATTGCCAGTTTTGATTATGAACGGTTGCTAGAAAAAGTCCAGAATCCATTGGAACTGCGCAAGACAGACTTTAGCAAATTCCCCTTGTTTGGCTTTCTCATGTGCCAGGTTCCAGCAAGTGATGTTTCTGAATTGGAAAGACTGCTCCACTCAGACCTGAGCGAGTTTGTCACACTCTACTCGGGGTAATAATTCTTCAATCTATTCTGTTGAGCTTCAATCGCTTCACTCAAGTCATCATTGGACAAGTCTTGCTTTTTCTGGAGGAGCCAGAGGATTTTCTCTTCGGCAATCCGGGCTCGAGGATGAACCGGTTGAAGTTCCAGGCTTAATTGATAAAGATGTAGCGCTTCATCAATTTGGGCCATTTGACTTTCAGATTTTTCCATGTTTTGCGCATCAATCTGACGTTTAAGTATCTCAGCACTCTCAAATGCTTCAAACCATTTTTCAAGGGAATACCACTCATATCCTGCTGCAGTCAAAAAGGTAAAAGGGATGGGATGCATGGCATTCCCCTGCAGATTTCGGGCAAAAACCTGGAAGGAAACACTCTTTTCAGGAGAGGCTTCTGGTGTTGCCGTGAGAATACTTGAATTGGAATCCCAGTTGGATTTAATTTGTACCCCCTCCTGTAAAACCTTGAAGCTGTTTTCTTCAAAAAAGGTGTTGCCAAAGCCATCATCAAGTTCGAATTCAAGGGGTCGGCTCAAGTCAATAAATTTGATCGAATCAGGCAGTAGACAGGTGGCGAAGGGTGTCCCTCGATTAAAATACTCCAGGATAGCCTTGTAATAAATCTCAGCTTCCAGTTTATTGTAGGCCTTTGATTTAAGTCGTCCTTCCCCGGCGGGATTGGTAAAAAAGCCAGCCTCCCCAATGACACCAGGCATATCATTAATGGTGTTTCTCAACACCGATGTTCCAGAGCTGTAGATAAGATGATCACTGTATACTGCGCCATCCTGCTGTTGATGAAAGGTCATTTCAGCGCGCATGCTATCAATGAGAATTTTTGCAAAATCAACTGACGCTGGATTCAAATCAGCTGATCCAAAAAAGTAGACAATGGGCAGGTCGATGGATGGATCATTTTGTGATCCATTGTGGTGGATGGAAACAAACAGATCACTTCCATGCTCCCTGGCCATGGCGGCCCTGCCACCCAGGCTCACATCCCGATCTTTGGTGCGGGTCATGAGCACATTAGCGCCAGCCAGAGAGAGTTTTCTGCTAAGCATTTTGGCAACCCTAAGGTTAATCCACTCTTCACGCTCTCCAGTTTGACCAATTCGAAAGGAATCATAGGCCTGCGTATCTCCATGACCGGGATCAATAGTGATGTTGATGCCTGCCAGGGGTTGATCTTCCAAAACCATATACTGCGGACCGGTACATGCTGAGAGCACAAGCAAGGCAAGAGTGAAAAGAGTAATATATTGGCGCATAATGACCTCGTTATTCATGTATGACGGAAGTGTTTGTCATAGGCCTATAATATGGTCATGAAACAGAAAGCCTATAAAAGAAAATCCCCGCTGAATAATCAACGGGGACACATAAATTGAAGCCGGGACTATGGCTTAGATTAGTGCCAGGGCTTGCTCCAGATCGGCTTGTAAATCCTCTATATCTTCAGTTCCGATGGCAAAGCGAACCAATCCATCTGTAATTCCGGCGGCCAATCGTTCCTCCTCTGGGATATTTGCATGCGTCATGGAAGCGGGGTGCTGGATGAGTGATTCATAACCACCCAGAGACACAGCCAGCTGAGGGATAGTCACGCCGTTTAAAACGGTTTTTCCCGCTTCAACACCACCTTTAACCTCGAAGCTGATCATGGATCCAAAACCCTTCATCTGGCGCTTGGCGAGATCATGCTGGGGGTGAGATTTCAGGCCGGGGTAACGCACCCATTCGATCTTGGGATGGGCTTCCAGATACTCAGCCAATTTCTGGGCATTTTCTTCACCTCTCTGAACTCGCAATGAGAGGGTTCTCATGCCCCGCAGCACCAGCCAGCTCTGATGGGGATCCATGGTTCCGCCAGTAGCATTGATTACAGATTTTATACGATCAAAATTTTCCTGAGTTTTAGTAATAATCACCCCACCCACAACATCTGTATGCCCATTTATATATTTAGTGATGCTATGTAGAACCACATCAGCCCCCAGATCGAGTGGGTTCTGGAGGATGGGACTCATAAAGGTGTTATCAACAACCAGCAGGGCTCCGTGTTCATGAGCAATGTCAGCGCAGGCTTCAATATCTGTTAGTTTTATGGTTGGATTGGCAGGTGTTTCAATATATAGCAGAGATGTATTTGGTTTCATGGCGCGTCGAACTATTTCCAGGTCTGATGTATCCACAAAATCGCCCTCCACACCAAAGCGGCTGAAGTCATTTTCCACAACCATTCTGGAAGAACCATACATGGCATCTGTTCCTACCATATGGGCACCGGCCCCCAGATAGGTCATATAAATACCACAGACTGCTGCCATACCCGATGCGGTTGCGATACCGCCAACCCCGTGCTCAAGTAAGGTTACAGCCTCCTCAAAGGCGTTGGTTGTAGGATTACCAATACGGGTATAGATGTAACCCTTCTCTTCGCCACCAAACAGGCGAGCACCATGGTCAGCATCCCGGAATTTGAAAGTTGAAGTCTGATAGATTGGTATTCCAACACTACCATGAGTAGTATCAGGATTTTCACCGGCATGGGTAACCTGGGTATTGATGCCTTTGTTCTTTAGGGTAAGACTCATGAGAACGCTCCTGCGTTTAATGTTAGAAGGTCGGATAGCACGGCATAACCGGTTTCTACACCACCCGCTCCGGGCCCCGTAATAGTTACATCTCCAAGAAGATCTGTGGAAAAAGTAATGGCATTCAGCGTACCATTCACCTGGGCGAGGGGGTCTGAAATCGCCAGTTTCTCCGGCCTGACTTGAGCAACGATTTTGTCATCTCCCACTGAAAGGGTGGCAACCAGTTTCCAACGCTTGCCATGACGACGAGCTTCTTCAATGTGGACCTGAGTGATTGCAGAAATTCCTTCCCGCTTTATATCTCCCAGATCAATGGTTAGATCAAAAAGTTCGCTGGCCAGAATAGCCAGCTTAGCCTGGGCATCATAACCCTCTATATCAGCCGAGGGGTCTGCTTCAAGATATCCCAGCTGATCAGCCTGTTGAAGTGCGTCATCATAACTGGATCCGCCCTCCATCTCATGCAGCATAAAGTTTGTGGTTCCGTTTAAAATCCCCCTCATACCACGAACCTGGTTTCCTTTAAGCGTGTTGTGGAAAAAACTGAAGGCTGGTGTTCCGCTAAGAACTGTGGCTTCATTGAGAAAAGCACAGCCACGTTTTCTGGCCAGGCCTTTCATTTCTGAGTAGGCCAGTGCCGCAGGTCCCTTATTTCCAGAGATGATGTGTTTGCCTGTTTTGAATGCGGTTCGACAATGGGTCAGGGCAGGTTCAGCATCAACCAGATTGGTGTGGGAGAGCTCTATTACCACGGTGGCGTTGGACTCACGTATCATGTCTTCAGCATCCCAATCTCTAACATTTTCGACAAAGGGTGTGTCGTTCTGACTGAGATAATTGAGATAGGAAAGTGATAGGCCTGCCGGGTGGAACATGGTTCCACGGCTACGGGTACTTACAGCGACAACCTCAAACTCGAATTGATGCTCTCGCTTCAGGAGATCACGTTTTTCAAGCAGAATCTTACACAGCCCCTGAGCCACGGTTCCAAAACCCACCAGGGCGATCAGGTGTTTCCGGGCAGATCCCGTGTTAGATAGCATGCTATTCAGACCGGGGGTCTTTTATATCAGTTGGCATTTTTGTCTCAAGTTTCAGGGTGGAGAGAACCACCATGGTTTTTAGATGCTGGACCTCTGGCAGGGCAGTCAGCTTATGGAGAACAAAATTTTCATAATCAGGGATGTCCCGACTGGCCACTTTGAGCAGAAAGTCAGCGCCACCGGTAATGTGGTGACATTCCATGACTTCATCCAGAGCGGTGATGGATTTCATGAATCGTTCAACCCCTTCGCGACCATGACGTACCAGAGTGACTTCAACATAAGTGAAGCAATTCAGTCCTAGCTTGGCAGGATTGGTCAGTGCTACATAGTTTTGTATAATCCCATTGCGTTCTAATTTTTTCACACGTTCCAGAGTGGGTGGCGGGGACATGTTTATCTGTCGTGCTAACTCGGCATTGGAGATGCGACCATTTTCCTGTAAAATGTCCAAAATTTGTCTGTCAATTTTATCTAAACCCATAATCACCTAATAATAGTTATGTTATTTATCAATTTATATGCGGAAGATAATGTATTCTACTTTATTTACAATTGTTATGATCTGTTAGTGTTCAATATTTGGATGTTAAGGGACAGTAGGAAATGATCCAGCAAGTCGAGAGCTTGCTCTTTATTCTGCTGAAATATTGGCTAAATTGCCGTTCAAGAATTCGAATATTAAGGGGATAAAATGTTTAGCAAGTATCGTTCAATCAGTATGCTCGTTGTGTGGGGTTTGATGGTTTCCTTAATGAGTGCGCAAGGGGTCACTCAAGAATATGCCATGGGTAAGGTTTTTCTGGCCAATGGCATGACCCTGGAGGGCAAGGAATTACGTATGACCATGGAATCAGTTACCCTTGATATTCAGGGACAGGATCAAGTATTTCCGCTTGCTGACGTGGTCCAGGTTATGGCGAAATCCGGTAAGGCTAAAAGGTTTGGACAAAATTGTGCAGGAGCATGTGTTGGTTTTAGTCTCGGTTCCTGGTTGGCATCAGGTGGCACAACCACTGATCTGGATGGAAATGTAGTTGATATTGAGCCCATGCAGCAAGTGATAAGCATTGTGCTGTGGGGCGGGGTTTCATATGGTATTGGATATCTGGCAGGCAAAGTCAGTGATGACTGGCAGGTTGTCTATTTAAACAGAGGTTGAAATACAAAATACATGAAGAAAAAAGTTCTCTTTTTATGTACAGGAAATTCCTGTCGTTCACAAATTGGTGAAGGATTAATGCGCCACATGGCCGGTGATAAATATGATGTCTTTTCGGCTGGTGTGGAACCAAGCCGCCTCCATCCCATGTCAATTCTGGTCATGAATGAAATCGGTATAGATATCAGTCAGCAGAGCTCGGATGATGTGAATGATTATCTGAAGTCCGGAATAGACATTGTCATTTCAGTTTGTGACCACGCGGCCCAGACCTGTCCCTCTTTTCCAGGAGATGTGGAGCGGATACATTGGAGTCTTATAGATCCTTTTCATGGTTGGGATGTGGATGAATCCAAACTTCCTGATTACCGCAATACCAGAGATGACTTGAAACAACGGATTCAGGGTTTTTTGTCAAGCCAGATATAAAACCTTCAAATGATTATTCACTATGCTCCAGTAGATTCCCCCTTGGGACGTCTCTATCTGGCCCAACACGAAAACGGACTGTGTTGTTTGAGCCTGGGTGTGGGAGCTAAAGACAAATTCTTTTCCTATATTAAAAAAGTCTTCCCCACTGCAGAACTCAAAACCTCCAAACCAATACTAAAAGAAACAATTCAGCAACTCTCGGAGTATTTCTCAGGGGTGCGTACCGATTTTGACATGAAGCTGTTTTTGTCTGGGACAGAATTCCAAAAGCAGGTTTGGAAGGGTCTCATGGAGATTCCCTATGGTAAAACCATCTCATATGGAGCTCTTGCCACCGCTCTTAATTCACCAGGCGGCATGCGGGCTGTGGGGGCTGCCAATGGTCAGAATCCAATTCCCATCATCATCCCCTGTCACCGGGTTATTGCATCAGATGGGTCATTGGGAGGATACACGGGTGGATTGGGGATCAAAAGGAAGCTCCTGGATCTGGAGCAACAGAAGTACACACCGACCCTGTTTTGAATTGTGTGTCAAATGAATTAAAAGCCGTCAACTTGAGCGGAGTCGAGAGACAGGCTGGTGCAACATGTTCAGCGGTTCTTGCACTTCGACTCCGCTCAGTGTGACGATTCAATTATACTTGAGATAGTTAAAACTGAACCTTACGAAGGTTTGAAACCTTCGTAAGGTTATAGGAAAAGTCCTAAAGTGGTTTTACAGGGATACAGATATCTACGATATGCTTGTTCTCCGGGTGCTTGTCAGGATCATTAAGGTTGATCTCAAAACAGGTTCGATCATCCGGTTGATAACCGCTTTGGGGTAGCCAGCCACCCATGAGGTGATTCCAGGCTTCACTATACTCATCCTCATTGATCTCAAAATGTCCAACAGCATAGTCGCCGGGATCGAGCCTCATCTTTCCGATTTCACCGTCTACCGCCATGTCTGCCGGAACGGTGATGCAAGCACTGGTCCGCAGCTTGTCCTCATCGGTAACATTTGGATCATCATGGTAAACAGTAAGCACTTTTGTTTTCGGGTTGCTCATCAATCCACGAGGACCCGCCCAGTGCATCAATTTTCCGAATAGACTTTGAAAAAGAGCTGAATCTCCTGCATAGGGCCCTATGTGGCGCACATAAGCAACATGCATTTCAGGAAAAGTTTTGACTTCAACTGTGACGTCTTTCATCTCAATCATTATTTTACTCCATTTTAGGGTTCGAGCTGATGGATCCATCTCCATCAACCAATCACCCCTAGAGTACTCTGATTGGGAGGTTAAAGATTTCCAATGCTTGCCAAGTAGTTGACGTTCTTTGCGATTCGTTTTACCATTCTTGCTAGGATGGGCATGTTCACCATCGCGCCATTCGCTGGCACTCATGTCAAATCGCAGTTTAAAGGCTCTGGCAAAAGCTGCGGAACTTGAAAATCCACAATCCAAAGCAATGTTAGTGATAGGTTTCTGGTTAGTCTCAGTGAGTTGAGACGCTGCCTTTTCAAGACGAATACGTTGAATAAACTGATTTAAGGATTCTCCCACCATAGCCTTAAAAATTCGGTGGAAATGAAACCTGGAAAAGTTGGCAACCCTTGCCAATTCCTCAAGCGTCAATTCCTGATCCAGATTGCGATCAATATGATCCATAACGCGATTGATGCGGGCGGTATATTCAGCCCTTTGATTTGCCTGATTGCTCATCATAATAAATTCGATGCCAACTCGGCAAGTGCAGAACGTTCTCCCTTCTCAAGATTCATGTGGGCATACAAACGCTGCCCCTTGAAACGGTCAATGAGATAGGAGAGGCCATTGGATTGACTATCCAGGAAGGGGTGGTCAATCTGAAAAATATCGCCGGTGAAAACAACTTTTGTTCCTTCGCCAGCACGGGTGATGATGGTCTTGATTTCGTGGGGTGTGAGGTTCTGAGCTTCATCGACAATAAAGAAAATTTTCTGTAAGCTACGCCCCCGGATATACGTAAGTGGAGCAATAACGATCTTCTCATCCTCTACCAGCTTGTTGATTTTCTCAAACTCAGAATTGTCATTTAGATACTGATTCTGAATGACCTTCAGATTGTCCCAGAGCGGTTGCAGGTAAGGATCAATTTTTGACTTAATATCACCAGGTAAAAAGCCAATATCCTTGTTACTCAGAGGAACAATAGGTCGGGCGATATAAATCTGGCGATACGAGCGCTTTTTTTCCATGGCGGCGGCCAGGGCCAGCAGTGTTTTACCTGTACCAGCCTTCCCCGTAATGGATACCAGGGGAATCTCATCATTGGTCAACACATCCAGGGCAAATAACTGCTCGGCGTTGCGGGGGATGATGCCATGGGCAGCACGTTTATCCAGGCGTTGCAGGAGATCCTGATTGGGATTGTAAACAGCCAGCGCTGACTTTTGATCATTTTTTAGGATATAATGATGCCATGGGGCTGGTGTTTCTTCAATTCCCGTCTGGTCAAAGGGCATCTCAAAGGGAGTCTTATAAAGCGTATCGATTACTTCAGAGTCCACATGCTCCTGGATTGATTTCCCGGTATAGAGTTCATCAACACTGGCCACCTTGTCTGTAAAGTAGTCCTGGGCCTCCATTCCCAAGGCTTTGGCTTTCATGCGCAGGTTTACATCCTTACTCACCAAGACCACTCGTTGTTTTTGAGCCTTGGCCAGCTCATAGGCAGTATAAAGAATCCGATGGTCAGTAATATCTTCGGCAAAAACACCAGCCAAATCTTCACTGGTTGAATTTATTTCCACCCTGAAAACCCCCTGTTTGGCTCCCAGCTTGACCCCTTTTTCAAACATATTTTCAGTGGACAGTTTATCAATGGCACGCACAAAGGCCCGGGCATGATAATTCAGAACGTCATTGCCCTTCTTGAAATGATCCAGCTCTTCCAATACTGCCATGGGTAACACAATATCGTTGTCTTCAAAATGGTAGATGCAGTCACTGTCATGGAGAATGACATTGGTATCCAGAACGAGCGTCTTTTTCATGAGTGCTCCTTTCGAAATTGATTGGAAATAATCTAATATTTAGAAAGGAGTAATACAGGTACGTTTTTTATCCGACTTCCCAAGCTTGTGAACAGACGACCTATCGAAGTGCTACGAGCAGGGGCTCCATCAGGTGATGGTAAAAGTGGAATAAATCAGACCTGTGAATTGTTGGCATCCAATTGAAAAAAGAGACCTATTTAACATCACTTCGGTTATTTTAGCACTCTAGAAGTGATAAAAACCCGGAGATTCCTGTATGAATAAGAAAGCCTATATAAATCGTTCTGAAGTGAAAAACTATCTCGCTACCGCTGATCCTACCGTATTGAATTACATAGAGCAATGTGAAGTTCAAATTGATAAGCTGGCTGAAATTGGATTTCAACTCTCTGCAGAGCGCGATCTGCCAACTTTGCTCAATCTGATTATTGAAGAAGGTATGCGCATCACCAATTCAGATGGTGGAACCTTATATTTACGAACTGAAGATGATCGTCTCGCCTTTGAAATTATGAAGACCATAACGCTGGGTACAAACTGGGGCGGTATCAGTGAAACTGCCATCCCCGAGTTTATATACCCCGTGAAACTTTACATGGAGAATGGAGAACCCAATGATCATATGATTTCTGCCCATGTGGGATTATCAGGAGAGACACTGAATATTCCAGATGCCTATGAGAATGATGTCTATGATTTCTCAGGCACCAAAGCGTTTGATTCGAAAAACAATTATCGCTCCCAGTCTTTTCTCTGTATTGCCATGAAAAACCATGAGAGCGACATCATTGGCGTCCTCCAGCTCATCAATGCAGCCGACCCGGTTACTGGTGAGATTATTCCATTTTCCGAGGATATGCAGAAGCTGATTGAGTCTTTAGCGAGCCAGGCTGCTGTGGCCATTACAACGGTACGCCTTATTGAAGGCCTGGAAACCTTGTTGGAATCATTTATCCAATTGATTGCAGACGCCATTGATGAAAAGTCACCCTATACAGGTGGACACTGTTCACGTGTTCCCGCCCTGGCTATCATGTTGGCCGAGAAAGTTAATCAGACCAAGGAGGGCCCCTTTGGTGATGTCCAATTCTCCCGGGAGGATATGGATGAGCTAAGGATTGCGGCTTGGCTCCATGATGTTGGAAAAATTACCACGCCAGAATATGTGGTTGACAAGGCCACCAAGCTGGAAACCATCTATGATCGTGTTCATGAAATGAATACCAGATTTGAAGTGCTAAAACGGGATGCTGAGATCGATTATTTAAGAACCATTGCCAATGGAGTAACCGCTCAGAAGCAAACACTTCTGGAGACAGAATTACAGGAAAAACTGGCTCAACTCGACGATGATCAGGCTTTTCTGAATGAGTGTAATACCGGTGGTGAATTCATGGCCGATGACAAAAAGGAAAGGGTCATCACTATTTCAAAACGTCAGATTGTACTCAATGGTGAAAAGCAAAATCTACTTTCAGACGACTGGGTCATGAATTTGAACATCTCACGCGGAACCCTGAACAATGCAGAGAGAGATAAAATTAATGATCATATTGTGGTCACCATTGACATGCTGGAAAAACTACCCTTCCCCAAACATCTCAAACGGGTTCCAGAATTTGCCGGCGGCCACCATGAAACCATGATTGGTACAGGATACCCCAAGGGATTAACCAAGGCAGATATGTCTGTTCAGGCTCGTATCATGGGTATTGCTGATATTTTTGAAGCTTTAACTGCCAGCGATCGTCCCTACAAAAAAGGCAAGACCCTTTCTGAAGCCATGCGTATTATGGGCTTTTTTAAGGCAGATCAGCATATTGATGCAGATTTGTTTGATGTTTTTCTCAGTGAAGGTGTCTTTCAGGAATATGCCGATCAATTTCTTGATGCCAAATATATAGATGAGGTGAATGTTCAACAGTATCTGGATATTCAACCCAAACCACTGAGTAACTAAAAATGATTTAAAGGGAGGATGATCATGGAAATTAAACCTGATCTTGGCAAATTGATGCGGCGTGAGATTTACACGTTTTTAACAATCACAGCCGTCATCATTATCTGCACCTTCATTATACAAGCTCTGGTTGTCATTCTTGACCCAGAGGTGACCAATACTGAATTTGTTAAATATGTCTGGTCCTGGGTAGCTGGCTTCCTCATCGTGCTTTGGGTTGTAACACCCTGGTTTCAGTACCTCTGGATAATCAATTTGAAGTATTCAGTTGATGATGAACGTGTCATGATTCAAAAAGGCATTATTACTAAAAAGAATGTTAGTATTCCATATTCGGCGGTAACCGATTTTACCCTGAGTCGCTCCCTCTACGAAAGATGGTTGGATATTGGGACCCTGTTTATTCAAACTGCTGGTCAGGGAGCTCAGGCTGGTGGACATGAGGGTAAACTGGAGGGGATCGTGGAATTTGAATCCCTACATGCAGTGTTGAGAGCAAAGGTAAAGGCTTATCGAGGAAATCTAGGTGAGGGCACTGATACTCAACCAGAATCAGTGATTGGCGAAATAGAAGTCTTGAAATCCATTCTGGAAGAGATTATAGAGATTAATCAAAAGCTCACCTGATTAGTCTCTGTCTATAAAGTTAGTTTTAAACAGGGTGCAGATAAATTCGTTGTGAAGGAAGAATTTAAAGACAGACTCTAATTACCGTTTTCTTAGAAAATTTCCGAGAAATATTTTCAATACGACGAGATGTACAAGGATCCCCAAAAATAGATCACTCCAGATCCAGGCTGATGATTCCTGACTATGGATAAAGGCTTTGGCTATCCAAAAGGGTGGTAAAAATGCTGACAACCAGTGCCAGCCGGAGTTCCAGAAAAAAACAAGGGGTATGGCCAGATACATAATTCCCAGTAATTTGCTAAAGGCTAAACCTTCCACCTTATTCTCTGAAAATGTCACCAGAAAAAGCGTCCCAATAGCTGCTTCAAGAGCAATCATTATTGCAATGCCTAACCCATGCAGAGGCTTGAGCGGAACCAGAGCAGTTGCATAGAAAATTAATAAAAAGAACAGTGCGCTGAGCAACATGGGCATCATGAGCTTATAAGTTAGATAGCCCTGCTTTCTCAAGGGTGTGACACTGATAAAATCTATCACATCTTCATCTCGTTCATCCAGAATAATAAAGCCATATATCATGGCAAAAAGCATCCCGGGGATCAGGTTAAGAAAGCTTACCACAAATAAGCGGTAGGGTGTGGGGTCAATTTCAAACCGGGCCTGAAGAAATAGTTCAATGGTAGGCAGAAAAAAGAGCAGAATGGTTATAGCCAGCGGTCCAAAAAGAGCCATCACAAGGGTGGTATCACGGATGATGAGCTTCAAATCACCCTGAGCCAGGACTATAGTTGGCACTTTCATGTTAGCTGGGGTGCCTGACATATCTATCGAAACGCCGATGAACCCAAACACTGAGGATGGAAAACCAGATTAACAGACTGGTAACTGAAAACAGTTTTATTGCGAGAGAGTAATCATGGGCCAGGACATCCAGCAATATCAAGGTGGCTCGTGTGGGGAAAAGATAGAAAAGAGGTGTATCAAAAAGCTGGAGATACGCTAGAATAGGTAGACTGATAAGCAGACCAATTCCCAGGGATTTGACAAAGTAGTCATTCACATGGCGGGCTCTAGCTGCGAAAACAAGCCCAAAGAGCGTATAAATTAGAGCGCTAATAACCACGCCAATAATGAACCAGCTCAAATTTTGCCCCCCAACTGATGCCCCCAGTATAATGATGAGAGCAGAGGTACAAGACAGGAGCAGAAAGGACAATATTTTAGCCAGCAGGTATTCATGAAGTCGCAGGGGGGTAACAAATAGACTTTCAGTCAAGTTTTGTCCCCGTTCAAGCAAAACGATGGCGCCAATAAAGGTAAATCCCAGCGTGCAGATATCGGTAAAGAGAATAATTGTCAGGGTCGGATATATCAGCGTTTCGGGCAATAACTTTAAGGTGATGATGTATAGAACAGTCAGGATTGCATAAACATAATAGAATCCATGCCGGAACTGAAAGCGAATGTCTTGACGGAGTGCAGCCAGAAGTCTCACTGCAGCGTTCTCCCAGTCGTCTTTACAAAAACATCCTCCAGGCTGGCTTCCCTGCTGTGAATGGTTTCGATGTAATGATTCTTCAAGATATTCTGAAACGTGTCATTTGTGCCCAGTGTGTCCATGGGAATAGATTGGGTTTGTAATGAATCTGCGTCACGATATTCAATTTCCAGGAATCTTTCACCATGCTGCAATTTGAGCTTTCTGGGTGAGTCAATCAGACTAACCTCGCCATCCACAATAAAGGCAACCCGATCACAAAGTGTGTCGGCAACATGCATGTCATGGGTGGTGATACAGATGGTGTTGCCTTTCTCTTTCTCAGCGAGAATTAATGCTTCCAGCTTGCGCAGATTAACAGGATCCAACCCTGCTGTCGGTTCGTCCAGAAAGATCAGGGTCGGGTAATTCAATAGACTGCGGCAAAAGTTCAATCGAACCTTCATCCCTTTGGAAAAATCACTGACACGGGTCTTGGCCGAATCCTCCAGTCCAACAGCAGCCAGAAGCTCCACAGGATTCCGGGTTTTACTGGCATAAAACCGGGCAAAGAATTCCATGTTTTCCAGGGCAGTGAATTTGGTGTATAAATTGGGGGTCTCAAAAGCCACGCCTATGGACTCATAGAATTCAGAGTTCAGCTTTTGAAGATCAAGACCATTGACTGAGACAGCACCCCTGTAGTTATTCAGAATGCCAATGAGAATTTTTTGAGTTGTGCTCTTTCCAGCACCACTTGGACCAAGAAATCCGAAAATTTCACCGGTGTCAACCTGAAAATTTAAACCTCTGAGTGTGTCCTGAGAATTGGAACCATAAGCAAAGTGAAGATCAGTTACCTGGATCATGAGGTCTGCCTCATTCTTGAATTCAGTTGTCGTCTATGAGTTGAATCCCACGCGGTTCAAGCATGATCAGGCGTTTTTTATAGAGAGAACCAATAGAACGCTTAAACACCTTCTTACTCAACCCAAATTCACGATAAATGACATCAGGTGGTGTTTTGTCATTGAAGGGCAGGAATCCCTGATGCTCCTCGAGCAAATCCAGAATCTTTTGACTGGCGGCATCCATGTGTTGTACGCCAGGCTCCTGAAGGGTGAGATCAATCTTGCCATCCTCGCGGATGTTTTTGATGTAGCCTTCAAGCTGTTGACCCTGTTGCAGGGGCTGGAAAACTTCGTCTTTGAAAAGCAGACCCCAATATCCGTTCTCAATAATGGCTTTATATCCCAGATCTGTGCGATTTACGATAAACAGATCAACTTTTTCACCAGGAGTGAAGCGTGGGTTCTCATCACTTAAAAACTTGTCGAGTTTGGTGCTGGCTGCAATGCGGTTGCTGACGATGTCCAGATAAGTGTGGACCACATAGTGTCGACCTTCAAGAAGTTTGTGGCTTTGTTCACGAAAGGGAACCAACAGATCTTTGGGTAGCCCCCAATCCAGAAAAGCGCCCATCTCATTATTGTCGATAACCTTGAGGCTGGCAAATTCACCCACCATGGTTTTAGGTTTTAGGGTTGATGCAATGATGGTGTCTGTGGAATCAAAGTATACAAATACCTCGAGCATATCGTCAACTTTTGTGCCCTCTGGAACTTCGCGTTTGGGTAATAGAATATCACCCAGTTCTTCGCCATCCAGATAGACCCCAAAGTCCACTTCCCGCATGACATGGAGCGTATTCATTCTTCCAATTTGAGACATAGGACCCCTTATAAATTTGTGGCTGAAGTTAAGGATGGGGAAATGGGATGAAACTGGAAAGATGGTGGGGCGATTTTTCCAGAACCAATCTGTCACACAGCACAACGGCAGACAATTGCCCCGTGCTTCAGCGCGGGGGATTAGGAAGAAATAATGGGGACAGGGCTTTAGCCCAAACGGTCAGGGTTAAAACCCTTCTTTACTGTCCGTTGAACCCCGGCCTAAAGGCCAGGGTAATTGATGTTTGTTTTCCGGACGACATGAAGCCTTAGGCTGGTTTTCTGACAAGGATTGGACATTTCGATGGCCCGAGATCGCGTCAGTCGTTTCACTCCTTCGCGAAGACATGCAGGATCAAGCCCCTTGTGTCATTGCGAGCGAATGCAATGAGCGCGGCAATCTCCGAATTCCTGGAAAGCGGATGGCCCGAGATCGCGTCAGTCGTTTCACTCCTTCGCGAAGACGCAGGTTGTCCACCGGCGGCTGGGCCTGTCTGTTCTGAATTTATCGAAGGGTCGAAGTCTGAGGTGGTTCTCGTGGTATGGAGAGGACATCGCGCTCTAGGCAGACAATTACCCCGTGCTTCAGCGCGGGGGTAGAGAGAAAGATTCAAGATGGGGCTTTAGCCCAAACGGTCAGGGTTAAAACCCTTCTTTTCTGTCCGTTGAACCCCGGCCTAAAGGCCAGGGTAATTGATGTTTGTCATAGGACTGCTTGTAGCTTAAGGTTGATTTTCTGACAAGGACTGGACATTTCGATGAACTCAATGTCCAAGATTATTAACGAGGAAACTTTACCGTGCTGTCCATAACCAGTGTAACAGGACCTTCATTCATGATATGAACTTGCATTTCGGTTCCGAATTCACCCTTTTCAACTTCAATTCCCTGGTGCCAGAGCTGGTCCATAAAATATTCATAAAGCGGGATGGCTTTTTCAGGTCGGGCTGCCCGGGTAAAGCCGGGTCTGCGTCCTCGTTTATAGTCTGCAAGCAGGGTAAATTGGGAAATCACCAGGGCCTTCCCCTCCACGTCCTTGATGGATAAATTCATCTTCTCGTTTTTATCTTCAAAGATTCTTAAGCCAACAATCTTTTCAGCCAACCAGTCAGCATCCTCCTGAGAATCATCTTCAGCCACACCTAACAGAATGACATAGCCCATGCCAATCTTGCCTCTGGATCGACCGGAAATTTTGACTTCGCCACTGCTGACTCTTTGTACGACGGCGATCATATCTATATCCTTATGACACAATTCTGGGGTGAACGATAGACAAACTGACCTCAGGATGAAAGGAAATATTTTTATTTGCTGCACCTGATCCGGCATTAGAGTGAATGGTGATGAGTTGCCTTGAGGTAGTTACTTTGGACTTCAGCCCAGGGTTTGTGGCAACCATAAATGAACTTTAGCCCAAACGGTCAGGGTTAAAACGATATATGCTTTGATCTGTTAGCCCCAGACCTACCACTGCCGTTGCAGGGTTCAAGTTCGGGGTAACTTGGGCTTCGGCAAGGGAGGCTCAGGCTCAGCATGACACAACTGCTGAGTAATAATAAAATTTTATTTCGTGGGTTTCGTCATTTTCGTTGTAAAAATAGGTAGCTAGGCCAGCCAGACATTTTCTTCACCAAAGGAGTCGCGGAGGGTTCGGATAAACCCTCGGTTTGCAGAAACCCTGGCGCTTCTGGCCATCATAATTCTTTCACGCGTATCACCTTCCCTGAGGTGGAAAATTAGTGTACAGGCACCAGAATAACGCCTGGCCAGAATTTGAGTCTCATCCAATACGTTTCCAGCCAGAAGGGCAGGATCAAAAGCGATGTGGACTTCACGGGCATATTCGTTTTGTCCTTCTTCCAGGGGGATCACCTTAGTCACCAGGACCTTGAGATCATCGTCACTTCTTTTTGAAATTCGACCTTCCATATAGACCCTGGAATCATTGGCGATGTATTCCTTGTACTTGGTAAAGGCATCCGAGAATGCCAACGCCTCAATAGAGCCATCAAGACCATTTAAGGTGAAAAAGGCCATTTGGTTATTGCGTTTATCATAGTGGATTTTCATGCCTGAAATAATGCCACCAATGCGCACATCCTGCTCATCTCGGCTGGCAGTCAGGTCGATAAGGTCAAGATTTGAGAAGGCATTGATTTCGCTCTCAAAACCATGCAAGGGATGCCCGGTGAGATAGAACCCGATGTATTCCCGCTCACGATTGAGCATGTCCATGTTGTTCCAGGCTGGGGCATCGTTGAGTTCGGGCTCTCGGATCATGGCTGAATCACCACCGCCACCAAAGAGGTCGGTCTGGTTGGTGTTCTTCAGGGTTTGAACCCGCTGTCCATGATAAACTGCATCTTCAACACTGAGGAATTTCTCCCAGCGTGTTCCCGGGAGTGTGTCCATAGCGCCACTGCCCACCAGGGCTTCAACCACACCCTTATTGGTGCTTTGTGAGTCAACTCTGGAACAGAAATCAAAAATAGATTCAAAGGGGCCATTGTCCAGACGTTCCTGCATGATGACTTCAGCTGCCTTGGAGCCCACCTTCTTGATGGCATTCAATCCGTAAATAATACTTTTACCTTCGCCTGGGGCAAAGTGAACCATACTGGCATTTACATCAGGCGCAATCGTGTTAATGCCCAGTTTGCGACATTCGGCCAGAAGCATCTGAATTTTTTCCGTGTTATCCTTTTCTGAGCTCATGTTAGCCGCCAGGAATTCGACAGGATAGTGGGTCTTCAGATAAGCGGTCTGATAGGCAATAACCGAATAGGCAGCAGAGTGACTTTTGTTAAAACCATATTCAGCAAATTTCTCAATTAAATCCCAGATCTTGCTGGCGAGTTTTTCATTGATGTCATTTTTCTTAGCACCGGTTATAAACTCTTCTTTCATCTCATCCATGAGGGATTTGATCTTTTTACCCATGGCCCGGCGCATTAAATCGGCTTTTGAGAGAGAAAATCCAGCAATCACCGATCCCAGTTGCATGACCTGTTCCTGGTAGACGATAATACCGTAAGTTTCTTTGAGAATCTCCTCCATCAAGGGATGCAAAGAGGTCACTTTCTGTTCACCATGTTTTCGGGCGATAAAGTCATTAATATTGCCCATGGGACCTGGTCGATACAGGGCATTCATGGCAAACAAATCTTCCAGGACTGTTGGCTTGAGTTTCTTCAAATACTCCCGCATGCCCGTAGATTCAAACTGGAACAAACCGATGGTCAGGCCATCAGCAAATAACTTATAGACAGCCGGGTCGTCCATGGGGATGGTTGCAATATCAATCTCCACGCGTTTAAACTTCTTGATGAGTTCAATAGCCTCCTGAATGACTGTAAGCGTTCTCAGGCCGAGGAAGTCGAACTTGATTAAGCCCACATCCTCCAGGGCTTTCATATCGTACTGGCTGGTAACCGTCCCATCTTTGGCGGATTTATAAAGGGGGATGTAATCTGTGAGTTTTCCAGGAGCTATCACCAGGCCAGCAGCATGCTTACCGGCATTGCGGTTCATGCCTTCCAGGACTTCAGAATAGTCGAATAACTGTTTATGAACTTCGTCAAGTTCCGATGCCAGTTTCAGCTCTGGACTTTTCTTCAGGGCTTGAGGCAGTTTGATGCCCAGCTCTTCAGGGACCAGCTTGGCAATTCGATCCGTTTCTTTGATGGGGACTTCCAGGACACGTCCCACATCACGAATAACTGCACGAGCTTTGAGCTTATTAAAGGTAATGATCTGAGTAACTGAATCGTGTCCAAAGCGGTCCCGCATATAATCGATGACCTCTTCGCGTCGGTCATAACAAAAATCGATATCAATATCGGGCATACTCACACGATCAGGATTTAGAAAACGCTCGAACAGTAAATCGTATTGAAGGGGATCAAGATCCGTTATGCCAAGAGAATAGGCGACCAGGCTTCCAGCTGCCGACCCACGACCTGGTCCCACAGGAATGCCTTGTTTTTTAGCATAATTCACAAAATCATGGGTAATGAGAAAGTATCCGGGGAAGCCCATTTTTTTGATAACATCAAGCTCATAATTCAGACGCTCTTTATAGCGGGTGTCGATTTGTTTGACTCGACCTTCCATGCCCTCCCAGGTGATTGCATCAAGGTGGTCATTCAGAGAACGGCCTTCTGGAATGGGAAATTCAGGCATGTGGTTGACACCGGTTTCCAGTTTGAACTGGCACATTTCATTAATGCGTAGTGTGTTCTCAATGGCTTCTGGAACATCTTTGAAGAGTTCAACCATTTGCTCGGCACTTTTAATGTAAATGTCCTTGGTGTCGTATTTCATGCGATTGGTATCGCTGATGTACTTACCACGACCGATACAGATCAGGGCATCATGGGCCTTGTGATGATCTGAGCTGACATAGTGAGAATCATTGGTTGCTACCAGTGGAATGCCAGTATCCCTTGAGACTTTCTGAACCACTTCACGTGCAATGGCCTCCAGCTCAAACTCACGACCTTCAAGGGTGAAGTGACGTTGCATCTCTAAAAAGAAATTACCCCGACCAAATATCTCGTCATACTCAATCGCCTGCTCCTTGGCCCGGTCGTAATCTCCTCGGGCAGCATGATAGGTAACCTGTCCACTGAGGCAAGCTGTCGTGGCGATGAGACCCTCAGAGTGCTGTCTCAGCAAATCTTTATCAACACGGGGAACAAAATAGAAGCCATCCTGGTAGGCCATGGATGTCAGTTTGAGAAGATTGCGATATCCAATTTCATTTTTAGCCAGCAGGACAAGATGATAGGCTCTTTTTCCTTCAGTAGGCAGGCGTTTTTCGGTGTGGATGCCCGGAGCTACATAGGCCTCCATCCCAATAATAGGTTTGATTTTAGCCTTGGTGGCAGCCTTGTAAAATTCAACAGCGCCGAACATGTTGCCATGATCAGTCAGAGCAAAGCTTTTCATCTCCAGTTCGGAGACCTTGGAAATAATTTGATCTATGCGGGCAGCGCCGTCCAGCAGCGAGTAGTGGGAATGATTGTGAAGGTGAACGAATTCAGCCACGGTGTATCCTTATTATGATTCCCCTAGGGGAAAAGCAGTTAAAAAGTCTGGCCGAAATATAGAGCAGTGAGACCCACAAAAATATCGAGTTTTAAAAACAATTGTGCCCTGGAGTAATTTTTTTTGTTCGGCTGTTTCCAGAGCAATAAGGCGAAAACCAGCAGGGGCAGATTTATACCCGATATAACTATCCACAGATAGACATGGTTGTAGCCTCCCAGAAAAAATGGCAGGGTATCCACAAACACAAAGGCCACCATGAGCAGGAGAACCAATGCAAGCGTTTTGCTTTCTCCCCAAACCAGAGGGAGCGTACGGGCTTCATCTTGAGAATCACCCGCCATGTCTTCCAGATCCTTTACTATCTCTCTAATCAGTGTGAAGCCAAAGGCCAGGGCTGCCATAATCAGGGTTGCCTGAATATTGCCAAAAGCAGAACCGACATAGATAAACGCCAACCCCAACATAAATGACACCGTCAGATTACCAATCAGAGGCTGCCGTTTAAAGCAGGCACTATACGCTATCAGGGTTGGAATTGAAATGAGCCCGGCAATAATGAAAGCCTCCATTGATATGAACCATGATAACAGGCTGCCGGTGGTAAAAAGAATGATGAGGTAAATGCGAGCTTGTTTGACACTCATGGCTCCTGAAGGCAGGGGCCGATCCGGACGATTTATCCGGTCAATTTCCAGATCATAGATGTCATTGATGATATTTCCACCGGCGTTTATGGTGATCACCGATAGAATCAACAGCAGGAGCACATCGATCTGTGCCATCTCACCCAGGAAAGCAGTTGTGAGGACAACCGCCAGGGTCGCTTGAAGTAGATTCAAGGGGCGTAAAATGGTCAACCAGTGCATGCCTCAAACTAAGGCAAAAGTTAGAAGTTAGAAGGTAGAAGTTTTCCCAGGCCAAGACCTGTGCCATCTGATAGTTAGACGGTGTACACCAGTCAGCTGGAAGAATCATTAATAGATGCTTTCCCGTGTGTTTTCGGAGTATATATTTGCACAGCACTTATCTACATGGAACAAGAGGGGGAGCAGTAATGGCTAAAAAGATAATCGTCTTTGGCGGAACTGGATACTATGGACGCACCGTTGTCGCTGCTCTGGTTGCCCGGGGGCAGCTGGTCAGGGTCGTTAGCAGAAATGCTGAAGGGGCTCGGGCTGTTGTCGGTTCTGAGGTAGAAATCTTTGAGGGCGATGTGACCCGTCCTGGGGATATCAACAGGGCCCTTCAGGGCATGGATGTCATCGTTATCTGTCTGGCTGCCATGTCCGTCAAGCTGATTCGTAAGATGCAAGCAATTGAACGTGATGCGGTGTTGAATATCATGTTGGAAGCAAAAAAACTGAATATTTCCCGTTTGATCTATATGTCTGGTTATGAAATGCGGGCCAGCTTACTGGATGACCTGAAGATCCCTGAATTTGGAGCGATCAAGATTGAGATTGAAGCAACACTTCGAGCTTCAGATTTAAAATGGACCATTCTGGGTGATGCCCCCGCATTCGAGTTATTTTTTGCCTTTCTTAGAGGTAATAAAATGACAGTTCCAGGAGGGGGCCTCAAAGCCATCCCAACCATCTCACCTGAGGACGTGGGTGAGATCACCGCACAGACTACCCTGAGAGACGATCTGGGGGGGCAACGAATCAGACTTACCGGTCCGCGAGCCTATAACTTTCCTGAAGTCGCCGCGCTGATCTCGGAGATAACAGGGAGTGCTATACAACACGTGGCCATTCCACTGACCGTGGTGAATGTGATTTCGGCACTGATCTACCCCATAACACCATTTCCCCGATATCTATACCAAAGCCTGCTCCTGCTAAATAATTTTCCAGCAGATCTGGCAGACGAAGTACCCCGGGACCACCAAAAACTGTTAGAACTGTTTGACTATGAACCCCGAACCCTGGAAGCTGAAATAGAAGGTCGTCTTGGCAAGAAATCTGAGTGATACCAATTGCACCTCCAAGTTGCAGGTAGCGTGTCATACTTCGAGAGCCTCAGCAAGACACTTCTGCTTGTCTCCCTGAGGCTCTCGAAGGGTAATGGCTCCTCAGTTTAAGAGGTCATTTGGCGGTGAATATGGTAGAATCCCCCTACTTTGCACCCGCAATGGAGACGTGGTAAAAGGTTCGGGTGATTGATAGATAAGAAGCTACTTGTCATTGATCATTGGTACCATAAGTTCACACACAGATACAAATGTTTTAAGCATCATAGATAATCAAGTGGGGTGCACACGATGAAAATTGATCGCATAGAGCTCTATTATGTCAAGATTCCCCTGGAGGAGAAGAAGCCTGGCTTTTTTGCCCAACCTGCCTATTTCCAGCCCAGCTGGATTCCCGGGTTTCGACAATCGGAAGTCAGGTTCTATCTCTTAAAACTTGGCACAGATACAGGTCTTGAAGGCGTGGCAGCCACCGTAGGGATGGGGACAGAGCGCAATGGGCTGGGACCCATGCTTGGTAATTATCTCATGGGTCTCAATCCTTTAGATATAAGACTGATGAATCAACGGATTCAAGAATTCTCATATATCGGTATGCGCAATGGCTGGATCGATGGTGCCATTTGGGACATTATTGGTAAAAGTAGAAATGAACCCCTCTGGAAAGTGTTGGGTGGCAGTGGCGGGTTTGTCTATCCGTATATGTCCACGGGTGCAAATCATGACCATGATCAAGATAAATCAAGGGAGCTCAGCGTCTGGGCGCAAAGTCAGGCGTATAAAGGCATCAAGCTGAGGGTGAAGGGTCTGGACCTGAATAAAATGATCGATTATGTGGGAGCCGCCCGTGACCAGGTGGGTCCCGACATAAAAATCATGGTAGATGCCAATCAGGGCTGGCCCGTGGATTTGATTGATGAAACACCCAAGTGGGATTTGGATTTGGCGCTGAAATTTGCCCGGGGTCTGGAACCCCATCAAGTTTACTGGCTTGAAGAACCACTGAATCGCGGAAATTTTGAGGGTCTGGCCGAGCTTCGGAAAAACACCAGCACACCTATCGCTGGGGGAGAACTCAATTCTTCCTGGCGAGACTTCAAAGCCATGCTGGACCTGGGTAGCCTGGATGTTTATCAACCTGATGCCGTCATGGCTGGTGGCACCTATGCCGGTGGAATTTCCAATGTTTACTGGCTTATCAAGGAGATTGAAAAACACAATCAAGAACGCCCTGATGACAGGGTTAAATTTTGTCCCCACACCTGGACCACCGGCCTGGGTTTTGCCATAGCTCTCCAACTGGTCGGTGTCATACCTGAATCAGAACGCAGCCTCCTGGAGTTTCCCCTGGAAGGAAACTGGACGGCTGATGCCTGGGCGCGCTTTATTAAGGGTGGCTTCCCTCGCGATACTGAGGGTAGAATTAAAATACCGGATAGCCCTGGTCTGGGGATTGAAATCGATTGGGATGTAATAAACCGTTTTGGTAAAAGAATCTATAAGGGGAGTTCCACTACCGTTAGTGTAGGAGCATTGAGAGATCGTGGACTCAAACAGGCAATGTATCTAAAGCAGAAGAAGCGAGAGCAATTCAAACGCTCAGCCAAGGCTGAATTCAGCATCCCGGAGGCACCATTCTAAATGATAAATACTAATGCTACGCGGAGAAGCATCACCCTTGTATTTCTATTCTTTGTCATGCTGTTGGTCCTATTGCCAGCTGCAGGAAAGGCATATGTAACTGACCATGTCGTTTTGGTCATCATTGATGGCCTGCGCTATAGTGAGGGTTTGGGTGATGTCACCCATGCTCAAGTACCTCAAATGGCTTCTCTGGCTGAACAGGGGGCTCTGGTTAGCAATTTTCAAAACGATGGTGCCACCTATACCAGCAGGGCTATCCCGGCTATCTGGTGTGGAGCATGGACAGATATTAACACCTTTAGCGATCCAGATTGCGATGGGAGTTCCAACAACACCACCGAACTTCCAACTGTCTTTGAGTATTATCGCAAGCAACTATCCAGACCTGCAGATGATTGTGTTTATACACTAAAAGCACTCTGTCCATGGAAAGCCAGTCTGGATCCTGATTATGGAATGGATTACTGGCCCTTGTATCATAGCGTTGGCTCCACCGATATCGATGTATGGCATGAAACTGAGCAGGTGATCTCTGACCTGGCACCTCATTTTCTGCTTATGTATCTGGCAGATGTGGATTCCAGGGGGCATTCAGGTAATTGGGAAGATTACCTCAATGCTATCTCAATTGCGGACAGCCTTGTGGGTGAACTTTGGAACACCCTCCAGACGGATACCTCCTATGCCGGAAAGACCACCATGCTGGTAACCAATGATCATGGTAGGCATGATTATAATTTTCAAGGGCACGGGGATGACTGTATGGGCTGTCGCCACATACAACTTCTGGCCATTGGACCTGATATACACAGTGGTCTGGTTTCAGAGATTCCCAGGACAATACCTGATATCGCACCAACCATTGGGGAGCTGCTTGGCTTTATTACTGAAGATGCCACAGGTTCAGCCATGCTGGAATTGTTGGATCCAACGGCAGGGATAGACAAAAATGATGGGGCAAGAACACCCTCCTCCATTTCTCTGGAACGTTTGTATCCCTCGCCATTTAACTCAGAACTCAGTATTGAATATGAGCTGGTGGGTTCGCATCAGGCCCGCATCAGTATCTTTAACCTTCAGGGAATGCAAGTCTGGGCCAGTGATGTTTCTTCAAATGGTGCCGGGGTACATACCTTGAAATGGAACGGCAGAGATCATAATCAAAACGAATTACCATCGGGTATTTTTATTGTGCAACTTTCAAATCAGAGTCTTTCACAGTCACAAAAAGTGATATTGCTAAAATGACAGGGGTTAAGAATGAGTGATTCCAAAAAATTCACACAGGCCAATCGGGAAGCCTGGAATGAGGCCATGCCCCATCATCAAAAAGCCAATGCTGACAAATGGGATAAAGCCTTTGCGGCTCCCGGTTTCTCAGTGATTAATGAACCCGAATTATCATTGATAAAATCGCTGAATATTGAAGGACAGAAGATAGCCCACGTCTGCTGCAACAATGGGGTAGAGCTTATGTCCCTCAAAAATATGGGTGCCGGGGAATGTGTGGGCTTTGACATTTCTGACGCGGCGATTCAGGAGGCCAGAGAACGGGCAAATAGATTTGGGATTGCATGTGAGTTTGTTCAGTCGGACATCTATGATATCCCAGAGCAGTATCAGGGTGAATTTGATATTGTATATATCAGTATCGGCTGTTTGGGGTGGATGCCTGCTATTCAGCGCTTTTTTGGCAAAGTAGCATCACTTCTCAATGAATCGGGAGAGCTTTTTATATATGAATCTCATCCCTTTTCAGAAATGCTACCCTCAGACGATCTGGAAAACGTGGATCCCCTGAAAATTATTGAACCCTATTTTAAAAGGGATCCCTACATCGACAATGATGGCATCGACTATGTCGGCAAAACAACCTATGATTCCAAGACCATGTACTGGTTTGTTTGGACGTTAGCAGATATTCTTATGGGCATTATTGATAATGGGATGAAAGTGAGACATTTCTCAGAATACCCAGATGATATTTCCACGCTTCATGGTAAAAATCAGGAGGTCGGACCAGATATTCCGCTTAGCTACATCTTGATCGCGGAAAAGGAATAAGAAGACAAAATTATGGCAAACATGATTTCTTCAATCCACAGGGCAACCAATTATTTAAGCCACGACCTGTTTGGGGGACCCAGAGTTTTAAAGTTTAACTGGGTTATTAATTTTCAAAAGGGGATGACCCTTTTCTGGGTGCTGGGATTGATGCTATTCTACGATAATTTTTCCACACAGGCTTGGGTCTATCTGGCTTTGCATGGCAGTTACGGAATAATCTGGATTCTTAAAGACCTCATTTTTCCAGACAACAAGTGGCAGACAAAAATCACCTTTGGTGGAGGTCTTACAGCCATAGTCGCCGTTTTGGGACCTTACTGGGTGGCACCCTATCTATTGATTTCTCCAGTCCTGGGGGAGGCACATGACGGTGCGAACATGTTCTGGACGGCCCAGGCAGTTTTTGTATACGCCATGGGTTTAACCCTCATGCTGGTTGCAGATGCCCAAAAATTCTATACTCTCAAGTTTAAAAAGGGGCTAATCACTACCGGCCTCTTTCGTTTTATAAGGCACCCTAATTATTTGGGAGAAATGATGATTTATGGGGCTTTTGCAATCATCACCTGGCATTGGATTCCCTGGGTTATCCTGGCCTGGGTCTGGCTTGGGTATTTTTCAGTAAATATTATAATGAAAGAACGGTCCATGTCACGCTATGAAACATGGGCAGACTACAAAAAACATTCGTGGTATTTGATCCCGTTTCTTTTTTAAACTCAAGAGGAGGGGCTGAAGCCCTTTATTAGACCCAATACAGGACCGTATTTGCCTCATTTACATGCACGACATTAAAATCTTAACCATTTTAGTCATATTTCCTAAAAATATTAATCTATCGCTCCGTTTTTGTTGGTATAATAGATTTTGTGAATCTATGTTTGCTCAATTTGGTTTCAGGTACACGAAGACGACCTGGAAATAATAAAAAATTGTTTTTTTAAAAAGGCCACCCATGAGCATCAGCCAACTCGCAAAATCGATCCCAGCATCACCCACGCTGGCCCTGAATGATACAGCCCGTATCCTGAAGGAAAAGGGGGAAGCCGTTATCCATCTTGGAGGCGGTGAACCAAAAAGCAAAGCTCCCATTGACGCTATTTTAGCCGCATCTGCAAAACTGAATTCAGCTGAGATTAAATACACACCAACAGAAGGTATTTTACCGCTGCGTCAAGCGGTTGTCCGCTATACTGAGGAGAACTATGGCCACCTCACTACCCCTAAGAACATCCTCATTTCCAATGGCGCCAAGCAGTCCCTGTCAGTTTTGCTGCAATCCATTGTAGACCCACAGGATGAGGTCATCGTTTTAGCACCCTATTGGGTGAGCTATCCTGAAATGATCAAAATGGCTTATGGAAAACCAGTGGTAGTCACACCTGAGGACGGTCGTCTGGAGCCCACCATGGATGACATCACCCAGGCCGTTGGGTCGTATACAAAGGCTATTATTGTAAACAGCCCAAGCAACCCCTCTGGCGCTGTTTATTCCAAAGCGCTCATCGCTGAGTTGGTCAAATACTGCGAGAAAAAAGACATCTATCTCATCATGGACGATATTTACCATAAACTGGTCTTTGATGGATATGAATGGACCTCTCCCTATCAATTTGCCAAGGCCAATGAGGTTAAATCAAAATTGATCGTGGTGAATGGGGTCTCCAAAGCCTATGCCATGACTGGCTTTCGAATTGGATGGACGATAGCCAATACAAAGATTATTGAAGCCATGAATAATATTCAAGCCCAGACAACGTCATGTGCCTCTGCCCTGTTACAAGTAGCCGCCGTTGGAGCCCTGAACGGTATACAAAGTGGCGTTGAGAGTCTCCGAGTCACATTGCAGAACAATCGCGATATCATGATCAATGAGTTGCGAACCATTGATGGGGTTCGTGTGGAAAAACCAGGCGGGACGTTCTATTGTTTCCCTGACTTCAGTGCCTATGAAAAAAGTGCCGCCAAGTTGAGTAAACTCTTGCTGGATAAAGTCCGAGTGGTTACGGTTCCAGGAAACGAGTTTGGCATGGATGGACACCTCCGCTTGAGTTATTGCGGAAGTATCAAGGACATCAAGGAAGGTGTGGAGCGTATTAAGTGGGCTCTGGATCCCAATGCCCCCAATGAGATCTTTGTTGGTGACCGGAAACTGGTGAGGGACTGGTCATGAATCTGCATTTAGGTCTGGCAAGCCCAGCATCGGCAGAGAAAAATGCCACTGCTAGTGACTACGGATTGAACAATCATGGTTTAAAAAACGTCAATAACATCTATTGGAATCTCCACACCGCATCACTCTATGAAGAAATTGTTTTCCGTGGCGAGGGTAAAGTCATGAGCAATGGGCCTATCCTCATGAATACAGGGAAACATACGGCACGGGCGGCCAACGATAAATTGGTGGTCAAGGAAGACTCTACCAGTGCTGATATCTGGTGGGGTGAGTACAACCGACCCTATCCAGAATCAAAGTTTGCAGTCCTCCTTTCTCGAGTGCAGGCATACCTCCAGGGCAAGGATGTCTTTGTTCAGGATTGTCATGTAGGTGCAGATGAGCACTACAATCTTCCTATTCGGATCATCACAGAATATGCATGGCATAGCCTGTTTGCCCGGAACATGTTTATCCCCATTGAAAAGAAAGATGAGTATAAACACCATGTGCCGGATTTTACGGTGATTTGCGTGCCCAACTTTTCAGCCTCACCGGAAATGGATGCAACCAACAGCCCCACCTTTATTGCATTAAACTTCGCCAAGCGGATTGCCATTATCGGTGGAACCCAATATGCTGGTGAAATTAAAAAATCTGTTTTTACTGTCATGAATTACCTGCTACCCAAACAGGGAGTGCTTTCCATGCATTGCTCAGCCAACATGGGTGATGAGGGTGACACCGCCATTTTCTTTGGATTGTCTGGAACGGGAAAAACCACCTTGTCTGCAGATCCAAAGCGTCAACTGATAGGCGATGACGAACATGGCTGGAGTGATGATGGCGTCTTCAATTTTGAAGGGGGTTGTTATGCCAAGGTGATCCAGCTGAGCCCAGATGCTGAACCCCAGATATACGCCTGTACGGAAAAATTCGGGACCATCCTGGAAAATGTGATTTATGATCCCACCACCAGAAAGCTGGATCTGGATGACAGCACTCGTACAGAAAATACACGGGCATCATACCCCCTGCATTTTATCGATAATGCCGTAGCTGAAGCCAAAGGCGGTCACGCTAAAAACATCTTTATGCTGACCTGTGATGCCAATGGTGTTCTGCCGCCCATTGCCAGGCTTTCACCGGATCAGGCTATGTATCATTTTATCTCTGGATATACCTCAAAAGTGGCTGGTACTGAAGTTGGCCTGGGTTCTGAACCGCAGACAACCTTTAGCGCCTGTTTTGGTGGACCCTTTATGGTTCACCATCCCTATTACTATGCCCAGCTGCTCAAAGAGCGCATCAAAAAACATGATGTAGATTGCTGGCTGGTCAATACGGGTTGGACAGGAGGTCCTTTTGGAATTGGCAAGCGTATGAGTATTCAACATACCAGAGCTTTGCTGAATGCCGCATTGGAGGGCAACCTCAAGGATGTAGAATATAGAGTGGATCCTGTATTCGGCTTTGAAGTCCCCAAGACAGGTAAGGGCGTTCCTGAGAAGGTCCTTGATCCAGCTCAGACATGGCCCAGCAAGGAAGCCTATGCCCAGAAGTATGAACAACTCGCAAGATTGTTCGTTGAGAATTTCAAAAAATATATGGAAGGCATGCCTGCTGAGATTCTTGAGGCGGGTCCCAAGCTATAATAGATATAAAAGTGGACTGATGGTTTCCACGAGGCGCGGATTCGAATCCGCGCTTTGTGTTTCAGGAGGAGCTTTTAGTAAAGGAAAAGACTCCCTGTTCCCAGAACACCTTGCTGCTTATCAGCAATGCGGTTCCAATACTGATATCCAGGGTGGCCACAGCAACCAGAAAGGTGTGGTTGCCTACAGAAACTCTTGAAAGCGTAGCACCGAGAAGTATCATCAAACCAAGTGCGAAAAAAAACTGGATGCGGTAAAATTGCCATAGTTTAGGGGTATCCAGCGCATCAATTCGAGCCATATTTTTCCGACAGCTTTTTAGAAAGATATAGCGGGTTTTTATGAGCCCCACTGTTATACCGGCTATCCAACTGAATTGACGTCCCCACCCCCTGGGCTCCATGTCAAAAGCCTGGTTCGCCAGATCAGCACCCTTAGTAAAAAGGATGATAGGACCAATATACCAGATCAGTGCAGCCAACAATTTCAAGGTATTATGTGATACAGTCATGGTGGGTCAAAGTAAGAACATTATCCAGCGAGTAAAGAGAATCCGGTTTTACAGATTGAGGACGTGAAATTCAGCGGCACAGTTTTTTGTATGAGGGACGATTGTGAAAGGTTAACCTTGGGTGATTAAGGACGATGTTTTATGCCAATGAGACCCATCAAATTTATTCTGCTGATATTTTGTTTTCTGCTTCAGTCTTGTGCAAAGGATGAGGATACTCCAGACCTGGGCCCCTCGGACCTGACCATCCTCTATACAAATGATGAACATGGTTGGATATCTGAGACGGATGATACAGATGGTGCCGCCAAATTAATGGGCGTCTGGAGGGATGTGGAAGGCTATACAGAAAATAGCTCCTTTCTGATTCTCAGTGGGGGAGACAATTGGACAGGTCCAGCTATATCAACCTGGTTCCAGGGAGAATCTACCGTAGAAACAATGAACGCCATGGGCTATAGTGCAGCAGCCATTGGCAATCACGAATTCGATTTTCAAGTGGCTGGATTACAGAAACGGGTTGCACAGGCAAACTTCCCCTATCTTTCAGCAAATATTCGTTTGAAATCAAATGATAGCATTCCTGATTTTGCTGAACCATATGTTGTAATAGAAGTGAATGATATTCTGGTGGGAATCATTGGTTTAACCACCCAAAGCGCCAGCTATACAACATTTCCAACCTATGTTGAAGATTTTAATTTTATTGCCTATAACCAGGCCCTACAGGAGTATGTACCTCAAATCTGGGCTGAGGGTGTTGAGATCATATTGTGTGTTGCTCACATTTGTAAAAATGAAATGATGGGGCTGGTGCTGCAGGCCAAAGACCTAGGTATCAGTATGATTGGAGGAGGGCATTGTCATGTGTTGGTCAGCGAAATACGTGGGGCTGGCTCGGTTGCTCTCATTGAGGGAGGCTCAAGGATGGACCACTATGCCCGACTGGATATCTGGTATAACCGGGAGGCCATGGTTGTATCTCACCTGGCGGCTGAAACCTTTGATAATCAAGGCGGCACCACCGATCCAGTGGTTGAAAGCATTGTGAATAGCTGGGAAACAGCCACCACAGAAGTTCTGGGTGAGGTCATCGGCTATACCGAAAATCAGATAGCCAGATCTTCCCCTGAAATGCACAACCTGGTTACAGATTCCTGGCTATATAATTATCCCAATGCTGATATCGCCATCACAAACACCGGGGGTATTCGCCAGGCGATCGAGGCGGGGGAGATTACCAAAGGTGATATTGTCGGGGTCTTGCCGTTTGAAAACAACATCCTGGAGCTCAATCTGACAGGACAACAGGTAATTGACTGTCTGCAGAACCATGTGGTGGCGGGGATGACAACATTAGGAGGATATCGGCATAGTGATGGAACAACCTTCAATCGGAACAGCGTCTATTCTGTATTAACCACAGATTATCTATACATCCAGGAAGACAATTATTTCCAGCTTTACGATCCTGTCCCCTACTATACCGAGATGAATTATAATCAACCCACAGTAGATTATATCCTGTCCCTGCATACTGACTCATCCAATCCATTGGATAACTATTTAGACTATTCTCCCCGCCGGTAGACCAATCTCAATATGATTGTCCTTCGAATACCTGTGAAGCAATATTTTTTCCTGGGCGGGTTCTATGCCCTATATTGATTTGGGGGTTTCAATCAAACCAAGAGGACCACACTCATGAATGATGAAATCAAACATATAGAACAACAGATATATGAGTTAAATGAAAAGTTGACGGAACTTCGAAAAGCAAACCCACCTGAAAAAGTCTCAAATTATACATTCAAAACGCTTGAGGGCGAGACCACTTTGCTGGAAATGTTCGGGGAGAACGATAAACTGCTCCTGATTCACAATATGGGTCAGGGTTGTCGATATTGTATGCTCTGGGCGGATGGCTTTAATGGTTTTTTACCTCATCTTGAATCAGCCATCTCAGTCACGCTGGTATCAAAGGACTCGCCGAAGCTTCAACGTCAATACGCCAACTCAAGAGGATGGAGATTCAGACTGGCATCACACGGTGGTGGGGACTACATCAGAGAACAGACCGTCACTCCCGGTGAAATCAATTCTCCAGGGGCTGTAGTTTATGAACGCGTTGGAAATGATATCTTCCGTAAAAACTCCAGTGAATTTGGACCTGGCGACATTTTCTGTTCCATGTGGGGTTTGTTAGGCCTGGCAGGTATGAGTGAAGCCGACTGGACCCCTCAGTACAACTACTGGAAACGGCCATTGAAACTTGATGATGGCGGCTTGAATATATTGTAACGCCTGATTGGACAGGCATGACTTACGAATAAAATGAGGGGGTGTATTCCATGATATGGGGCTTTAAAACTGTAGCTGCAATTGATATCTGGACCCTGGAACATTTCCTAAGCGGTATCTCCATCGGCATGCTGGTGATGAGTATCAATTCGAAGTTATTCTTAAAACATTTTCAGATTAATAGTGATGAAATTAAGACCAGTCACTTTGACATCGTCGCAGTTTTACTGCTGGCCTATATTTGGGAGGTTTTTGAACACTATCTGGAGGTCGGGCTCCTGGGTGAAACAGTAGAATTCTGGCTCCAGGGTGTTGAGTTCTGGGCCAATAGACTCATCTTTGATCCCCTGGTAACCGTTTTTGGATACTACCTTGCCAAATCATATCCCATTCTTGTTAATCCTGCCAGAGCTGTGTCATTATTGTGGCTCATCGTTCACATCTTTGTGTTTCCACACAGCATGTATCTGCATGAAATATTTTAAAACGCTTGTGGGAGGGAGCCGTTAGTTGGCTCGATTTAGAGAATAGGTCTTAAGCCGATTACCCAGGTAGAATCCCATGACATTGACTGCAATATCAGCCAGTTTATTGCCTATCCATTCCTCAGCAAACTCAAAAGGTAAAATCAATTCCAGCCCCTCCCATCCAATAGAGAGGATCAAGAATAGTAGCCAACCCATCTTGATATAGCGGCCGGCTATAAACCAGATAAAGAAGTGAGAAAGGGAGTATAAATTAAGGAGTGTCACAGGACGAGACGATAACTCTCCATTATATCCTGGACTGTCTGTATCTTTTTAATACCCCCAACACTTTTACCTGCCTGAAGAAAATGATGATAATCCCCAGTTTTACCGCTATCATTTTTGAGGGTTCTGAATGAGCGTAATGAGTAGAACATGCGCATATATTTTTTTGTTTTGGGTCCCCGCAGGAGCCATCGAGCCAAGGGTCCTGCTTGCACCCCCATTTTTTTAATGTGGTCCGTTTCAATAACAGAAACAGGCACCCCTGAAAGTTTATCCGTCAGGACAATCTGATTTTCATCAGCGTCTAAGATGGCTTTTTTATAATCGGGGTGTGCACTGCATTCCTTGCTGGCGATAAATCGGGTTCCCATCTGGATACCTGAATAACCTAAATCCAGCATACTGGCAACATCTTGAGGTGAACTGATTCCCCCGGCACAAATTAGTGGCTTTCCGCAGTCGGCCAATTCTTCATAAAGCCTGGCTGCTGACTCGGTTCCGGCATGCCCTCCGGCGCGATCATTCACGCAAATGAGGCCATCTACATCTCCCAGAATTGCCTTCTCAGCCCATTTTCGATTGGTAGTATTATGAAAGACCAACCCACCATGGGCGTGAATCTTCTCTGCGTAATGTTTCGGATTTCCAAGAGCAGTGACAAAGAATGGCACCCCTTCCTCTAGAGCAATATCCAGCCAACTATTAATTCTGTCCAGATAACGCTGAGAGCTTTTTTCTATGAGGAGATTGAGGCCAATTGGTTTCGTGGTGAGACTGCGAATGTAGCGTAAACCCTCCCGGAAATCATAGCCATGGACATAGGTCAGGCTCAAAGGTTGGACGACTCCCATACCTCCGGTCTCTGAGATGGCTGCCACCAATTCCGGATTGGAGCAGGGGTACATGGCTCCCCCGATAATGGGAAGATCTATATTCAGATCATTGCAGAAGGTTTTGAATGGCTTCTGAGAGTCCCCCGCAGGTATCATTCCTTCATTCCATAGACTTCTTTGATTCTAGGTGATCGTAGAAAAAAGCCGACCCAGGCAGTGTAGAGAGCCACGCCACTCATGATGGCTAAAAGCCTGATCCAATCATCACCTGTGGCGATTCGAACCTGGATATACGCATAGGCGCCATACAACCAGACCACAGCAGCAAGATAGGCGAAAAGCTCAAGACTGATAATGACCCAGCTTCGTTTAACCAGGAAGAGGAAGGGAATGAGTAGCGTGAAACCGGCCAGGATGTCGTTTTCCCCACGAGAAAAATGGGCCGCTAACAAAATGATCATAAAAACATAGGCAATAATTCGAGATTTCAATTTCAATTCCTTTTAACAAATCACGGGATGTATTTGCCCGTAATGATTCGGGGGTCTCCGTTGTAGTCCTGAATGATTTCCAGGTCATGGAACCCCTTCTCCATAAAAATATTTAATACTGCAGCTTCCTGAGGACTGCCTCCAAACTCAAATAGAAAATGGCCGCCCGGGATGAGTAAATCGGGTAAAATATCAGCAAAGCGATGATAAAAGCTGAGGCCATCACGCTTATCAAACAGAGCCATTGCAGGATCAAACTGGGCTACCTCAGCTTGCAGTTGGTCTTTTTCATCAGGTGCGATATAGGGTGGGTTGGAGACAACAATGTCAAACCGTCCATCCATACGAGGAAGGGCTTGGAGGATATCAACTTCCTGAAAAACCACCTGAGTTTGGTTCAACGTGGCATTTTCTTTGGCTAAAGCCAGAGCATCCTTTGAAATATCGATACCCAGAACTTTTGCGTTCTCAAGAGACTGTGCCAATGCGATGGCAATACATCCAGAGCCTGTACCAATATCCAGAATACGGGCTTCAGGCTTGACGTTTAACGCAAGGGTCTTCTCAACCAAAATCTCTGTCTCTGGACGAGGAATTAATGCTGCTGGTGTGGTTTTGAGGATGAGATTCATAAAACCGGTTTCACCCACGATATGCTGCAGCGGCTCTCTGGTTCCCCTGCGCCTGACATGTTCGCGGTAAAGATCCATCTCGTCCTTACCCATGGGTCGATCAAAGAAGAGATATAGCTCCAGGCGATTTTTGTTCAGGACTTTTCCCAGGAGGATTTCTGCATCAAGACGAGCGTCAGGGACACCCCTCTTTTCCAGGAATTCAGTACTTGTCTTGATAATATCTAGTACACGCCAATTGGTCATAAGATGAAAATAGTTTTGGAGGGTTAATTGTTAACCATAAAATAAGCGGAATCACTAATTTCTGGCAAGGATATTTTGAATAATTATTATTAATTATAAAGGATAATATTAATCAATGTTACCAAATCCTGCACATTGATGTAGGCATCACCATTCACATTGGCAGTTTCGTATTGGGCTTCGTTGGGAATGATTTCACCAATGATGATATTCACGAGGATCACGATATCACTGATTGAATTTTGACCATCAAAATTAAGATCTCCAGGAAAATACTGAGAAAAGATCCGCATTAAATCTGGCTGTATTTCAGTTAGAAGTGTCCCGGTGTGATTCTTAATAGATAAGCTGACGCCATAAATACCGGGCTCACTATAAATATGAGTGGGATGCTGTTCAATACTTTGATTGCCATCACCAAAGTCCCACTCCCACCATCCCACTGGGCCTGTTGAAAGGTCAGTAAAGTGAATTTCTGTATCGATGAGTCCAATAGTCACATCGGTCTCAAAGTCAGGGACCATCGCTTCGGGGTCAGTATAGACAGTTTCTACAAATTCAAAGGAAATGTTATTGGCGATAATTCCATTTTTTAATTGAACAAAATAATAATCATTGGGTGATTTGATGTCTGCTTCTGGAGCATCTCGCCAATCAGTCCATTCAATAAAACGAACATCGTCAAACCAGCCATAGCTATCACCTGCTGATGGTGTATCAGTGTTCAACCGAATATCAAAGTAGGTGGCATTGGAGGGGGGCATGGTTTCCTGGTGGAAATAGGTCCACTCCGTCGTACCGTTTACACCAGAATTCATATCATGGGTAGCCAGGATGGTGGAGGTGGTACGACCCGCATAATATCTCACCTGTATTTTAACGTTCCCGGCGTTTTGGGTCTTGAGCCAGGCAGAAATATGATGCTTTTTTGTGGCATCAAGGCGAATGCGGTTTTCAAGATTTGTGATCACATTATCCCCGGAACTGGCTGTGCGGTGCTGACCAATAGAACGTTCCCCGGAATGTGCTTCTGTTAGATCAAACCACTCATCACTGCTGTTTGTATTCCATTCACTGGCGCCCTCGTCTTCCATGTTGCCATACCAGAGGAGTTCACGACCCAGACGATATTCCCAGCCTGTTCCTGGAGGTGATTCCAGAGAGGAGAGACTCCCCCTCTCGTGTATTTCCAGGGGATCTGACATCCAGGTCGTTCCAATAAGATGAAGATCAAAAGAACGACGGTTATAAATGGATGTTCGGGGCATGGAAAGGGTGTCAAGCCAGATGGAAGCACTCACATTTTCCTGATCAACAAAAAGATAAGTATCCAGGTCTTTGGACTTGCTGGCAAGGTAGTTTAACAGGTGAGTACCCAGAGCACCTGTGGCTGGAACGGGGATATAGTCATCCAGATAAACTGGTGTGGCTGAATAAGCGGCAAAACCACTGGCATTCACTTCAGCGTTGAGAATGACTGAGGGGAAGGTTTCATGGTAGTTTAGATCAAAGATAAAATTTCCCAGGGAATGAGCTATCAGCTTGCCGTTGTAAGCCTCAAAACCCTGAATGATATGGGGATGATGGACAACGACCAGATCGACACCGCCATCAATGGCCAAATGCCGAATTTCACGATCCCACATATGGGGAACATCCAGGAGGGGTGAATAATTTTCATCCTCATCGCTATCTGCTTCCAAATTCATGTTTTGGTTTAGTTCTCGTGGAGCGATCCAGTCTTCAGCTGCGATATCAGAACCGAAATAGCCATCGTAGCCGGCTCCTGGAGAGGAGGAATACTCACTACCTGCATGCATCTCCATGACAACCAGATCCGCCACATCCCGAACCGCGCTGATTTGTTGTAACAGGTAGTACGGGGTGAGATAAGCAAAGCCTGGTTTGTTGTATCCGGCATTCAGATAGGGCTGAAAATTATTGTATTGACCGGTGCGGTCACAGTTGGCCAGCCAGGCAATGGATACGCCTAGATTGTTCGTAAAAATGGGTTCATAGGCCTCATCACTATCTTCTCCTGAACCTGAGTATAAAATATTGTTCGCTTCCAGTGCTTGCTGGGTGGTCTGCAACCCGACCAATCCATAGTCCAGGGTGTGGTTATTGGCCAGTGAAACAACATCAATCCCTGCATCGGCCAGACCGGAGACATATTCAGGACGCCCTTTATAGGTCACAGATTTGGTGGGATGTTCCTCGCCATCCAAGGTCATGACACATTCAAGATTGGCTATGGTTAAATCGGCGGCATCTCCCAGAAGCCCGAAAGTAGGCTCGAATATGCCACTGATCCCCTGAGTTTCCAGGATACCACCACTATCTTCATACCTCCTGGCGATCATGATATCACCAACAAAATTCAATTTCAGCGGGAAACTACTCTCATTCCCCTGATCTACGACAATCTCAGCCCTGGCCTGTCCCATGGTACCTGATTCGTCTGTGACCTGTAAAAGGACGGTGTAATCGTGGTCATCTTCCACCAGATAGGTATGTGATGGATTTGGGTCGTGACTCATATCCCCGTCGCCAAAACTCCAGAAATAGCTGTGGTTTTCGCTATCTGGGTCATTGACTTCTGCCATGAATGTGACATCCACACTGCGCTGATTTGTGCTGTTTCTGTAGTGTGGACTCTGGGAATGTTGAATCTCTACTTCGGGTGCAAAAGCAATAGCGTTGGTGATGTCAAAAAGCTCGTCAAAAAAAATGCGACCTGAATCATCTGTATCACGGTCATTGATGTAGATTATGTTTGTCAGGTTGGGATAATAATCAAAGCGCGCCAACCAATCATCCCCTAGAGGTAAACGAAACAGGTTCCAGGTATCATCTGGAAAATATCCCTGATACACGGTGACCCACTCCTCGATGTCCAGCTGTTCGCTTCCATCAAAAGCATAGTATAGTGTGTTGAGAGAATCCTGGAATCCAACCCCCTGGATTTCTCCTCTGGATTCCACATAAGCTGCCACCTGAAAAACCGAACCATCAACCACAGGATGAGGATTGATACTTTGAGATTTCCAGGTGTTGCCCCAGATTTCCAGTGAGTATTCCGAATTCATAAAGGTTCTGTCATCGTCCAAAACCCACGATAGAGGATGTCGGTCCTCGTCTGCATAGGATTGCAGGTCGATAATCCCTGAGTCGAAATTTTCAAGGATGGTGATGGGGTCGTGACCTGGAATATTGTCATTTATGGTATTGCTTGTTGGAGAGAAATTCCCAAAATGGTCCTCGGCTTCGATTTTAAAGACATAGTCTCCGGCAGGGTCAAGATTTTCCATCATGACATGATTCAAATTGGGATCTGCAAATTGAATTGAAGTTGAAGCATCCATGAATTGCGATTCAGACGTGAGGCTGTCTAAACCATAAATGATGCGATAGGTCTTGTGGTTGGTATCATAAACGGGATCCCACCTGAGGCTGACATAGGTTTGGCCATCAAACTCTGTCCGCCAGTTGGGAATGGCTGGAGGGGCTGTTTCATCAGCGACATCCATCCAGTTGGTCAGATAGGCTTCCAAGGCATCAATAAAGGGCTGGTAGTACTCAACCAGGATAGAGTAATTCTGGTAGGAACTGGGGTATTCTCCCGCATACAGTTCTGTGAGGGGCATGTCCATATCCTGGAAAAGCATGGGTTTCTCGAAAAACTCAATTTGTACCCAGGGCTCATAGACCTCATTATTGTTGAAGAACTGTCTGAGATAGTTCATCTGGACACCGGTATTGGGTCCCAGTAATGTCGAGGTGTGTGGCACCTCTATATCTTCGCTGGCACCATGAAAGTGGAAATCACCGCTGTAATGAACACGATAGTATTCATCCACCCGCTCAGCACCATGATCACCAAACTGCGCTGCTTCAACGGGGTATTCCTGTGTAAAATTTACCAGATCAAGATTATCATCAGATATATCCCTGATAGGTTTATTGGCGTTGGCAGCATCCCAGCCACCAGAAAGCACAATACTCTGGAAATCTGCGTGTGCGCTATTGTCATCAAAACTGTGGGTATGAAGTACCAGGGGTGAGTGTGGACCCAAGGCCATCAAGGAATCACAAAGCACTTCATGGAAAACCTGAAAAACAGTATTGCCATTCCGAGAGGGGTCTGAGAGAGATTTGTTGTTACTGTAAGCACCAGATTCTGTCCATTTCACTTCCCTTCCAGCACCTGAAATCATCATGGCGAAGGCATCTGTCTGAAGAAACATTTCCGTTCCCAGATAGGGAGAAATGAAATCATCACAGGGATGGGGCACTTCCACGATCACATGCTGTCTGCCAGCATCGGGACTAATAATGAACAAACCCCAGCCGTTGGTAAAACTTCCAAAAACATCGTCCCCGGGGACCTCCAGCAGGTTTCTGTCCTCATAAGACATATCGAGACGTTCGCGGATGAGATAAAAGGTGCGGTCGTATACCACATCTTCAAATTGGACCAGATCATAATGAAAGGTGCCCAGGGAATCGCTGAGCATCTGGTCTGCCAGGGTCACATCATTGCGCAAGAGGGCGGTAAAAATGTTGCGCCAGTGTACCAGCGTATAAGTAAAATCCGGGATTATGCGATAGTTGCCAAAACCATTGTTTTGAACATCCACCCAATCTGGACCGTAATCATTGTATCCCTCATCAGCGATGCCTTCTGAGACGTGGCTGACATAATTGTCGTATGCCGTACCCGGAGATATCCCACCAATAAATTCCATGAGATTTCCTGATTCATAGACAATTTCAGCCTTCCCGCTTAGTGCCAGGACAAGCGAAACTAAAATAAGAATAAGAGGATGTCGATTGATGTTGTTCACAAGGCCTGAAAATTAAGCAATTATTGTCTGGATAGATACTGACAATATCTAACAAATTTAAGTGGTTAGGAACCAGTGTGACTTACCGGCCACCATGGAATTTCACTTCTTGCGACATGGTTCACTGGCTAAGTTAGGGCGACTTTTTCTGAGAAGATGTCGCTTTACAAGGGCGTTTCTCCGATTATACTGTAATGATGACAATATATGTAACGTTAAGCCCTTAAAATTAAGGAGATAAATGATGAAACACGAATTACCAGCCCTACCATTTGCTCAAGACGCTTTGGCTCCAGTGATCTCAGCAGAGACCCTGGATTATCACTATGGCAAGCACCACAATGCCTATGTCACAAATCTGAATAATCTGACTCCTGGAACTGAGTTCGAAAACTCAAGTCTGGAAGAAATTATTATGAAAGCCTCAGGGGGTATTTTCAACAATGCTGCCCAGGTCTGGAATCACACTTTTTACTGGAATTGCTTATCGCCAAATGGTGGCGGCGCTCCTTCAGGCGATCTTGGCGCAGCTATGGATGCTGCCTTTGGTTCCTTTGATAACTTCAAGGCCGAGTTCTCCAAAGCTGCTGCAACCAATTTTGGATCAGGTTGGACCTGGTTGGTCAAGAATGCTGATGGTTCACTGGCCATCGCTTCAACATCAAACGCAGGAACACCCATGACCAGCGGACAGACAGCCCTGCTCACAGTGGATGTCTGGGAGCATGCCTACTATGTTGACTATCGCAATGCCCGTCCAAAATACCTGGAAGAAATCTGGAAGATTTTCAACTGGGATTTTGTTGCAGAGCAGTTTGCCAAATAGTTAACTGTTTAGCAGTTTGATCAAAGGGTCGGTTCGCCGGCCCTTTTTTTGTTGAAAGGAACCTGTTTCTGCGAAGCTAAACAGGTTCCGTCCTTTGTCTGAGGTCCGATAAACCTGTTTGACCATCTCGCGCTACTCGCTGTTTGAAAACAGGTTTTGTCAGGCACAACAGTCCTTGTCCCCAATTCAATTCAGGGCATATTTTGACCAGCAATTATTTAAGGGGATATCCATGCGTTTAACGGCAAAATATATATGTGTTCTGATTCTTGTCTCGTCAGGTTTGTGGGCAAAAAGCATCCAATACACCCTTTCAATGTCAGAACCCCACACCCATCTCTTTGAAGTTGAGATGCGGCTTGAAGGAGCTAAAGGCACTGAGGTGGTGGCCCTCCCCGTCTGGACGCCAGGCTCCTATCTGGTGAGAGAATATGCCCGAAACGTCCAGGATATCAGTGCCAGGAGTGAAGATGATACCGTTCTAAAGATCAAAAAACTTGACAAGAATCATTGGCAGGTCAAGGGCAAGGGTGGTCAGGATATCATTGTGACCTATCGTGTCTACGCCTTTGAACATAGTGTTCGAACCAGTTTTCTCAATGCCGACCATGCACTGGTCGTCCCAGCCAGCGTCCTCATGTACTGGGAGAAGAACCTGCAGCGGAAACATCATCTGCATATCAATATGCCGGAAAGATGGTCAGAGATCACCACGGCCCTGGAACCTTTCAATCAACCCGGGAATGTGGATTTCATTGCGAAGGATTATGATGAGTTGGTTGACTCTCCCCTGGAGTTGGGAAACCAGCATATCGTAAACTTTGAGGTTCTGGGAAAACCCCATGTCATGGCATTGTACGGTGCCAGCAATTATGATGATTCCGTGTTGGTGAGTGATTTTACAAAGATCATCGAAGCAGAGGCTAAAATATTCGGTGGTCTACCTTATGACCATTACAGCTTCATTTTTCATGTAGAAGAAGGTCGCGGGGGTCTGGAACACGCCAACTCCTCGGTTAATTTTATCCGACGCTGGTCCTTCAATGATGATGAACGCTATAAAAGTTTTCTGTCACTGGTGGCTCATGAATTTTTCCACACCTGGAACGTAAAACGTCTCGCCCCCCAGGGTGTCGCCAGTTTTGATTATGACAACGAAAATTATCTGGATGAACTCTGGATGGCTGAGGGTTTTACCAGCTACTATGATGAACTCATTCTGCAACGCATTGGACATGTGGACAAAGCAGCCTATCTGGAAGTATTGAAGGATGAGATCAACACCCTGGAATCCCGGCCAGGGAAAAATCACCAGTCTGTGGCTGAATCCAGCTTTGACGCCTGGATCAAATATTATCGTTCCAATGAGCACTCCAGCAACTCAACCATCTCCTACTATAACAAGGGACATCTGCTGGGACTGCTACTGGATATCAAGATCATTGCAGCAACCGGGGGTAAATCCAGTCTGGATGATGTCATGTTCCGGCTGAATAAAGATTTTGCCCAGAAACAGAAGGGCTATACCAGTGATGATGTGCGCCAGGTCTGCGAAGCCGTCAGCGGGTTGAAATTGACCACCTTTTTCGATGATTTTATATTTGGTGTAAAGCCCCTGCCCTATGACGAGGTTTTTGCTCTGGCAGGATTAGATTTGGATTCCACCACTGAAAAGAGTTCCTATCATGGAGCAACCCTGCGCGACAGAAGCGGTGGCATCATGATCACCTCTGTTATCGAAAATTCTCCAGCCTGGGATGCCGGTCTTAATGTCCATGATGAGCTGGTCGCTATTGATGGTTTTAGGGTTAAAAGTGCAAAGCCAGATTACTTCCGGGAAAAGGTCCCCGGAGATCGCATCATCTGTACGGTGAGTCGTAATGGCATTCTGCTGGATATTCATCTCACAGTGGGTTTTAAACCGACAGAAATCTCAGAACTCAAACAGATCGAGGAACCCAGTGATACCCAAAAGCTGGTTTTTGAGAAGTGGTTGCGTTCATCCTGGTCTGAAGTGACCAAGCAGTAAACCTGGCAAGGCTAGGTTATGCAGAAAAGAGTCAACACCAAATGATCATAGATCAATTGTTCAGTATTGTTACCCAGCTTCAAGACAGGGTTGGTTACGCTGAAAATTCTATTATGATATCTCAACATTTATGTTGTTTAAGTCCACAGCCAAGAGACTTTTAATATATTTTATGTACCGCTTCACCCAAGCCTTGGGTGAGTATTGTCCTACAAAGCAAATCATCTTTTCTCGTTGATCTTCACCTTGATATGAATAGGCTAAAATCTGACCCAGGGATTCTCGCATGAAATCATGAACACTCTGGGGGAGAGGTTTTTTAACGATCATTAATTCTTGAATTTCACAAATTGTGGTATGTCTTATAATTGTCATGCCCAAATGATCTGCGATTTGAAACAAAACCTCTCGTTTGAAAATGGGGATAAGTAGCTCAGCACTGACCAGGATTCATCAATCAACGTCATTAAAAATATATGTCTAGTTTATTTGACATTATGACAAGTTTATTTTATATTGTGATGTGAAAGAAACTGAAAATATCCGAAACACTCTAAGAAGACATCGGTTTTTGTGCGGTGAGCTCACTCAGCAGGATCTGGCGGATAAGGTTGGTGTCAGCAGACAGACGATCGTAACCCTGGAAAAAGGTCAGTATAATCCCTCTGTCGCCCTGGCTTTGAGACTTGCGGCTTTTTTCAAGACCAGCGTTGAAGAATTATTTCAGTTAGAGGAGGATTCATGAAATACAAATGGATGGCGGGTATGACCCCTGTGGGTATGGTTGCTGGAATGCTCGTATTTCTTGGTGCCCTCCTGGCTGTAACTGTTGATATGCGATTTCTGCTGCTCACTGGAATGGGTGCATTCGGACCCGGTTTTCTACGGGTGTCTGGAGTTCTGAAGGATCAGGATGAATTCGCCAGACTTGCCACCTACAAGGCGGGCTATTATGCTTCGCTCTTTGCAGGATCGGCAGCAATTATACTTATATCCGGACTCAAAGCTGGAACAGTCGATCTTGATGATAGTGCATCGCAGGCATTTACCATCATATTAGCCATCATTTGGTTAGTAAGTGTTTTTGCATCGCTCCACAGGTATTGGGGTGTTCAGAAGGCTGTATTCCGAATTTTGATCATATTTGGCAGTCTTTGGTTCGTATTTGTTGTTCTGAGTCATGGGAATGAGCCTCTGACAGCTCTCATGGAGAGTCTGGTAGTCCTACCGTTTTTTATTCTCGCCTGGGTGAGTTTACGCTGGCCAAGAGTTGCTGGCGCCCTTATTGTCACACTGGGTATATTTTGTTTTTTCCTTTTTCGCATGTACCAATTTGACCGTATTGGATTCATGAGCACATTCTTAACCTTTCTCCTTTTCATTTGTCCCCTGTTGGTGGCAGGGCTCGCCTTGCTTCTCAAAAAACAGGAAGACAATGATAATAACTTTACAGACGGAGGTGAAGATCATGTTTAAGACAAGGTATTTGGTTCCATTGCTAATCCCGCACCTACTGCTAACCGGATGTGCAACTTTTCATTCAGAAATTGCAGGCAGGTGTCCCCCATTCTGACGGGATTCATTCCAGCAAAACTTTCAAGAAGGTGTATTTAAAAAGGGGATAATTTCATGAAAAAGCTAATTCTAAGTAGAACGCTACTTATGGCAGCAAGCTTAGTCAGTCTGGGATCTTTTCTGATAGGACAAGATACAACTGCAGGATCATTCACAGATTCAAGAGATGGCCATGTTTACAATACTGTGAAAATTGGTGATCAAGTGTGGTTGGCACAAAACCTCAACTTTGCTACTGAGACAGGGAGCTGGTGTCTCGATGACGATCCAGATGGCATACAGTTCGGAAGATTCTACAATTGGGAAGCTGCAAAAAACGCTGTTCCACCTGGATGGCATCTTCCAAGTAAGGAGGAATTTGAGATTATGTTAACCACTGTAGGTGCTGAAAAATTACCGTACTGGGGTGAGGTGTTCAACAAGCTTGTAGAGGGTGGAGATTCTGGATTTAATGCAAGTATGACTGGTTCCTTCAAAGAAGAATATAGCAGACGAGGTAGTTCTGCGGCTTTCTGGAGCAGTGACCTTTGGTGGTTCAGTTCCTTATTGCCCTTCATTGAGAGGCCATTGCGGCTAAGTCTTAGAGCACCAGACTATATAAATATTGGGAGTGGTGCAGAAAGTCACTTTGGTTTTAACGTCAGATGTATTAAAGATGAATAAGCTGATTAATCAAGAGCCAATTCTCAAAGGGGAAACAATGCAAACAAAAATGCCCATAGTTCAAAGAATTGAACTTTTATTATCGATAGGTTTATGCATCCTTTTTACTGGCTGCAAACCGATGTCTGAGACTGTTTATGATAAATCCGCTGGCCTGAATGGCAGTTTTGAAGTTACCCAATCCGGACTACCGGTTAATTGGCTGGTTTTTACTCCAGAGACGGTGGAAAACAGTGACTTTGATTTAATCATTGATACCAGCGAATATATAGATGGGAAACAATCATTAAAATTTTTAGTGCGTGAATGTTCAGCAGGCGGTGAATGGAACTCACCCGGTTTTTGCAAGGAGTATGAGGTCACCCCGGGAGCGTCTTATATCGTCAGTTTTTGGGTTAAAAATACGGAGAGCCAATTTTTTGTAAAAATTGGCGGAGTAAGTGCTTTTGATGGTTCTTACGAAACTATTATTAGTTCAAGAGAGGAAATTGACACCTGGAAATACTATGAACATAAATATACAATGCCAACGGATAAAAAATTCAACAGACTGCGTTTTGCTTTAAATGTGCTAAGTAGTGGTAGCTTCTGGATTGATGACATAAGAATTGTTGGGAGTGATGGTCATAGCGTTATCCCCACAGGCAAATAGACAATACTCCGGTTCGAAGTCAGATCCTCTCGTATTTATGGAGTACAATCAAATAGTCTGGCTCAAAGAAGTGACCAAGTGAATACAGACGTGTATTTCTGTCGATTGCCGGCAGGCTAAATGTCCAGATATAAAAAAACCCCAGGAATTTCCCGGGGTTCTAATTCTAATCCACGCTAAAGTTTAGTAGCGAGGAGTCTGACGGCTACGCTTGGCTGCCTTGGCGCGACGTAGACGTCGCTCTTCGGTTGGCTTGAGGTAGAAGGAGTTCTTTTTAACATCTTTCAGAATACCAGCTTTCTCGTACTTTTTCTTGAAACGTCTCAGTGCCTTTTCAAACGGCTCATCTCGTTTAACAGTTACCATTACTGACATAGTGCGAATTCACCTCCTCTCAAATTAACCCAGATAGGTCTGCAGTTTACGACTACGGGATTTGTGCTGGAGACGCTTGATGGCCTTCTCCTTGATCTGACGTACACGTTCCCGTGTCAGATTAAATTCTTCCCCAATTTCATTGAGGGTTAATGCATATTCACGATCAATACCGAAGTACATGCGGATAACTTCCCGCTCTCTATCTTTCAGAGTGTCCAGGGCAGATCGAATTTCTTTTTTTAATGAATCAGACATGAGATCGAAATCAGGAGCATCCTGATGCTCATCCTCAATCACATCCATGAGTGAATTTTTTTCTTCTTCCTGGAAAGGTGCATCCAGGGAATGGTGGCGCTTGGAGATACGAATGGCATCGGCCACTTCTTCAGGTGCCATATCCAGTTCCTTGGCAATTTCACGCTCGGTAGGTGTTCTTTCCAGTTTCTGTTCAAGACGATCAGAAGTCTTTGAAATCTTGGAAATGGTACCAACTCGGTTCAAAGGCAGGCGAACAATACGTGAGTGCTCAGCCAGCGCCTGGAGAATGGATTGGCGAATCCACCAGACAGCATAGGAAATAAATTTAAAACCACGGGTTTCATCAAAACGCTCAGCAGCCTTGATCAAACCAAGGTTACCCTCATTAATGAGGTCTGTCAGAGGCAAGCCCTGACCCTGATAATCTTTGGCCACAGAGACCACAAAACGAAGATTGGCTTCAGTTAATTTTTTAAGTGCAAGACGGTCACCCTGCTTGACCCTCTGGGCCAGTGAGATTTCATCTTTTGGATCCAGCGGTTCATATTGACCAATTTCCTCAAGATACTTACTGAGGCTGCGATTTGTGTCTCCACCGATCCTTTTAACTTTTTTAGCCATAGGCTCCTTCCGTTGCTGCTTTGATCGCAATTGATACAAAGCCAGCGAAATTAATTTTAACCCCCACACCTGTCAAGGGATAAGGACACTTTAATTAGATATAAAAAGGGGGCTAAAGTGACAAATCATTATGATTTAAGTTTATTATCTCATTACTGGGTTAATGGCTCAGGATTGTTATTTTCCTATAAAGAAAGGCCTTTATTGAATTATCGGGGAATCCAGACGGTGCTGAGTCTGGATTTTGACAGGAAACAATCCAAACAGGGGGGCCGGGACAATCTGTTGAAAGGATGACATGGAAGTTGATACTGAAGCCCAAAATCATTTTTATGATGGCTGGATATACCGCAAACTCCTGGATCCATCACTTAGGGGAATTCGAAAAAGAGTATCACGGCTTATATCGGGAAACGCAACGGTGTTGGATGTGGGTTGTGGAACGGGTGATCAATTGTTTTATCTGTCCAGCCAAATCAAATCTGGTCTGGGCGTAGAATTGTCAGCAACCATGATCAAAACCTGTAAGGATCAAGCCCTGGTCAGGGGGATAAGGAATTGTGAGTTTTTGCTAGCCGATGCCAGCAATTTATCTGCACTCAAGGATAAGTCTTTTGATTATGCCATATCCAGCCTGGTCATCCACGAGATGCCTGAAGCTATTCGTATTCCTGTATTATCCGAAATGATGCGCCTGGGAAAACAGCTCATCCTGGTGGATTGGATTTACCCGCAACCCTCGGTGACGAGGGAAATGACTACGCATTTTATTGAGCGGCTTGCAGGCAGAGAACACTACACAGGTTTTCGGTCATTCATGCAGCAGGGGGGCATGCCGTATCTCATAAAGACCCTTGGGCTGGAAACGCTTGAAACCCAAATTACAGGCAAGGGGAACATGCAACTATGGGTGTGCAGAACCCCATAAGAAACATTGGAGTCAAGTTTTAGTATAACATGTCAGCTATAATCACAACTATGGGTTACAAATTTCAAAACGGGGGACCAGAATGAAACGTCTACTTCTAGCACTGCTAGTTATTGCCATGCCACTTATGTCAGCTTCCAAGGGCAGCATAAAGGGGCGGGTAACCGATGCCAAGACCGGAGATCCACTTGCTGGAGTGAATGTGGTCATACAAAAGCATGGTCTGGGGGCCGCAACAGACCTAAAAGGCAATTATAAAATAATCAAAGTTCCTGAGGGGGTTTACACCCTAAAGGCCACCATGATTGGCTATACCCCTGAAACCGTTAAAAAAGTGAAGGTAAAAGGCGGGAAAACAAGCAAGGTCAATTTCCGACTGAAGACGCAAAAGATAAAGGGACAATCGGTCACCGTCACAGCCACGACACCAGAGATTGCCAGAGGTGTCACTGCATCAAAAGGAAAAGATACATCCGCAGAGGTTATGGGGGGCAGCTCATCTGGCAAAAAACCATCGAAAACAGATAGTGAAGATCCTCCGCCAGCCGAGTCAGATAGACGGACAAAACCTCGACCTGCACGACCTGTTGAAAGTGAGGCAACAGAGAGTCTTGTTGAAGACCCAAGATATACAACAGATGAATTGGCACCTGCGACAATTCCATCAGACATGGGTGTACCAAAACATCCAGGTGACATCAAGATGTCAACACCACGACCTGCCCCCCCGCAATCTGGAGGGCTGAAGGCAGGCTTTGCCGATGACAATCAGCAATTCAATTACTTCCTCAACTTTTTAAACCAGTACAAATCTTCTGTAAACAGTTATGCCTATGACATCAACGAGCGGATTCATTTGTTGTTGGAGGACAAGGATGGCAAGAGTCTGCCCAATGTTGAGATTAAGATTTTTGATCGCAAAGAGAGTCGACTTCTGGATGAGGGCAAAACCTATGCAGATGGTTCATATTTCTTTTACCCCTCTGAAGTGGCTGCCAAGGATAAAACCTTCCATGTCGGTTATACAGTTGACGATGGTTATAAGACGGTAGAGGTAAAACGCAATGGCCCCCGCACAATTATCATCCAGGCAGACCAGGCCCGGGATTTACAACCCAGGACACCAGTGGATATTGTATTTATCCTGGATACCACAGGCAGTATGGGTGAGGAAATCAAACGCCTCATTGCCACCATTGATTTGATACACATGAACCTCTCAGCACTTTCGAATCAAACCTTGATCCGCTTCGGCATGGTACTGTATCGAGATAAAGATGACAAGTATCGCACACAAGTCGTACCCCTTACTTCAGATATTGATGTGTTTCGCCAGGCTCTTGAAAATGTGAGAGCAGCTGGTGGTGGTGATACGCCAGAAGATTTGCAAGCCGCACTACATAAGGCCATGCGGAATGTGGACTGGAACCAGGATGGGTTACGTTTAGGCTTTGTCATTACCGATGCTTCAGCTCACCTGGACTATGGTCAGAGGTACACCTATATCTCCGCTGCCCTGGAAGCCAAAAAGAAGGGCATCAAATTATTCACAGTGGGAACCGGTGGCCTGGATATTCGTGGAGAGTATGTATTGCGACAAATTTCACAACTCACTTATGCCAAATACTTGTTCTTAACCTACGGTAAAGAGACGGGTGAAAACGTGGGTGGTGTAGCAGGCAGCGTGAGTCATCATACTGGTTCCAATTATCAGACGGATAAACTGGAAGCCATTATCATGCGTCTGGCCAAAGAGGAAATCTCCAACTTTACAGATGATCCCCTGGAAATGGATGAAGGCTACTTTGAAGCTGAGAAGGTGGACCATGAATCCAGAGAGGAAACCCTGTCGAAGCTCTTTAAGGAAGCCATCTCCAACCTCATTGACTATTCAACACTCAAGATTGAGGATTCCAGGAGATTGGGTGTCCTGCCCATTCACGCGAAAACAGAACATTCTGAACTCAACGCAGAATATTTCCAGGAGCAGGTTCAACTATCCGTGGCACAAAACAACCAGTTTGTTCTCATCGCCCGCAAAGACCTCCAGGCTGTTCTGGAAGAGCAAAAGTTACAGCTGTCGGGACTTTTGACAGAGGCTCAAACCACCAAGATTGGAGAGCTATTGGGAGCAGAACTCTTGCTTGCAGGTGAACTATATGAGAAAGAAGCTGGTTATGACCTCTTCCTAAAATTACTGCGGGTTGAAACAGCAGAAATACTGGCGGTGACAAAAATTATTATTGATAAGGATCTGGGGCTCTAAAAAAACCACAGAGTCTATACCATAGCAGTGAGGGTTTATATCATATTGATATAGCCCATGCTGATTCACCTTTGCAAAAGTAAGTGTATACACTCACTTTTAATGATGGCTTGGAGTTTGAAAGTCTGAAGGCCCTAAAGCTGAAGGGGCAAAAGGATGAACAGACATTCAAACAGACGAATAAAATTCACGCACACAAAAAGAGCTTCCATTTCCATACTGGTTTTCCTGCTTTACTCAAGCATGCTATGTGCTCAACCTCTCACTCAAACAATAAAGGGGAAAGTCTTAGACCAGGATACTCAAGAACCATTGATTGGGGCAAATGTGATTGTTCTCGGGATAGAGCCTGTGAGAGGGGCGACTACTGATCACAATGGACTTTTCTGGATAGATAGAATTCCCGTGGGCCGATATGATTTAAAAACCAGCTATATCGGTTTTGAACCCCAGGCCTTGCCAGAAATATTGGTAAGTTCGGCCAAAGAGGTGGTTGTAACCTTTCAACTGGTCCAATCTATCATAGAAACCGAGCAGGTTATCGTTGAAGGTGCCAGCAGCAAGGAGATCCCTCAAAACTCAATGGCCGTCGTGAGCGCCAGGACCTTTACTGTTGAGGAGGCACGCAGATATGCCGGAGGGATGGATGATCCTGCCCGTTTGGCCTCGTCTTTTGCAGGTGTTTCAACGGGAGCTGCCCAGGATAATGCCATCGTTGTTAGGGGAAACGCTGCCAAGGGGTTGTTGTGGCAGGTAGAGGGTGTTCGAGTTCCCAGTCCCAATCATTTTCCTGATATCAATGTAGCCGGTGGCGGCTTTGTTTCTGTCTTGAGCAGTCATGTTCTGGGTAATTCAGATTTTTATACGGGAGCATTTCCCGCAGAGTATGGAAATGCACTGGCTGGTGTGTTTGACATGAAATTACGCGAAGGGAATACTGAAACAACTGAGTATACATTTCAAGCTGGAGTCCTGGGTTTAGATGCTGCCGCCGAGGGACCCATACCGGGCACTGAGAATGCATCCTACCTTTTCAATTATCGCTACTCGACTTTTGCTTTGATAAAGGACTTCATCCCTTCTGAACAGATTCCAGAATATACAGACTATACCTACAAGCTGGTCATCCCCACTCAAAAATATGGAAAATTTTCAATATGGGGTCTTGGCTCAAATGATATAAATATTGAACCTGAGAAGGCGGACTCAAGTTTATGGACTGTTCCATGGGATAGGATATCATATGATCTCGAAATGGGAATGAATGTTTTGGGTCTTACTCACAAGTATCTGGCAACACAAAACACATATATTAAAACAAGTGTTATCCGGACTGAACAGCACTCCACAATGAATATGTATCGTCTTAATGATGAATTGATCCTTCAAGATAATTATTTGGCGGAGAATACATCTGGGACCGTGACTTTATCTTCCTATCTCAATACGCGATTCAGTCGGAAGCACACCAATCGCACCGGTGTGATTTTTGACAGATTGAACTTTCATTTTGACCAGCAAGCCGCTCTGAATAATACCTTGCCATTGACACGGCTGGTCGATCAAAACGATGTGGCTAACCTGACACAGGTATATTCTCAATCACGCTTTGGTCTAAGTCCAAAACTTGAACTAAATACAGGAATTCACCTGCAACATTTCAGTGTGAATGATGAGATTACAATTGAACCCAGACTGGGCTTGACCTGGAAAATTGATCCAATCCGCTCCCTGAGTCTAGGATATGGTGATCACAGCCAGATGGAAGAACTCCGCATCTATTTTGTTGAACAACCGACAAATGGCCAGACCACCCAACCAAATAAAAATTTGGGATTGTCCAAAGCTCACCACCTCATTCTTGCTTACCAACAGAAACTATCGATGAACACAATCATCAAACTCGAGCCATATCTTCAATTCGCCTATAATGTCCCGGTAATTCAGGACAGTTCCTTTTCAATGTTGAATTTTACACAGGACCTCAGCTTTAATAGTCCCCTGGTGAATGATGGACTTGGTCATAATTATGGTTTGGATATAACCCTGGAACGATATCTGATCAACAATATGTATTTTCTGGTAACTGCCTCAATTTTTGAATCCAAGTACACGGGAGGTGATGGAATAGAGCGGGAGACCCGATATGCTACGAAATATGTGGTGAATGGATTAATAGGGAAAGAGTATATGTTGGGTCGGACAAGGGAAAATATTCTAGGTCTAAATGTCAAATTGAAAGTAGCAGGAGGCGCTAGAAGATCACCCGCTAATATCGCAAAAACGATAGCTGCTCAAGAGGTAATTTCAGATGAATCACGTGCTTTTGAAGAACAGGATGCCAGCAAGGCAATGCTGGATATCAGTATCACATACCGCAAAAATAAAGCGAGGTATTCAAGTGTTTGGGCCTTACAACTGATGAACGCTCTCGGCAGTCCAACAGACTCATACTATGAGTTTGACTACGAATTGGATAAGGTACAACTGGTTGAAGAGATGATCGTTGTTCCATCTCTCAGTTACAAGATAGAGTTTTAACCAGAGAAAATTCGTATTAGACTGGGTGATGAATTATCTCGCCCATTTACTGATCTCCCCCGATGATGAGTTGTCCCGACTGGGCAATATCATGGCCGACTTTATGCGGGGCGTGAAGCATGAATCACTCCCGGAAAAAGTAAGGGAAGGGATTCAGCTACATCGTGCAGTTGATAGATTTACGGACTCACACGAAATATTCCAGGACTTGCGCAAATACTTCAGCCCTGAAAAACGGCGCTTCTCTGGAATCGTTCTGGATGTGGTTTTTGATCACTTTCTTATTCGGCATTGGGAGAAGTACACCACAAAAGACTTCAATACCTTTGTGGATGTGTGCTACAGTGACCTCTGGAGTCATCATGACCTCATGCCGGAACGCATGGAATTGGTTGTGAGATGGATGATCAAAAGGGACTGGATTCGATCATATGCTGAGCTTGAGCATGTGGGTCGTGCCCTGGATGGCCTGGCAGGCCGCTTGAAGCTGAGACATGATTTTCATGGCTCCATCGAAGAAGTTCATGAACACTACGATGCCATTGAAACAGGCTTCTTGATATTTTTTCCTGACCTCCTTGCATATGTCAAGCGGATCAGCAGCCAGGGTCCTGATCACCAGATGAAAAGTTATTAATCTGATCACCAAATTAACCCATGATATCGGAGAGGTTTTATTCTATTATCTTGCGCCTTAAAAAAATTATTGAAAGGGAATAAAATGCGTTTCAAACTTTTTGTATTAATAATGACAGCGATGATGACCATGATTGGCTGTGAATCAAGAGAAAGAGTCAAGGCTCCGGCCAGCGATGCCCAGCCTGCCGCTCCACATCAGGCCATGGGAGCAGCACACACAATTCTGGTAAAAGAAGTCATTCAGGCCAAGAGCTATACCTATCTGTTTGTTGCTGAAGGCGACAAGGAATTTTGGATTGCCACAGCCAAACAGCCCATTGAGGTTGGCATGACCTTGAATTATGATCAGGGTCTGGAAATGAAGGATTTTTCCAGCAAGGAAATTGATAGAACCTTTGATAGTATCTTCTTTGTGGGTCAGATGCGGGGCACCTCAGGTGCAGCTGCAAATGCCATGGGTAGCAAAAAAGTCATGGAGCCCGCCAAAGATATTTCCATTGAAAAAGTAGCTGGCAGCATAAGCATTCAGGAGCTTTACACCAACAAGGCTGACTATGACGGCAAGGTTGTCACCGTGCATGGCCAGGTTACCAAATTCAATGCAGGCATTATGGGTCGCAACTGGGTTCATATCCAGGATGGTACAAAATCAGGGGATGCCTTTGATGTTACCATTACAACTCAAGCTGTTGTCAGCAAAGATGATGTTGTGGTCTTTAGTGGTAAAGTAGCTTTGAACAAAGATTTTGGTGCTGGTTATAAATATGATGTCATCATTGAAGAGGCTAATCTTTCAACCGAGAGCTAAATACTCACAATATTGAATAAAAGGCGAGGGTAACCTCGCCTTTTTTATTTCTCAAAGACTGGGGTGAAGCCTAGTCAAGCTTCACCAGTTTCACAGACTGTGAAAATCCAGAGCCCTGTATGTTGAGGATGTAAATCCCACTTGCCATCGCAACGCCCAACCGGTTCTCCCCCTGCCATTCAATCTGGTGGGTCCCAGATGAATGAGGGGATCTGTTAACAAGACGCTTCACCAGGCGCCCACGAATATCCAGGACAGAGATGGAGACCGGCATGGTCTGATCCAGAGTATAGCTCAAGGTCGTGTTGGGGTTAAATGGGTTTGGGTAAATTGAATTAATTCTGAAAGCACTTGGGCGCAGATCCTGGTCATGAGACCTAACCACAACTGATACTGGAGCATGTGAAGTTATCTTGCCCAGGTAATCCACATCACTCAACCGATATTCATAAGCTCTGCCAGTTGATACCTTGGCGTCTGTGTACTCATAGCCCGTTTCTTCAGTTGTGGACCCCTGGCCTGTCAGGGTTTGATGGGTTTTAAAGGAGGCGATTTCCTTCCAGCCCTTGAATATCTCAAGATGACGATCCGTTGCACGCTCAAGGATAAATCCCAGGTTTTCAATTTCGCTTGATGTTGTCCAGTATAACTCCACCAGCCCATTTTTTGATTGAGCGCTGAATGTGGAAAGCTCAACAGGTAAACTAAGATCGGATTGGTCAATGAGATAAGCGGACCCTGAATTTGTGTAGCTTTCATCATCATCAGGTGCCCCGCAGATGAGGAAACTGCCACTGAGGCCCACCGATTTGCCAAAAGCCTGACCGGCAGAGATGGTATTCTGAGGGACAATGGCTGTTTCATCCCACGATTCCTGGCCAGATTCTCGGTCATAGAGATAGGCTTTTCCCGCGTTATAGGAACCTACAATTACCTGGCGATTCAAAATGGCCACGGCTGCACCAAAAAATGCCCCACCGGAGCCCACATCAGAAGCCCTGAGCTTGGTCATTTCTGTCCAGGTTTCCAATCCAGTATCCCGTTTGAAGATATAGGCAGCTCCAGCATTGTCACCACCTGAATAATCCTCGTACCTTGCGCCAACCACAGCGTATTCTGCAGAGATGGCGACAGCATATCCAAATTCATCATCAGCACTCCAGTCGGCCGGAATGAGGATGGCTTGTTCTGTCCAGGTCTCAGCGCCAGTATCCTTCTTAAAGATCAAGGCAGATTCGGTTGTACCTCTGTGCGATCCAATAATGGCATAACCCTCAAACAATTCAACTGAGTTGCCAAAATATGCTCCCTGGCTGGCATTGGATTCAATCAGTTTGTCCTTGAGAGACCAGCTTTGTAGACCCTCATCACGCCTGAACACATAAGCCGATCCAGATTCGCTGATCACATCGTCATCAGCTGGCGCTCCGATGAGAGCATAGTCAAGATCGATGGCAACTGAGGTTCCAAACGAATCACCAAGATGTGGGTCATTGGCCACCAGTTTTGCCCTTTGCAGCCAGTCCTCACTATCAGCATCCTTTTGGAAGATATAGGCAGCGCCCATGCCGTAAGAAGGATGGGAGTTTCCATAAGCACCCACAATGGCATAGTCGCCATGCATATCCACGCTACAACCAAAACGGTCATTCTCGGCGGCATCAGAGGCTACCAGTTTGGCAGTTTGGACCCAATCCCCCGTTCCGGGATCCCGGTTGAAGATGTAAGCGGATCCCGATGTCGTTCCACTATCATCATCTTCCCAGGCACCTACAATGGCGTAGTCTCCTGAGACGTCGACGGAGATTCCGAAGTGGTCATTCATAGCTGGATCCGAAGCCACCAGTTTGTGTTCAGCTGCAAGGGTGAGGTTCAAAATGGATAAAAAGAGTAGTATACGTTTAGCAACGTGCAAGAGAGACCCCCGTCTGGTTAGTGGGTGAAATAAGTTGTTTTTCCTGAGGCAATTAATGTACCATGGAATATGCCAGGAGTGAAATAGTGGGGTTTTATTCTATACCTCTCGCTGGAGGAAAGCTCCAATTCTCAATTCGTAATTAAGAATTCTAAGTTAGATTGCAGCCATGGCAATATCACCTCCCGAGAAGAAACGAATCTTTATCATCCATGGTCCCAACCTGAATCTGCTGGGCTCTCGTGATCCCGAGCAATATGGAACCCTGACACTGGACAAGGTTAACACAGCTATTCGCAAGAAAGCTCGCGAGCTGGATCTTGAAACCCGGATTATCCAAACCAATCACGAAGGTCGCATTATTGATCTCTTGCACCGAAGACGGAAATGGGCCGATGGTATCATTGTTAATCCAGGGGCCTTTACACATTATTCCTACGCCATTCGTGATGCCATTGAGGGTATTCAGATTCCCGTTGTAGAGGTTCACCTCAGCAATATTTATGAGCGGGAAGACTTCCGAAGTGTTTCTGTTACCAAAGATGTTTGTGTCGCACAGTTTTATGGGAAGAAAGTCGACTCCTATTTGGAGGCACTGACTTTTCTCTCCAAACACCTAACACCTAACTCCTAACCAGGACAAATCATGCTCTCCACACTCGACTTCAGCATCATCATTGTCTTTTTGATGGGTATTTCTGCTTACGGAATTTATAACAGCCGCTTCAATAAAACCTCTGAGGATTATTTCCTTGCTGGACGTGACATGCCCTGGTGGGCTGCCATGCTTTCCATCGTGGCAACAGAAACCTCTGTATTGACCTTTATCAGCATCCCTGGTTTGGCTTATCGCGATAACTGGTTCTTCCTTCAACTGGCCTTGGGCTACATCCTGGGTCGTATTCTGGTGAGCATCTTTTTACTGCCAGCATATTTCAAGGGTGGTATTACCTCCATCTACGAAGTGCTGGGAAATCGATTTGGAAAGAAAATACAGAAAACAGCTTCAGGTGTCTTTCTGGTTACCCGTATCCTGGCTGATGGGATCCGCTTCCTGGCAACTGCGGTGATTGTCCAGGTTGTGACGGGTTGGTCCCTGCCTGTGGCCGTGTTGATAATTGGTGCTGTGACTGTTGTGTACACCCTCATGGGAGGCATTCGCACGGTAGTCTGGGTCGACAGTTTTCAATTCGTGCTTTACATCGGCGGTGGTATTATAGCCATTATTTATATCCTCATGCATTCAGATGCCAGCTTTGGAGGCATGCTGACCCAATTGAATGATCAGGGTAAGCTGGATATTGTTCGTTGGGGGTGGGACTTGTTCTCTAATCCCTGGTTGTTCTTGTCTGCCCTGTTTGGTGGTATGTTGCTGTCCTTTGCTTCACATGGTGCTGACTACATGATGGTTCAAAGGGTTATGTCTGTACGTGACCTTGCAGGTGCCAGAAAAGCCATGGTGGGAAGTGGTATCTTTGTCTTTATTCAGTTCGCTGTATTCCTGCTGGCTGGCTCACTTATTTATATCTATCTCGGTGGGGTTGAGCTGGAAAAGGACAGGGAGTTTTCAACATTTATCGTGAAAGAACTCCCGGTTGGATTAAAAGGCTTGTTGCTGGCAGGTGTGCTATCTGCAGCAATGTCCACCTTGAGTTCCTCAATCAATTCACTGGCGTCATCTACAACAACAGATTGGCTGGGTGGCAAGACCACCATTAAAACATCTCGTTTAATCAGCCTGGGATGGGCAATTGTTCTGATTGGCATTGCTCTGGTTTTTGATGAATCTGACAAGGCCATCGTAGTCATGGGTCTGGAAATTGCCTCGTTCACCTATGGTGGATTACTGGGTCTCTTCTTGCTCACAAAAATCGACAGAGACTTTTCTCAGATCAGTCTGATTTGTGGACTTGTGGCATCCATGCTCATTGTCTTTTTAATGAAGAGTCAGGGTTTGGCCTGGACCTGGTTTATCGGTTTCTCCGTGTTGACAAACCTGGTCGTTGTCTACCTCGTTGATACTCTGGTAAAATTACTGGAAAAACCGGATTAGTTTCCTGAAACAACAGCGATAATCACGATAACAATGGTGATCAACCAGATATTGATGTAGTGCTGGAGATGTAGCCCCAGAAGCAGTAGAATATCACGCTCCAATGCTGGCAGCTCCTTTGCCGGGCTTTCAATGGTCCCAGATCGATGAAATGGACTATCTACCGTAAAGATATATTGTTCAGTTACTGCATCTTTCTTGATCCAGCTCCAGATACCTCTCAGCAAACTGGTGGAACGAAAATAGTATGTGCTTCCGCTGTTTAGCTCAAGCTTGCTCTTTTGGAAATCTTTCCAGTAAAAATTGAATTTTCCCACCTGCTCCTGGGAAGAACCATCAATAACCTTTAAGCTCATATTGGCTTTCCCATTGGAACTGAAGCGTAGATTGCGAGCACCCAATTCGCCGTAGCCATCAGGGCTCCACAGGCCTTTGCGCGTGATTTTGCCCTGGAGTTTAGGGCTGAGTTGAAAATGATAGCTACGTCCTCGGGAGTGTTCTTTTGCCCAGGTATATATATTTTTCTCGGTCATGTGTTGCCCTCCTTATCCTTTGGTCATCCAACGCATAATGTTTGAAAATTTAAGCGGCACACCCTGCATGAGAATGGCTGATCGGAAGATGCGTGCTCCGCCCCAAACCACAAACAGCGTAAAAATTAATACACCGGCAAGACCGGCCCAGGGTTGCCAGGCTGGTATGGTAACCGGTGATGCCATTCTCAGGGTCATTACCATGGGGGTAAATGGAGGAATCAATGACATGACCGTAGCAAACGTTGAGAGAGGTTCCTTCAATACTGGCATCATAATAAACATGGGAATCATCATGGGAAACATTGCAGGGAAGGAGAGGGACTGCGCGTCTTTGGCATCATTTGCCACGGAACCCAGACTAGTCATAAGTGCACCTAGCATAAACAAAAGAACAACCAGATTCACCACAAACCAGGGTAGAATGTCATAAGGTATGTAAGCTTCAAAACCACGCCACTGCATAAAGGCTGTACCGCCCCCCAGATACACCAGAGTACTGGTGAGAGCCACAGCGAGACCGCCAAGAATTTTACCCAGCATAAATTGGAAGGGAGTGATTGATCCCAGGATGACCTCAACAATCCGTTGGGTCTTCTCTTCCATAACTGCACTGAGCTGTGGCATGGCTCCCATCATTGACATCATAAACATGAGCATCATCATAACCAGGGGAACAGCGATAGCGCGGATTTCATTGCTGGTGCCAGCGTCAGTAACATTGCCTTCTTCATCAACTTTTAAAAGTCCTTTGGCAGTGACCCATGACCAATGAAAGAGGTCTGGAATTTCAGACTCATCAATACCGGCATCTTCAAGCCTCAGGCGACGGAGATGATTGTTAATAGGGTCACGTAGCCAGCCACGGATGTCATCCAGGGCTGCACTTTCAGCGTGATAATTTACAAATGCATTTTCTGGGTCTGCAGCTGGGTGCACAATGGAAGATCCGATATGCAGAATGGCATGAATCTCACCGGCTCGAACCCGATCAGATAAAGCTCCGAGTTGTACAGTGATATTGGCAGTATCCACGTCCACAAATTCAATATTATAAACTGGTTTTACCTGGGAGCTATCTTCTGCATCAAATATGTGTTGCGTGTTGCGAATAGAAGCAGCCTCAATGAGCATCTCACTGAATTGACCTGATTCATCAACCACAACGATGTGACGCTCGCGGATATCTACATGATCTTTCAGGAGTGCCATGGCAATGATGCTTCCACTCATAAAAACGGGTAGCATGATGAGACCGATAATAAAGCCCTTGGTGCGAACAGCGGCATAGTACTCTCTCAGGGCGAGACGTAAAACCTTATACATGATCCACCTCCACAGTACCAGCTATTCGAACAAAAATATCATGTAAGGAAGGCTTCATCAGTTCAAAGCTTAACAAAGTATTGTCTTTCATTAATTCCTTCAAAATGTCCTGAGGATTGGATTCTGGCGATATTCTCAACTCCTGTGATTGACCAAAGTCATGCACTTTTTCGACACCTTGAATCCGGTCAAGTCCAGAAGGCTTGTTATTGCAGCGGATGCGCAGGGTATCACTTCCATATTTATCCTGAATTTCAGTCAAGGTACCATCAAGTACCTTTTTGCCCTTATGAATCATAAATACATAATCACAGACTTTCTCAGCGGTGGCCATGTCATGGGTGCTGAAAATCACGGTGGACCCGTTCTTTTGTAGCTCCAGCATGGCTTGCAGAAGCACATCAGTATTTACCGGATCTAGCCCGCTGAAAGGTTCATCAAGAATGACGAGTTTGGGATGAGAAACTACCGTGGCGATGAATTGAACTTTCTGACTCATGCCCTTGCTCAAGGCTTCAACCTTTTTGGAGCCCCATTCTGTTAGATCAAGCTTCTTAAGCCAAAAGTCTACATCAGCTGAGACGCTATGCCCTGTCTTCAGTTGTCCATAGAATTGAAGTAGTTCGCGAATCTTCATCTTTTTATAGAGGCCACGCTCTTCAGGAAGATAGCCCACAAGGTCATTGTCGATTGAAGCTCTGGGAGAGCCAAGTATTTGAATATCTCCAGAATCGGGATGTAAAATATTCATAATCATACGAATGGTTGTAGTCTTGCCCGATCCATTTGGACCGATGAAACCATATATACTGCCTTCAGGAACATCAAGAGAAAGCATATCCACGGCAGTAAAGTCGTTAAAGGTTTTGGTAATATTGTTAAGCGTCAGTGCATTCATGCAATGAATCCTTATCTAAAAAAAGCTTAATTGGGACGATTGAATATAAGCGAGATGTCACAGATGTGGGAAATTTTCGTTGAGTAGTAAATACTGACGCTAACCGGTTTGCACTGATGGTAGAGGGGAAGAACATTTTTTAACGATTATAGTTGTCATTAGGTTTAACTTGGGGAATCAAGGACAGTTTTAATTTTAGGGTTGTGGAGTTTTAATTAAAACTTATTCCATTTGCAAGCAAAAAGGGCGATCGATTATGGAGGTATTCAGGAGACATCGCTCTCGCCAGCAGCATGTGGTAAAATGCAATCGATGAATGAGGAAGATGCGATTTACTACCAGAAGTCAGATCAAAACACGCTGAAAGCATGAATATCTTGAAGTGTTCATGGTTAGCGAATTCTGATAGTGCACAAACCGGCAAAAGGCGATTTTGTAGCGTTTTGAACCAGCAATAACACCATAATATAGAGGTCTGGGTGACAGGGATAAAATTTAACGAAAAAATTTAATGATTGACCTGGGGGTCAAATCAAAGAAATAATGAGAACATCATGGGTTTAAGTATGAATTCAAAAATATTTTTATAGAGGACAGTATTTTCCTAAAAACCTTATATATAGCCATTACCTCACTTGCCCAGTCATGCTTGGGGGAAGAATTAACCCGGGATATGGGGAGTCAGCTTCCCTGGAATACAATGTTAATAACTTTTATTCATCCTCTTCCCTCGAAGAATTAGATGGATTTATCAGCTGAATCCAACGGATCAGTTAAAATTTCCCTAGACAGAGGTGTCAGGCAGGGGCGAATATCCAGAGGTGCAAAAATAAGCACACCAGATTTTCTTGAGTCGGATTCTAATACTTTTCCAAAGAGCTCTCTCTGCAGACCAATAATATTTAAGAAAATACAAATTCTGCTTCCACCAGGCTACTCCTTCAAATATCTTCAAAGTTTGAATTGAGGATTTTATGCGTAGTGATAAATTAGTAGTACATGGTGCTCGCGAGCACAATCTTAAAAATATAAATCTAGAACTCCCAAGAGATAAATTTATAGTTATAACCGGTCTATCCGGTTCTGGTAAAACTTCATTGGCATTTGATACCATATACGCTGAAGGGCAACGTCGCTATGTCGAATCCCTCTCAGCTTATGCGCGTCAATTTCTCGGTCTAATGGAAAAACCAGATGTTGATTATATAGACGGGTTATCTCCAGCTATATCCATTGAGCAAAAATCAGCAGGACGAAATCCCAGATCAACGGTTGGGACAGTAACGGAAATTCATGATTACCTTAGACTGTTGTTTGCCCGAATTGCAAAGCCCGAATGTTATAACTGTGGTCGTCCCATCACTCGGCAAACCGTTCAGCAGGTTGTCGACTCAATCCTAAACCTAAAGCATGACGCACACATTCAGATTCTTTCACCCATTGTGCAGAGTCGCAAGGGAGAGTTTAAGGAAATATTCAAGGAAATAAAAAGGGAGGGATTTGTTCGTGTACGCGTAGATGGGAAGATTCAGGAGGTAGGCAGAACAATTTCCCTGGATAAAAACAAAAAACATAAAATTGAAATTGTCATAGATCGTCTCGTAATCAATGAAGAATTTAAGGACCGATTAACAGATTCCGTAGAGTTGGCCTTAAAACATGGTACAGGCATGGTAATCATTGATGTGGTTGGAGAAGAGGAACATGTATTCTCTGAGCATTACGCTTGTCCCTATTGTGAAATAAGTTATCCAGATCTTGAACCACGTCTCTTTTCTTTTAACGGTCCATATGGAGCATGCCCGACCTGCGATGGTCTCGGTATGCAAACCAGTATAGATATTAATCTCCTCGTGCCAGATAAGCGTAAGTCATTATTGCAGGGAGCCGTTGCACCCCTGGGTGAACAGCCTCGCGGCAATTGGTACGCCGCTATTCTTAAAAGCCTGGCATCTCACTATAATTTTAAGTTTACTCAACCCTGGAGCAGTATTAGTGATGAAGCCAAGGAAGCAATTATACGAGGAACCGGTGATAAGAAGATTAAGATGGCCTATGAATCTGATCGCTGGAAAGGTGAGTACGAGGGAGGATTTGAGGGTGTCATACCAAATCTTGAACGCAGATATAAACAAACCACTTCTCCTGGTGTAAGGAAGTGGATTGAGGGCTATATGAGTTCTTTGCCCTGCGAAACCTGTGGAGGCTCTAGATTGCGTATTGAGGCAAATCATATACTGCTGGGGAATAAAAGTATCACGGACTTGAGCTATTTACCCATCAAAGAATTGCTGACATTCTTTAAAGAATTAAAACTCACAGAAACCGAAGAACAAATCGGAAAACAAATCTTAAAAGAAGTTAAAGAGAGATTAAGTTTTCTGGTAAATGTTGGTTTGGATTATTTAAACTTATTTCGAACAGCCGGAACGCTTTCTGGTGGTGAAGCCCAGCGTATAAGACTCGCCACACAGATTGGATCGCAGTTAGTCGGGGTTCTTTATATTTTAGATGAACCCTCCATAGGTCTTCACCAAAGAGACAATCGTCGACTTATTGAAACCTTGAAGCATTTGCGCGATCTGGGAAATACAGTTCTGGTCATCGAGCATGACCAGGAAACCATGGAAGAAGCAGACATCCTGGTGGACATGGGGCCCGGTGCCGGTGAACACGGTGGAGAGATTGTGGCTATAGGCCCACCAAAAACTTTCTTAAAAAACAAAAGGTCACTCACTGCTAAATATTTATCAGGTGAATTGTCCATACCCGTTCCCCTCCAAAGACGTGAAGGGAAAAACAGTAAGATTAGCCTGTTTGGAGCCCGGGGAAATAATCTTCAAAAACTCGACATCGATTTCCCATTGGGCAAGTTCATTTGTGTAACAGGTGTATCAGGATCGGGAAAATCATCGCTTATTAATCAAACACTCTACCCTGCCATGGCACGCTCCATTTATAATACAAAGATCACAACCCTCCCGTTTGATCGAGTCGAAGGTCTTGCATATATTGACAAAGTTATCAATATTGATCAGTCCGCCATTGGTCGAACCCCCCGGTCCAACCCGGCAACTTATACTGGCTCATTCACCTTCATCAGAGATCTCTTCTCTCAGCTGCCTGAGGCTAAATTGCGTGGCTATAAACCTGGTCGCTTCTCATTTAACGTAAAGGGGGGACGTTGCGAAAGTTGTCAGGGAGACGGCATCCGAAAGATAGAAATGCACTTTTTACCTGATGTATATGTGCAGTGCGAGGATTGTAAGGGAAAGCGCTACAACAGAGAAACATTGCAAATACAGTACAAGAAAAAGAATATCGCAGAAATACTGGATATGTCGGTGGAAGAGGCTTATGGGTTCTTTAAAGCCATACCAGCCTTGAAGCGAAAACTAAAAACGCTGGTTGAAGTTGGTCTGGGCTATATCAAGCTGGGACAACAGGCGACCACCTTATCTGGTGGAGAAGCCCAACGGGTTAAGCTTGCCACCGAACTTAGCAAGGTGGGAACGGGTCGCACCTTCTATATCCTGGATGAACCAACAACCGGACTTCACTTTGAAGATGTAAAGATGCTCCTATCCGTGTTGGACCGCCTGGTTGACAAAGGTAACACGGTATTGGTGATTGAGCATAATCTTGATGTTATCAAATCGGCTGATCATGTAATTGATCTGGGACCCGAGGGTGGTGATGGTGGTGGTGAATTACTGGCTTCTGGAACTCCAGAGCAAGTTGCCAGGGTGAAGCAATCGTATACAGGTCACTATCTGAAAGAGATGCTGGCCAAATAGTGGTAGTATTATGATTAACTCGGGTATGACCATCCTTTATGTTTCTGACCAGAAAGCAGCCAGGGTGTTCTATCAATCCGTCCTTCAAACCAAGCCAACCCTTGATGTGCCTGGAATGACGGAATTTCGAATAGGGAATGGATTGGTTTTGGGCCTGATGCCTATCTCTGGTATTAAACAGCTTTTAGGAGACGAGGTCATTCAGGAACATGAACCCACCACTCCACGAGCTGAGTTGTATTTTATAGTTGATGATGCAAAGCGCTATTTGGATCGGGCGATACAATCCGGCGCAAAACCTCTAGTAGATGTGGCAGTGCAGGATTGGGGTGATCGAGCAGGCTATTGCCTGGACCCGGATAAACATGTGTTGGTTTTCGCAGAATCGTCAAAATAGGTGAAGTGTATAACAGGATACAGTTTTGCACTGCCAAGGCTTCACTTGGAAACAGGCACCCTCACCGACTATATTTGCCGGCACATTTTTGAGTAAAAGTTCCAGAGACCCAAAACGAGAGAGAGACAAGCGTAGATTGAAAAGATGAGTGATTTAACACAGCCCCACCAATTGACTGAAGAACAGGAATTTGACCGTGCTCTGAGACCACAGAGCCTGGAAGATTTTGTGGGTCAAGAAGATGTTGTTGCTCAACTGAAGATATTCATCGAAGCCACTAAACAGCGCAATGAAGCTCTTGATCACGTCCTCTTGTTTGGCCCTCCCGGTCTGGGAAAAACCACCCTGGCCATGCTGGTGGCAAAAGAATTGGGAGTGAATATCAAAATCACTTCCGGACCAGTCCTGGACAAAGCAGCTGACCTGGCTGGCCTCCTAACTAATCTTGAAGATAGAGATGTCTTCTTTATTGATGAGGTCCATAGATTGAATCACATCGTTGAAGAATATCTCTATTCAGCCATGGAAGATTACCGCATTGACATCATGATTGATAAAGGTCCCAGCGCCAGAAGTGTTCAGTTGAATCTGGAGCCATTCACTCTGGTTGGTGCCACGACTCGGGCTGGACTTCTGACGCCACCCATGCGTGCTCGATTTGGGGTAGTGCTTAGAATGGATTTTTACGAAGCTGAGCAATTGCAGCATATTATAAAACGCTCAGCAAATATTTTGAATGTTCCTATTGATGATGAAGGCGCGTTGGAATTGGCTCGTCGCAGCCGAGGTACACCACGTATTGCCAACCGGCTTTTAAGACGAACAAGAGATTTTGCCCAGGTTAAAAGCAATGGCTCTATCAACAAGCAAATTGCTGACGATGCGCTTGGCATGTTAAATGTCGATGAGTATGGTCTTGATGATATGGATAAACGCATCCTTAAAGCGCTAATAGAAAAATTTGAAGGTGGCCCTGTCGGTCTTAATTCCCTTTCAGTGGCAGTTGGTGAAGAAGCCAATACACTGGAAGAAGTTTATGAACCCTTTCTTATCATGGAAGGCTTCCTGGTAAGGACTGCCCGTGGTAGACAGGCAACCCCTCAAGCATACAGACATTTAGGCTTTGTACTAAAAGCTGAGTTACCCCAAACCAACATGTTCCAAAGAAAGAAAGAATGATATATGCTGTTTGATCGCGCAAAAGCCCTGACCCTCTCTGATTTCGATTATGAATTACCAGAGGAGTTGATAGCCCAACACCCAACTGCCAAACGGGACGGATCCAAGTTGCTCGTTATGGATGCCCAGTCCGGGGAAGTTGTGCATAGCAAGTTTTCTAATGTTGTGGATTCCCTGAAGTCAGGAGATGTCCTCGTATTGAATAATACCAAAGTCTTCCCCTCAAGACTTTTTGCTCGCAAGGATAAAACGGATACCGAAATCGAATTATTTTTACTTCGTGAATTGGGCAATAATCTCTGGGAAACGCTGGTGAAACCTGCCCGCAAGGTTCGCGTGGGAAACAAGCTGGTTATTGAAGACAAAATCACCTGTGATGTGGTTGATAATACGGTTTCAGGCGGACGTGTCGTTCGCTTTGACAAAAACGGCGGCGATTTCTATTCCATTCTTGACGAAGTTGGCAAATGGCCACTTCCGCCCTACATACTTAGAGAGGCTAATGCCAAAGACAAGGATCGTTATCAAACCGTTTATGCCGAACATCGGGGTGCCGTGGCGGCCCCTACAGCAGGTTTACATTTCACTGAAGCCCTGCTAAAAAAAGCCCAGGCCAAGGGTGTAGAAATTCAATATGTAACCCTTCATGTTGGACTGGGAACCTTCAGGCCTGTAAATGTGGAAGACATCACCAAGCATCAAATGGATGCTGAGTATTTTAATGTGCCAGAAGAGACAGTTACCGCTATTAAGAAGGCTAAAGAAGAAGGTCGGCGGGTCATTGGAGTTGGAACGACCGTTGTTCGAGCACTTGAATCAGCGGTAATGTATCCACGTGAACTTGAACCTGGTGATGGCTGGACAAACAAGTTCATCTACCCCCCATATATTTTCAGAGTAGTTGATGGTATTATCACCAATTTTCATCAGCCCAAGTCAACCCTGCTTATGCTGGTTTCGGCCTTTTCATCAAAAGAGAAAATTCTTAAGGCATATAAAGTAGCGGTTGAAAAGAAGTATCGCTTTTTCAGCTATGGCGATGCCATGTTTATTAGTTAGGAGTTAGGAGTTAGGAGTTAGGAGTTAGGAGTTAGGAGTTGAATGGTTCTTGTGAGGCTCGCAGAGTCGGATTTGAAGGCTATTCGAGTGGAAGAATTTAGTATGAATAAAAAAGCTCTGCCCCTCTGCGTTCTCCGCGAGAGGATGGAAAAAGTTAGCAGGCCGAAGTGGCGTCACAAGAAAGTGTCCCTGAGTGATAAGATTAAACAAGCAGCATGAATAGTGGAATAGCAGAGCGATACAGTGTTGAATGATCTAAGTCATAAATTTTGTTTGGTTAGTTGCTTAATAAGTTCGGACTCGTATGAGTAAAAAACCTAACATTCAGACCCCAAACACAAACCTGAGAATAGGAACCGGTTATGATGTCCACCGTCTGGTGGAGGGTCGCGATCTGGTTTTGGGTGGTGTAAAAATTCCTTTTGAAAAGGGAACGCTTGGTCATTCCGATGGAGATGCACTAACCCACGCCATAGCAGATGCGATTCTTGGAGCCCTGGCTCTGGGAGATATTGGCCAGCATTTTCCAGATTCATCACCTGAGTATAAAGGGGTCTATTCCATCGATCTTCTCAGGCATGTGGCTGCCCTGATTAAAGAAAAAAGTTTTGTGGTTTCCAATGTGGATGCCACGCTCATCCTCCAGCGACCCAAAGTTATGGGTTTTTTACCTGAGGTACGTCAAACGCTGGCTGATGCGTTGGACATATCAATTGATCTTGTATCCGTCAAAGCGACGACGACTGAAGGCATGGGCATGACTGGTAGTGGAGATGCCGTGGCCGCTCAGGCTGTTTGTCTCCTTTCAAAAATTTAGTGCAGATGTCCTAACGTGCTGGAATCCCTCTTTAATTTTATTGAACAATCACCTCCCTGGTTGGTTTTTGCCACTGTTTTTTTAGCGTCTTATATAGAAAATATTTTTCCACCTATCCCTGGAGATACCATCCTGGTTTTTGGAGCGTATCTCGTTGGTCGGGGTCAATTATCCTTTGGAATGGCCATGGCCACAACCTTGTTGGGAAGCGTCCTGGGCTTTCTCACGCTTTATGTGGTGGGATACAAGTATGGACGGGGTTTTATGTACTCTACGCAGCAAACCTGGTTCTCACCCAAAAGCTTGAAGCGAGTAGAAGTTTTGTTCGATAAGTGGGGTTATGGGGTTGTACTCATCAACCGCTTTCTGGCAGGCCTGAGAAGTGTGGTTGGGCTGTTTTCTGGACTGGGGAAACTCAATATCTGGAAAGTTATCCTCCTTTCAACCATTTCGAGTCTCATGTGGAATGGCACCTTAATCTGGCTGGGCAGCACCATCGGTGAAAATTGGGAGCAGATTGGTGTCTACCTGAAACGCTATAACACTGCGGTTTCTATTATCATTGTGAGCATCGTCGCGGGATTTCTCATTCATCGCTATCTTATTGTCAAAGATAACCTGACTCAGGGCAATGAAAAATCCTGACAGTCTCTCTCAACCCCTTCACCAAAAAACGACGATAAACAATCCCCACCAGTAAAATTTTTATATTAATAATATTTAATATTAACAAATTATTCTTGCTAACTGCTGGTTATCAAATCAATTTAAGCGCTAGAGGTCATAAATAGGCCGCAAGCATTAATTGGGAGCGATTAGAGCTCTTTTTTTCCCAGGAATTATGACAATATATCTCACCAAATGTTCTACATAAAATGAATAGGAGTTCAAGCAAAATGATTAAGAAAACGGGGATGCTTTTAATAGCAACGCTGATACTAATGAATTGTGGGGGCGGGGAAAATGAAGCTGTCAAAGAAGCCACCACACCAAAATTGAGTCCTGAAGGTCTCACTCAAGAACAGATCAAACATGGCATCGGTCCCATTGGCGCGCTTACCCTGGGTCCACAAGATGATGTTTTGGCAGCAAAGGGAGCAGAAGTTTTCGAACTGAAGTGTGTGGCCTGTCATAAAATCAATGAACGTCTCGTTGGTCCACCACTGGCTGGTGTGACAACCAAACGTTCACCGGCATTCATCATGAATATGATTTTGAATCCTGATGAGATGGTCAAGAAACATCCCGAAGTAAAAGCCATGTTGGCTGAGTTTTATGTTCCCATGACCTTTCAAAATGTCACCGAAGATGATGCCCGGGCTATTCTCGAATATTTGAGAACCCTTTAAGCCTTAGCTGTTCAAAAAGAGATGAAAATTTTAACAAACAATACGTAGGAGGAAAACGTATGAACAAAACAATGATGCGGATAGCAGGAGTGATTCTGGTAATTGCCACCTTTTTACTCATTTCAGAATGTGCAAAAAAAGACAAGCCTATTCTAGGTTCTAGTGATGCAGCTTCGGCCGTCTATGTTGCCCCGGGTGACTATGACGAGTTCTATGCCTTTACATCAGGTGGATTTAGTGGCCAACTCGGCGTATACGGTTTGCCCTCGGGACGTCTATTCAAGGAAATCCCTGTCTTTTCTGTAGATCCTGAAAATGGATATGGATTTAACGAAGAAACCAAAGACATGCTCAAAACATCTTTTGGTCATATTCCATGGGATGATTCTCATCACCCAGAACTTTCACAGACAGACGGTGTAACTGATGGCCGCTGGATATTTATCAATGGAAACAACACGCCCCGAATTGCTCGAATTGATCTAAAGAATTTTGAAACAGCTGAGATCATTGAAATACCTAACTCAGGTGGAAACCATGGATCACCCTTCATAACTCAAAACTCTGAGTATGTGGTGGCCTCAACACGCTTTAGTGTTCCGATCCCACAGGCAGATGTACCAATATCTAGCTACAAAGAAAACTTCAGTGGAACGCTTTCATTCATCAAAGTGAATCCCGATGATGGGCACATGAACATCGAATTCCAAATTATGGTACCTGGTTATGACTATGATTTAGCCAGTGGCGGTAAAGGTCCCTCACATGGTTGGGCCTTCTTCTCAAGCTACAATACGGAACAAGCCAACACCCTTCTCGAAGTGAATGCTTCAAAGAATGACAAGGATTTCATTGCTGCCGTTAACTGGAAATTGGCTGAAAAGTATCTGGCTGAGGGAAAAGGCCATAAAAAACCAGCCGATTACTATCACAACTACATGGACCACAACTCCCACTCTGCAGTTTCTGAGCAGAAAACGAGTGTGACCGTCCTGTATCCTGCAGAATGTCCTGGTCTGATCTATTATCTACCGACACCAAAATCTCCCCACGGCGTTGATGTTGATCCAACGGGTGAGTACATTGTTGGTGGCGGTAAACTGGCAGCTGTCGTTTCTGTACATTCTTTTTCTAAGATGATAAAAGCCATTGAAGACAAAAAATTCATTGGTGATGCCGGCGGCATTCCTGTCCTGGATTATGACGCAACCATTGCAGGTGAAGTCACCAATGTGGGTCTTGGCCCATTGCATACTGAGTTTGATGGAAAAGGGTATGCCTACACCTCTGCCTTTATTACTTCTGAAGTGGTTAAGTGGAAAATAGGAACCTGGGAAATTGTTGACCGAATTCCATCCTATTATTCAATTGGACACCTGATGATTCCTGGTGGCGGAAGCATGAAGCCATGGGGTAAATATCTGGTCGCTCTCAACAAAATGACCAAAGATCGCTATCTTTCTACTGGACCTGAATTAGCTCACGCCGCTCAGCTGATTGATATTTCAGGTGAAAAGATGAAACTGCTTTTGGATTTCCCAACAGTTGGTGAACCTCACTATGCTCAGGGTATTCCTGCAAATCTCATTCATCCCAATACTACCAAGATCTATGAGCTGGAAAATAACACCCATCCATATCGCACACTTAGCGAGAAGGACGCACGTGTTGAACGGAAAGGGAACGAGGTTCATGTCTACATGACCACCATCCGTACACACTTCAAGCCTGATAATATTGAAGGTATTCAAGTGGGTGATGTGGTTTATTTCCATGTGACAAACCTTGAGCAGGATTGGGATATTCCGCACGGTTTTGCCATGCAGGGAGCCATAAATTCTGAGCTGCTTGTCATGCCAGGAGCCACAAATACGCTACGTTGGGAGCCTAAAAAAGTTGGTGTATTTCCATTCTATTGTACCGACTTCTGTTCAGCGCTTCATCAGGAAATGCAAGGTTATGTGAGAGTTTCACCCAAGGGATCAAAAGTTCCAATCTCCTTTTAACTTAGATATATAAATCTGATGCTGGGGACCCTTGGTCCCCAGCCTTTCCAAATGAATGGATGGCATTGGAATGAACAAAAAATCAAGGTGGATATTAGCGGTGGGCGCCTTACTCCTAATCGGGACATATATATTCCCGCTCTGGTCCATTACTGTCGAAGCGCCACAATACCCAGAAGGTTTGGGAATCTATATTCGCATCAACACTGTTGATGGTCATGCAAAAAATGATCTAAAGAATTTAAATATTGTCAACCATTACATCGGCATGCAGGAGATCGTTCCTGAATCTATCCCCGAGCTAAAATATATGCCTGCAATAGTGGGCTTACTCATTGTTTCAGGACTACTGGTTGCCTGGAAGGGTGGCAAAAAAACACTATACATATGGTTGGGTTTCTTTTCCCTCCTTGCACTGATTGGCCTGGTTGATTTTTATCTCTGGAATTATGATTTTGGTCATAATCTGGATACGGAACATGCTGCTATTCAAATAGAGGGGATGACCTATCAACCACCACTCTTTGGCACAAAAACCATGTTGAATTTTGTAACCACATCGCTTCCCTCGTGGGGTGGTATGGCTGCCTTTGCTTCAATCTTTATGGGATTTCTAGCTGCTTTCTTATCATGGAAAGACAAGCCGTCACAATGATCAAATCCATGGCTCCCATATCCGTATTGCTTATGACCATCCTGGTGATCAGCTGTGAACCAGCTGTCCAGGCCATCAACTATGGAAAAGATGGTTGTAGCTACTGCCGCATGACCATCGTAGAAGATCTTTATGGTTCGGAACTACTCACCACCAAGGGCAAGGCTCATAAATTTGATTCCATTGAATGCCTGGCAGCTTTTGTAATAAAAGACGAAGTGGCGACAGAGAAGATTCACGATTTGTATTTTACTGATTTTGAAGAAGCTGGAAATCTTTACCCCCTCCAGGAAATGATTTTTGTCCAGGCTAAAAAATTGAAAAGTCCCATGGGCTTGAATCTGTCCGCCTTTCGCACTCAGAAAACTGCCGATGATGTGGCCCTACTCTATTTTGGTGAGACCCTGACCTGGGAACAGGTTAAAACCTATGTGGAAACCGCCTGGTTAAAATAGATGTTCCTGCTCCGCACCATACTGATCATCCCTATCATGAGTACTGCTTTGTGGGCAGGGCAGGTACAGGTCGGCTCTGATTATCATTTCATCACAGTCTCGGAAGGTCTTGAAGCCTCTTTGTCTGGCGATACCGTCCTGGTCCATCCCGGAACCTATGTTGAAAGCGGTCTGATCATCTCGCACACCCTCACCCTGCTTGGCATTGACAACCCCATTATTGATGGAAACCATAGCGGCGAAATTCTCACCGTAACTGCAGATGATGTTAGAATTGAAGGCTTCACTTTTAAGGGCTCCGGTTTGAGTCACCTAGAAGAAAATGCTGCGGTTCGATTTGAAGAGACACGAGGAGGGAGGGTAAGCGATAATACATTTGAGGACAATTTTTTCGCTGTCTATATCTCCAAATCAGAAAAATGTATTATCGAGAACAATAGAATCAGTGGTCTGGCCAAGACAGAATCACGCTCTGGGAATGGCATTCACCTTTGGTACTGTAAGGATATAACAATTGAAGAAAACTATATTGAAGGTCATCGGGATGGGATATACCTGGAGTTTGTAGAGCAGTGTGTAGTCACCCAAAACCATAGCACAAAAAATCTGCGTTATGGTTTACACTTCATGTTTTCAAATCATAATGAATACAATAACAACCAATTTGACAAGAATGGTGCCGGTGTGGCGGTGATGTATTCCCGTCATGTGGATATGCATAACAATGTGTTTGCAGATAACTGGGGAAGCTCCGCCTATGGACTACTCCTCAAGGATATCTATGACAGTAACATCACAGACAACCAGTTCAACCGGAATACTGTGGGACTTTATTCAGAAGCCTGCAACAGAATCCATGTTGAAGGCAACAATTTTGAGCAGAATGGCTGGGCTGTGAAGATTATGGCCAACTCCATGGACAATGTGTTTACCCATAACAACTTCCTCGCCAACACCTTTGACATAGCAACCAACAGTCGTCAGAATTTTAACGCCTTTAATCAGAACTATTGGAATAGATACCGGGGTTTTGATCTGGATAAAGATGGCATCGGAGACGTTCCTTTTCGTCCGGTTAAATTGTTTTCACTGCTTACGGAGAAAAATGAACCAACTCTCATGCTCATGCGCAGCATTTTTGTAGAAATTATGGATCTGGCTGAGAGTTATATTCCCATTCTTACACCGGCCACCCTAATTGATGCCGAACCACTTATGAGAATCAATCCATGATTGATATCAAGGGTCTGGAAAAGCGCTTTGGACGTCTCGAAGTCCTCCGGGAGCTTGATGCGCAAATTCAGGAAAATAAAATTACTGCCATTGTAGGTCACAATGGTTCAGGTAAAACCACCCTAATTAAATGTCTGCTTGGTCTTGATAAATACGATGGTGGCCACATCACCATCAAAGACTATAAGCTCAATGGCGACTGGAGCTACCGGAGCCAGATTGGGTATATGCCGCAGGTCGCGCGTTTCCCTGAAAATCTCACCGCCACGGAGATCATTACCATGATCTCAGACCTACGGACTGGGTCAGTAACCCAGGCAGATGATTTGATAAGCTATTTTAGACTTTCAGATGAGATGTCCAAACCCCTTAAAAATCTATCTGGTGGGACACGACAAAAGGTAAATGCCATTGTTGCCTTCATGTTCAATCCTGATATTCTGATTCTTGATGAGCCAACCGCTGGTCTGGATCCTATTTCCAGTAGTCTCCTTAAAGACAGGATTGTTGCTGAAAAGGATGCTGGTAAAACGGTGATTATTACTTCCCATATCATGAGCGAGATCCAGGAACTGGCTGATACCATCCTCTATTTACTTGATGGAAAAATTTTCTTCGATGGTCCTGTGGATGAACTCATAGCCCAAACGGGTGAAAAGAACCTTGAACGTGCCATCGCCAAAATGATGTCCTGATGCTATGATGACCCTACTAAAGATAATCAAGTATCAACTTCATGACCTCCTTAGAGGTAAATGGTTCATTATTTATACAGCAGTATTCTTTTTGCTTACAGATGGACTTTTCCGATTCGGTGGTGATTCAGGACAAGTATCCCTGAGCCTCATGAATGTGGTCTTATTCATTATTCCCCTGGTGAGCATTATTTTTGGCACCATGTTTTTTTACAACTCCAGGGAGTTTATGGAGCTGCTTTTATCTCAACCTATTAGTCGGGTTTCACTATTTCTGGGGCTGTATCTTGGCCTCACCATACCCCTTTCAGCAGTTTATCTAATTGGAGTGGGCGTGCCCTTCATCTATCACGCCGGGGTACAGACTGGTAGCCATTGGATTCTACTTCTTGTTGGTGTTTCCCTGACCTGGGTATTTACTGCTCTCGCTTTTCTCATTGCAGTATTGTCTGAGCAGCGTGTAAAAGGTGTTGGTATGACCATCGTTCTCTGGTTGTTTTTTGCCATTCTCTATGATGGTATTATCCTTTTTATACTCTTTGCACTGGAGGATTACCCTCTTGAAAAACTGACCTTGGCTTTATCCCTGTTTAACCCTATTGACCTGGGACGGATATTGATGTTGCTGCAATTTGACATTGCCGCTCTCATGGGGTATACCGGTGCTCTATTTTCAAAATTTTATGGAAATATGTTTGGTTCTGCCGTGGCAGTTTTCGCACTTTGGATGTGGTGTATAGGTCCAGTATGGCTGGGCTATCGGGCATTTTCGAAAAAAGATTTTTAGGATGAATACACAATGATACTATCTCGAGCAACAGAGTATGCAATCCGGCTCATTTTCTATCTCAGCGATCGTCAACCACTCGTTAAATACATCCGCATCAAGGATGTGGCCAAAGACCTTGATGTTCCTTATTACCAACTTGCCAAAGTGGCTAACACGCTCATCACAAATGAAATACTTAAATCGAGCACAGGACCAACAGGTGGCATAGATCTTTGTGACCATGCCAACAGTCTACCGCTTTCAGTCGTGTTGGAAATTTTCGGTGAAAAGGACATCTTCGATAAATGCATTCTGGGCCTCAAAGAGTGTTCCAGTGAGAACCCCTGCCCCATCCACAACGTTTGGGGAACGACAAGGGTCGAGCTCAAAGCCACTTTTTTTGATAAGACTCTGGGTGAATTGAAGGCTGATGCGCTACTCCCAGTTTTTAAAAACCTGAATAATTGAAATTAATCAAGTAGGAGAGATAAAATGAAAAACGTAATAATCATGCTGGTTTTAAGCTTTGTTGTGCTGGTAGTTTTCGCCTGTTCAACAAGTGAAGACACAGCAATGGCAAAAACCGAGACCTTCGCCAAAGATCATAGCCAGGCAGGTGTGAAGGATGATGTCTCAGATCCAAATATACTCCAGATCGCCCTGGGAAGCCCTGACCATACCACTCTGGTGGCAGGTGTTGTGGCAACTCAGCTGGAAAATGTACTGGTCGGTGCCGGCCCCTTGACGGTTTTCGCACCAACAAATGCTGCCTTTGATAAACTGCCTAAAGGTACTCTGGAAACACTATTAAAACCTGAGAACAAATCAAAACTGGCAGCGATTATCACATCTCATGCTTCCCCTGGTACCTTTATGGGAGAGGGGTTGAAAGATGGTATGCAGCTTTATATGGCCACAGGTCACTATGTTGATGTAAAGGTCACCGAAGAAGGAACCTTCGTCAATGGCAGCAAAATCCTGGCTACAGTGGATGCAACAAATGGCGTGGTTCATGTAATCGATGATGTCTTTTTGATTGCTGCTGGATAAACGCATAAGTTGATTTTTGGTGAACCCCCGGTCTAAACCAGGGGTTCGCCTTCCAAAGTAAATGCCGCTTCATCATCATCCCTAAAAGAGTGCTTCTTCACGTTGCTCAGAATGACATTCTGAATATCTTCAAAGCATAATGCAATCCTTTGAATCATTCACAATTCCAGCACACACTAAGGTCAACCTGTGTTTACGTGTACTGGGTAGAAGAGAGAATGGTTACCATGATCTGGATACAGTATTCCAGGAAATGGACTGGGGTGATATTGTCCATTTTGAACCAGCTGATAAATTCAGCTTCAGCATGACCGGTCTACGCTTTGATGACGGGGGGAATAATATTTGTCTGCATGCTGAAAAACTATTCAGAGATGCAACTGGAATTGCGCTTCCTGTAAAGATAACTCTGGAGAAAAAAGTACCACCTGGGTCTGGAATTGGAGGGGGTAGTGCCGATGGTGCTGCCATACTCAAAGGCTTGAATAAAATCGCAGGGTACCCTCTGACTAACGAGCGCTTACTGGTGCTGGCCCTGGAGCTGGGTGCCGATGTCCCATTTTTTATCGAAGGTGGTTTGCAGCGTGGACTGGGTGTAGGTGAGAAACTTGAGAGACTGGAGTCAGGCTTCAAGGGGTTTATACTCCTCATTATTCCACCCATTCATGTCTCTACAAAACAAGCGTTTGAAGCACTAAAAATACCATTGACACCCCCTAAGGCACCGTTTACTTTTGGCCGCCTTTTAGAGAAGGCAACACTGGTACGGTTTTTTGATAACGAATTTGAATCTGTAGTTTTTCATATACATCCAGAAATTGGCGCGCTTAAGAGCGAGCTCCTGAATCAAGGAGCATATTTTGCCAGTTTGTCGGGTAGTGGCTCGACTGTGTATGGCATCTTTGACAGCCTTGATCAAGTAAAGGCTGCTCAATCGTTTTTTATAAACCGTTACCATACCCAGATCACCCTCCCCGTCATCTAAATATTGCCTTCCGGGATCGTTCAATGGTAGGACACCAGCTTTTGGAGCTGGTCATGGGGGTTCGAATCCTCCTCCCGGAACACTTTCTATTTCAAGTCAATATGTACCTGGTCCCTGACAAAAGTCAGAGCTGGGACGACTTGGATAGTTACTAACTAAAAATGCCAACCAACAAACGGAAATCTAGCGCATGAACCCAAAATTTTTTTGTGGCCGGTCCAACCCAGAGTTTGGAAAGGCAATCGCCAAATATCTGGATATTGAATTAGGGAAAATGACAATCAAACCATTTAGTGATGGTGAATTGTGGATTCGCTTTGATGAGAATATTCGCGGTGAAGATGTTTTCATTATTCAGAGCACCAATCCACCTGATACCAACATGATTGAGTTGCTGTTGATGCTGGATGCTGCCAAGCGAGCATCTGCCCGGCGTGTCACGGCTGTGATCCCATACTATGGTTATGCGCGGCAGGATCGCAAGGATCAGCCTCGTGTCCCCATTAGCGCCAAATTGTTTGCTGATCTCATCCAAGCAGCTGGAGCTGACCGTGTGGTCTCAATGGATCTACACAGTAGCCAGATCCAGGGCTATTTCAACATCCCTTTTGATCACCTCTACTCAAAGAAGGTTTTAGTGGGTGCCATAAAGGACCTTGGTTTGGAAAACCTGGTGGTGCTGGCACCTGATATTGGTTCTGTACCCATGTCACGGTCCTATGCAAAACTACTTGATGCCAGTCTGGCCATTATTGACAAACGTCGTCCAGCGCACAATAGAGCTGAGGTAATGCACCTGATTGGTAAGGTGGGTGCTAAAAATGTACTCATTATGGATGATATGGTTGATACGGCTGGTACCATGGTGGCGGCTGCTAAAAAGGCGCGTGCAATGGGGGCGGTTTCTGTGAATGCTGCTGTTACGCATGGGGTTCTTTCAGGTCCGGCCATCAGGCGTTTAAGCAAGGCGCCAATTGATCGCATCCTGGTCACGGACACCATCAATATCGCGCCTAAAAAGCGCCTGGAAAAACTGGTGTCCATCAGTGTGGCTCCTGTTTTTGGAGAGGCGATACAACGGATTCATAACGAAGAATCAATCAGTGTTTTATTTGATATTTAGTATAAAGAGATAAAGGAAGTAAAAATGGCTCAAGCAAAGAAAAAAGAACGTTTCGAATTGCAGATTGAGCAAAGAAGTGAATTTGGTCGGAGAGCTACAAAAAACCTCCGCAGGAATGGTTTTGTCCCCGTGAATTTCTATTCAGGTGGTGAAGAAGCTCAGTCCTATGTAATGACCGAAACACATCTGCGCGAAGCAATGCATTCAGGAGAACAAATTTTTAACATCACCATCGACGGCGAACCACGCCGAGCCATGGTGAAGGATGTCCAGTGGCATCCAGTAACTGATAAGATTCTGCATATGGACTTCCTGGGTGTTCGTCTTCGCGACATCATTGAGATTCCTGTGGCTATTTTATCCGTTGGTACTGCAATTGGTGTACAAGAAGGTGGCGTCCTCCAGCAGCCAATCCACGAAGTTGTGGTTCGCTGTAAGGGTGAGGATGTACCTGACTCAATTGAAGTCGATGTATCTGCTTTAAACATCGGTGATGGTATCCACGCCAGTGACATCCAGAGTGATGACTATGAAGTGCTCCTCGCCGAAGATATCACCATCATCTCAGTCGTTATTCCACAGAAAATGGAAGAACCTGTTATTGAAGTTGATGAAGACGATCTGGAATTTGAAGATGAAGAAGGATCAGAAGAAGAAGACGGTGAGAAAAAAGAATCTGATACAGGCAGTGACGAATAATTAATCGGTATCAAAGAGACGTATTGTGCTGCGAGCCATCATTGGCCTTGGAAACCCTGGAGATCGGTATGCTAAAACCCGACACAACGCAGGTTTCATGGTCATCGATGAACTTGCCCATCGCTGGCAGGTCAGTTTTCGACCTGGCAAGGGCAACTATGTGTTCGCTAAAAGCGCACAACGGGATGCAATCCTGATGAAGCCAACCACTTACATGAATAACAGTGGTCAGGCAGTACGTCATTTGGTCGATTACTTTAAAATTGCCACAGAAGACTGTATGCTTGTTTTTGATGACCTTGATATTCTCTTCCCGGAACTGCGTCTGCGTAAGCAGGGTGGTGCTGGAACCCATAGAGGTATGCAATCGGTCATCCAGCATTTGAGCGACACAAATTTTCCACGTACTCGTATGGGTATTGGTGGAGATCAGGGTCGACGACTTTCTGAAGATTTTGTTTTAGAGAATTATTCTAAAGATGATTTAAATGTTCTCCCCGAGCAGTTGGGAAAAGCAGCAGATGCTCTCGAGTATTGGCTCAATGATGATATTGATAATACAATGAATCGCTTCAATATCAATCCCCGGAAAGCTCAGGCTGAGGATTTAGAGGAGGAAAATTAGTATGAGTGAAATGATGATCTGGGTCCCCATATCGGGATTTGTTGCCTTGGCGTTTGCGTTTTGGAAAACAGGCTGGGTCAACAAGCAGGATGAAGGTTCTGATAAGATGAAAGCTATCGGTAAACACATTGCTGATGGTGCCATGGCCTTCCTGAAAGCTGAATATCGTGTGCTGGCAATTTTTATTGTCGCAGTTGCCGTTCTATTAGGGATTGCTAATAGTGGGGAAGGAAAAAGTCCCCTCGTAGCAGCCTCGTTTGTTGTAGGTGCCCTGGCCTCAGGTTTGGCTGGCTTTCTGGGTATGCGCGTAGCAACCAAAGCCAATTACCGCACCTCACAAGCTGCTCGCACAGGCCTGGCCAAAGCCCTCGGTGTTGCCTTTGCCGGTGGATCGGTCATGGGTCTCAGCGTTGTAGGTCTAGGCGTGATTGGTCTGGGTGGTCTTTTCTTAATCTATAGAGAGATTTTTACAGATATGAGTATGGTGATGTCTGTGCTTTCCGGTTTTTCACTGGGAGCCAGCTCAATTGCCTTATTTGCCCGTGTTGGTGGCGGTATTTATACCAAAGCTGCTGATGTTGGTGCTGATCTCGTTGGAAAAGTTGAAGCAGGTATTCCCGAGGATCATCCCCTGAATCCCGCCACCATCGCTGATAATGTTGGTGACAACGTTGGTGATGTTGCTGGTATGGGTGCTGATCTTTTTGAATCCTATGTGGGATCAATTGTGGGTTCTATGGTTCTGGGAGCCACCATTATGGTGAGTGGCGCCCTGGCTCCTGAATTCGTTTTCCTGCCTCTGCTTATTGCTGCTGCAGGTATCATTGTCTCCATCATCGGAACTTTTATGGTTTCAGTGAAAGAGGGCGGTGATCCACAGAAGGGTCTCAACATTGGCGAGTTTGGTTCATCGGGTATCATGGTTGTGGTTATGTTTTTCATGATCACCATGATGTTGCCTGCCACATTTACACTGGGTGGTGTTGAATATACCAGTTTTGGTGTCTTCTTGGCCAGTACCATTGGTCTCGCGGCCGGTCTTGGTATCGGTTTTGTCACCGAACACTATACTGGAACAAATAAAGGTCCTGTTAACTCCATCGTGAATCAATCAGCAACTGGCGCCGCCACAAACCTGATTGCCGGTCTCGGTGTTGGAATGCAGTCCACTGCTATCCCCGTGCTGATTATCGCTGCCAGTATTATGACAGCTTTTGAATTTGCAGGTCTCTATGGTATTGCCATGGCAGCCCTGGGAATGTTGGCCAATACTGGAATGCAATTAGCTATCGATGCCTATGGTCCTATCTCTGATAATGCTGGTGGTATTGCAGAGATGGCTCAAATGCCACCAGAAGTTCGTCAACGGACTGATAAGCTGGATGCTGTGGGTAACACAACAGCAGCTGTTGGTAAAGGCTTTGCAATTGGATCTGCTGCTCTGACAGCCTTGGCTCTCTTTGCAGCCTTCCGTACCACCATTGAATCTATTCGTGGTGAAACATTGAGTATCAATATTACCGATGCCAGTGTTATGGCAGGCTTGTTTGTTGGTGGGATGTTGCCCTTTGTATTCTCCTCTATGGCAATGGGTGCTGTTGGTCGAGCTGCAATGGCCATGATTGAAGAAGTCCGTCGTCAGTTCAAGACAATTCCTGAGCTCGCTGCTGCTCTGGTTGTAATGAAAAAGTATAAAGAAGGTCAGGAAATGTCTGTAGAAGACCAAAAGACATTCGATGATGCCGATGGTAAAGCAGAGTATGGAAAATGTGTAACCATTTCCACTGAAGCTGCTATTAAAGAAATGATGATGCCGGGTCTGCTAGCTATTCTGACCCCCGTCGTTGTTGGATACATATTTGGTGCTGAGGCTCTGGGCGGTTTATTGGCTGGTGTGACAGTAACAGGTGTTCTTATGGCCATCTTCCAGTCAAATGCTGGTGGTGCCTGGGACAATGCAAAGAAAATGGTTGAGAACGGAGTAGAAATAAACGGAATTAAGTATGGAAAAGGTTCCGAAGTTCATAAAGCTGCCGTTGTCGGTGATACCGTAGGTGATCCCTTCAAGGATACCTCAGGACCATCACTGAATATATTGATAAAATTAATGTCGGTTGTATCACTGGTAATTGCACCGCTGATCGCAACCATAGGCCTATAAGGAGGTTCGCTCTTGAAAAAGTATGAGTGCCTTTATATTGTAAATATCAACTTTGATAGTGAAGGAATCTCCGCCGTTGTTGCAAGAGTGGATGAAGTCCTGAAGAACGTAGGCGGTGAGCTTGTGAATACCCAACATTGGGGCAAACGCAAACTGGCTTACGCTATCGATAAAGAACGCTATGGAAATTATGTTTTAATGCATTTTCAAGGCGAAAACCCAAATATCTCAGAGCTCGCTCGCGAGTTTGAAATTGAAACAGGTGTACTTCACTACATGACAATCCGCCTGGATGAATTTCCTGATTTCGAGACACTGGCTGTTCCACAGGCTTTTGAAGCTGAGCGTGGAAGACGTCCTGGTGGCAGAGACTCAAGAGATTCTAGAGATTCTAGAGATTCCAGGGATGATCACAGACCAAGACGCTATGAAAACGAGGAAGCATCTCCAGCAGTGGCCAAGGAGGCAACTGAGGATGTTGCCAAAGAGGCAACTGGAGACGTTGCCAAAGAGGCAACTGGAGAAGTAGCTGAAGACGTTGAAGGTGCTGAAGTCGCCGAAGTTGCTGTTGAAACAACGGAAGCGATTGCTGAGACAGCAGAAGTGGTTGAAGAGAAACCGGTTGAAGTCGCCGAGGAAGCAGCTGAAGAAGTGGTCGAAGAAGTTGAAGTGGCTGAAGAGCCTGCAGCTCCTGAAGCAGATGTTGAAGAATCCGCAGACGAATCACCTGAAGAAGAAGCTGAAAAGCCTGCTGACGCAGAGTAATCGGCCGGATTAGAGAAAGAGAGTATTCTATATGAAAATGTTCACCTATAGAAAAAAGATTTGCAAATTCTGTGAAAACAAGAAGATGGAAATTGATTACAAAAACCCCTCCATGCTGCGTCGCTTCGTGACCGAACAGGGCAAGATTCTACCTAGCCGTATTACAGGTACTTGTGCTCGCCATCAAAGAGGGCTGGTAACAGCTATTAAACGTGCTCGGAATATTGCTTTACTGCCATATACCAATGACGTAAAAAACGCCTAAGAGAGAGGATCTGATCATGAAAATTATTCTACGTGAAGATATCGAATCCCTGGGTCTTGCTGGAGAAACCGTCAACGTCAAAGATGGTTTTGCCCGCAATTATTTGATTCCACAGAAGCTGGCTTATCCAGCTACCCGCAGTTTCTCACGCGTTTTTGAGGAAGAAAAGAAGCTAAAAGATAATCGCGATGCCCGCGCTACTGCACAGGCTGAGCAACTAGCTGCCAAGCTTGGAAATCTCTCCCTTGAAACCTCAGTGAAAGTCGGTGAGGAAGACAAGGTTTTTGGTGCCGTAACTGCAGCTGATATTGCAGAACTTCTGGCTGCTAAAGGCTATGAGATTGACAAACGTGACATCCTCCTCGAGGAACCCCTCAAGGCTTTGGGCATCTATAATGTACCAGTAAAGGTCGCCACAGATATCAAAGCCGAAGTTAAAGTCTGGGTTATCAAAGAATAAGCTGATACCCCACCATGTTAAATGGGGTGAAAGTGATGGTTGTTGTCTCAACTTTCATTTTCACCCTATTTTGTTTCTGGAAATAATAACTATTAGATAAGTTGGCGTCCTTTGACACGATTTTCATTTCATATATTTAGCACGAGAGAAGCCTACTTCATGGTAGCAGCAAGTATGTTTCTAGGGCTTTTTATTGGCCTCAGTCTCCAGAGTTTGATATCTGGAATGGAGAACACAACACTCCTTGATCGCCTCATCATGCTTGTAGGTGAAATTGCTATCATCGTCCCGCCGCTTTTTATTCTCAATCAACGTAAAATTTCACTCATTCAAGTATTGCCGCTGCATAAGATATCACCCATTACCATTGGCATGTCAGTTTTGTTTATTGGAGGTGTGATCGGTTTGGTGTCAGTGTTTGAGGTTCTCGTTTTGCCTTATTACCCAGTCCCGGATTTTTTAAAACAAATGGATGCGACCCTTTTCGATGGTGGCATTCTGGCAAACGTGATACTCATTTCAGCAGCAGTCCTGGTGGCTCCCCTTGTTGAAGAATTCCTCTTCAGAGGTCTGCTCCAGCAAAGCCTGTTTTATCATTTTGGGTCCGTGTTGCCAGCCATGGTGATTCCAACAGTGGTTTTTGCCCTCTTCCATGTGGGCTACCTCTTCTATTTCCCAGCCATGGTGGAGCTCCTCACGTTAGGAGTATTGCTGGCATGGCTTATGGTCAAGACGGGAAACATACTCATTCCAATGCTTACCCATGCCTTGTTTAACCTTTCAGCATTTTCAGGATTATTCCTGGGCCTTGATGAAGAGACTTCCACGCTGGCTGATCTGGGATGGACCTGGATAATTATCTCTGCCACCCTTTTTGGAATAGGCCTATTTTATTTTATACGCATGAAAACCGTAGTATGTGATGAAGTCTATTTGATACCGCTACCCTATGAAGTGGAGGGGTGAGAGAATGGAATATAGTAAAATCCTGGCAATTGGCATGGGTGGCTTTCTGGGTGCTCTCGGTCGTTATTGGGTCAGTGGTCTTGCCCAAAGGCTTGGTGGTCGATTTCCCTACGGGACCTTGTCGGTTAACCTTATCGGTAGTTTTATTCTCGGTCTCTTCGCCACGCTTTTCCTGGAGAAGGTGATCGTAAACCAGGAGGTGAGATTGTTTTTGCTGGTAGGCCTGTTAGGTGCTTTTACGACCTACTCAACCTTCTCATTAGAGACACTCAATCTTATGCGTGGTGGAGAATGGATGTTCGCAGGTTTGAATGTTCTGGCCAATGTAGTGGGGACACTTATTGCTGTGTGGGCAGGAGTTAGCATCGCCAAATTGTGGTGATAATCTAAAACGCTGAGCTCTGAACCCCGGAACAGTGCATCAATTTAAAGCATTTCCATACACAATTGGTCACCACAAGTCCCTCCACCCTGCCGGGTAGAAGAAATGTCAGCGACGAAGTAATTTGATTTATTCATTCTGAGTCGTATCATCGGTCCTGTTTATTGTGAAGTCATTTTTAACGACCACAATGGTAGGAGGGGAAAATATGTATGAAGATTATACAGGTCAAAAACTATGCATATTTATTGGAGAAGATGATAAATATAACGGTCGCGCACTACATGAACTGCTTCTGGAAAAGGCGCTTGAAAATGGATTATCAGGTGGTACTATTGTTCGCGGAAGAGAAGGTTTTGGCGCACATGGTGAGATTCATTCAATGAAAATATTACGGATGTCTGAAAACTTACCATTGATACTGGAGTTTGTTGGAAGAGCCCATAAAATTGATGCCTATGTTGATCAAATTAAACCGCTGCTTAGTGAGGGGCTGCTTACCAGGACAGATGTTCAAATAAGCAAGTTCAGAAAGGACGCCGGCCAATAAAAATCTGGATTATGTCATCGGGACACTTATTGCCGTGTAGGCAAGGCTAAGCATCGTTAGATTGTGGTGATGAAAACGGGAAAAGATTATGCTTGAATATTACGACGGACAGAAGCTCTGCATCTTTATCAGTAAAAACGATAAGTATGAAGGAATAGTCCTTTATGAACTGCTTCTAGAGATCGCCTTCAATAGCCGTTTATCCGGTGGAACCGTTACCATAGGGGATAAAGGATTCTTTGGGGCTCGGGATGAATCCACCAAATTAAAGATTCTGCGAACCGCTGAAAACTTGCCTGTGGTGTTGGAGTTTCAAGGTAGGGCAGATAGAATTGTTAGATATATCGAACGTATCCAGCCTATGATAAGAGAAGGTCTTATTACGCTAGCGGACGTCCAGATCATGAAGTTCAACTCGCCAGATGAAGACACTGAGAATTTTGAGGACGAGAATAACGAGGATCAGTCAAAAATATTTGAAGACGACGACAATGTGTCCAGTAAGCCGGATTCACAACCGGAAGAGGTTGGTGAGACCTTAGCTGCTGATGAGGATGATTCTACCCCCTCAGATTCTGAGGGACAAAGCGAAGCAACCAGTCAGCCCGAAGATGACGAGCCAGATGTGGAACAAAAGGTTGAGGAGGATCTTGTGGATACTCCCGAGCCCGAGGTGGAGATTCCCTCTTTTGATGATGACCATGAGCAGCCTTTAGAAACTGAAGAGGAAGACCAGGGGAAAATACCTGAAGAAGAGATAAATGAAGTCCCTGAACCCCACATTGAGGAGGACTCATTTATTGAATCGGAGGGCGATGAAGACGAGCCGCATACTCCTGAATTTCAATCGCTGGACGACGACCCGGTCAAGGATGAAGACGTAGATGAGTTCCTTGAGGATGAAAGTGACACATTTATTGAAGAAGAACTTGAAGAGGAGTCTCCAGCTCTACAATTGGCAGATCTGAGTGAAACACCAGCAGAAGATGGTGACGAGGACAGGTTCGAAATGGATGACTCAGATAAGACCGATGAGGATACATCTAACAATACTGAAGATAGAGAACCACCGACGGAAGATGAGCTTGACGCATTGTTTAAGGAGAGTAGTGAGACGTTTGAAAGCACTTTTAATGATATGCTTAAACAGGCCGGTGGGGCAAGTGTGGATGATACCGAATTAGATTCTGAAGATGAAATAACAATGGACAAAGAGCAGGGGGAATTACCGGGTGACGAGGCTGAAGAAAGTGCCGAAACCAATTCCGAGACCTATGATAAGAATCACAAGGAAAATGAGATGAAGAACTATTTTTCATCGCTTTTTAAAAAAAAGTGAGTAAACAAAAGGAGATTAACATGAAAAAATTAATAACACTACTTGTTGCTTTCGGGCTGACGGGGATGCTAACACTCTCATTTGGGCAAACCTCGTATTCCACTTCGCGGGCATCTGGAACCATCATGATTTCCGGAACGGGATCCTACCAGACTGATCTGAGTCAGGATTTGAGATCTTCAGTCTGGAACATTAATACAGACCTTGCTTTGTTTCTCTTTCCACAATTCGCTGCCGGAATAGATCTGGGTTATGGAAAAGCCATGCAAGAATCAGGTGACGAGGATGAACCTGATGTCTTTGAATCCGTAGTCATGTCCCTTGGACCAAGGGTCTACTTCTTTTTTGGTGGCAAGAACAGCGAGCTAACACCATTTATCAAAGGTGGCGCAAATTACCTTGTTAACAAAACACTCTATAATGATGAAGAATTGTATAGGGATGAATCTGAATTAGGGCTGGTAGCCAGCGCAGGTCTTCTTTTAAACCTGGCAAAAAATGTTGGTCTTACTGTAGAAGCTGAATACAATTTCGAAAAAGGTACCGATGTCAATGATATTGATACTCAACAGCTGCTAATAAGATTTGGAATTCGCTCCTTTCTTGGACAATAATAGCCACTCCTGATCCAGGCAGTGAATATATTGATGGCTGGTGACCACTTCTTGTGATCATCAGCCATTTTTTACCATATTGGGGTGAGCAAAATGATATCTAGTTTTCAAGAACTTCATCAATTGGTTAAGGGTTCCACACCCAAGCGGGTAGCTCTGGCAGCAGCTGAGGATTCTATTCTTATTCAAGCAGCCAACAGAGCACAGCAAGAAGGCCTTGCTCAATTTTTTCTGTTTGGCAACGCCAGGAAAATCGAATCACTCATTCCACCTGGGATCTCGGGTTTTGAAATCGTTGATAGTCAGAATCCAGCTGTTGATGCTATCCAATATATTCATGCGGAAAAAGCCGACCTGCTGATGAAAGGCAAGATTCCCACTGGGGAACTCTTGCGAGCTATCCTGGATAGAGATACTGGGTTGCGCCAGGGTGAACTGCTCAACCATATTGCTGTTATAGAATCACCCCACTACCATAAGCTGCTCTTCATTAGTGATGGAGGTATTAATCTTCATCTCGACGAACATGTTTTCCAGCAGATGGTAGAGAATATCACCCACTACCTGAAATTATTAGGCATCGAACGACCTCATTTTGGGATGATGACCCTGGTTGAAACAGTGAGCGATAAAATACCTGAAACGGTCATTGCGCAAAATGTGGTTAAGGCGCTATCTGGCAGGGTCTCCATCGAAGGACCCATTGCTCCCGATGTTGCCCTCTCCCGTGTTGCCGCTACCCGAAAGGGTTTGGACTCGGAAATCGCTGGTGAAATTGATGTCTTTCTCATGCCCAATACAACAGCCGCCAATCATCTGGTGAAGGGACTCTCAGCTCTGGGAGGATGCAAGGTGGGTGGGGTAGTCGTGGGTGCCCGTGTGCCTGTTATTCTGTTAAGTCGTTCTGACGATGCAGAGACGAAATATAGATCAATCCTGCTAGGATTGGTTTAAGGGTTTCTGGAATGGTGTTATAGAATTTGCGAGCTGAACTATATTCCGCCTTCAATAGCAATGGTATAAGGGCATAGAGGAATACGGGTGATAGAGGCGAAACGAGTGACTTGAAACCAGGAAATTGAAATTCGACCGCATGATCAACTGAAGTGATTTACCCTAGAGCTCATTGCGAAGCGAAAGCTGAATCCATCTCCTACCTCTTCCCTTATACCCTTAACCCTATACCCTATACCTTATTACCCTGAATGCCCCTGACCCAGCCCAAGGCCTTCAGTTTGAAATTGTTTGATCGCCTCATCACTCAGGGGGTGTTTGGACATGGCTATCAGAGTAGAATAAGGTAAGGTAAGGTCGTCTGCTCCGGCAGAAAATGCCTGGCTAGCTTCAGCTGGTGATTTTAGGCTAGCGGCCAGCAATTTGGTCTGGCTTCCACTCAATATTTCAGCAATATCTTCAACCAACTTTAGACCATCTCCCATGAGTCTTGTTGCCCTATTCACATAGACTGCCAGATATTGAGCACCAGCCTCCCTGGCAATCAGAGCCTGAGAGGTTGAGTAAATGGCCGTGGGACAACAGGGTATCCTGGAAGACAACTCGGAACATAGTCTAAACCCTAATTCCGTAGGGGGTAATTTTACCACGAGTTGCTTCTCGAGGAGTTCCACAGCTTGATGTGCTTCAGCCATACAGGCTTCAAAGGTATTTGATGTCAACTGGTAAAAAATGGGTCCAGCACTCAACTTTCTTAGCGCCATGAATAAAGCTGACGGCTCCAGCTCTGATTGGGCCAGAAGTAGTGGATTGGTTGTGACACCCTTAACCCAGCCAAGTTCAAGGGCTGTTTTAACCTGTGCAAGATTTGCTGAATCGATGAAAATGGACATAACGCTTCTCCCTGCCTCTTCCCTTTACTTTTCACTCCTGTGTCGTGTACCAATCTTTCATTTCAGACCATCAAATCAAAATATTATTTGGAGCAAACTACGGATTACATTCCAGGCATGCAGAGTAAAAGTCCACAACAGGTTCATACGCGTAATACGGTTCTCAATGCAGCAGGTGAAGGCCTGTGGGGTTTTGCAATGGCCTTCCATAATATGAATTCTGTCATCCCCATGTTTCTGGCACAGATGGGTGCATCTGCTTTCATTATTGGTTTGATTCCTGGCGGATTCATTCTGTTGGTCGCATTGCCACAGCTGCTGTCGGCGAATCTTTTTCGTCACTCTACTCGGATAAAGGAAATAAACATCGGATTGCATTTTGCCATGGCTCCCCTTGCGTTTCTCATTGGTGTGGCTTTCTACTATTTTGAGTTTGTTGGTCAGACTGGGATCATGGTCTATTTGGCTTTATGGATTCTATGGTCATTAGGTGTGGGTTTCCTGGTTCCTGTGTGGGCAGATTTTTTAGCATCAGTGACAGTGACGAATCGCCGGGGAAGATTTTTTGGTATCACCTTTACTGTGAATGCCATCATGGGGATGGTTGGCGGCTATGTCCTAAAGGAGGTCCTGTCCATGGATTCTTTGAGCTTCCCCAGTAATTTTGGGGTCGCTTTCCTAATCATGACACTGGCTATACTGGTGGGGAATAGCGTTTTCATCTTTATCAAAGTCATTCATCCCCCATCACCAAAGAAAGAGCAGCTTGATAATTGGTGGCAGCGCCTGAAACCCATTTATACTCAGGACAGAAACTTCCGCAATTATATTTATAGCCGTGCACTGGCCGCGGCAACCATGATGCCCCTGGCTTTTTATGGCGTTGATTTACAAAACAGATTTGATCTACCCTTAAGTTCTGCTGGAACCTTCACTTTTTTTCTGGTTGTGGGTCAAGCTATTTTCAACATAGTATTCGGATATATTGGTGATATTTATGGTCGCAAGACCGCAATAAGCGGATTTTTCATTGGTCATTTTTTAGCCGGTCTCACTGCCATCCTGGCCACTGAGCCGTGGATGGCATATATAACTTTTGTGTTTGTGGGAATGGCCTTTGGGGCCGGTCAATCTTCCTTTATGGTATTTGTTTATGAGTTTGCAGGGGAACTGGGTGACCGTAAGCTGTATTACGCTGCCCTGGATACTGCTGTGGCGCCATTTATCGTTGTATATATTTCAATCGCCGGGCTCCTGGTCGAGGCCTTTGGAACCATACCCCTCTATGCCTTGAGTCTGAGTTTTCTTGTGGCGGGGCTCCTGGTCTTCATCTATAAAGTCGATGCACCTGAACCAGCTTAAGGCGCTTTTTTGTTAAACCCATCCACTCTAAAGCTGTGATAATCTTGCAAAACGCGCAATTGTGAATCGCGTGCGATTCCCTGTAGCTAGAAGTTTACCGAGAGAAAAGACAATTATTATCAACAATAAACGCGCATAACGCGCTTTTTTATTGCCCCGAGATGAATCATGTCTATATTTGTCACGTATGAAAAGAAAAACTGACAGATTTGACAATGAATATCGGAGTTTGAAAATGAAAAACCTAGTGTTGAGCATCCTAATATTAAGCGCTACCACCCTTTTGGGGCAGGGGAGCAATTCCATCCAGGGCAAGGTCATAGATGAAACCACCCAACAGCCAATAATTGGTGCAAATGTAATAGTTGAGGATGCAAATCGTGGTTCGGCTACTGATGTGGAGGGCAATTTTTATATCCAGTCTATGCCAGTTGGTACTTATCGCTTAAGAGTAGACTATATCGGATATGCATCGAGGATCATCAGTGACATTGTGGTAAAGTCAAACAGACCTGCTGTGATTAATATTGAATTACAGGAAACAATCCTTGAACTGGAAGCTGCAGTGGTAATTGCTGAGTATTTCACCAAAAGTCCTGATACACCTTCCAGTACACAGGTTCAATCAAGTGAAGAGATCCGAAGATTGCCTGGTGGATTTGAAGATGTGGTCCGGGCGATTTCAATACTCCCCGGTGTTGCTCAGGCTGATGGTGGCCGAAATGATCTCATTGTTCGCGGTGGCGCACCAAGTGAGAACTTGTATATCATCGATAATATTGAAGTCCCTAATATCAATCACTTTGGAACCCAGGGTGCCAGTGGGGGTCCCCAGAGCTATGTAAATCTTGATTTTGTGGATGAAACCTCTTTCTCAACAGGTGGTTTTACTGCCAAATATGGTGATCGTCTCAGCTCAGTGCTGGATATCTCCCTACGTGAAGGCCTCAGCGATCAGCTTGCCTCCAAGACAACCATCTCGGCTAGTCAGTTTGGCTTCAACCTGGAAGGTGCTTTACCACAAAACGGTAATTTTCTTTTTTCAGCACGTCGTAGCTATCTAGACTTTCTGTTTAAGGCTGCAGGCTTTGGTTTTGTACCAGAGTATTGGGATTTTCTTACAAAAGCAACCTTCAATTTGAATCAGACAGATCAGCTTACCTTCTTGGGTATCGCAGCCCTGAATAATGTAAAGTGGTTTAATGATACCAAAGAGCAACGCAATTCAAATAGCCAGATTCTGGGAAGTGACCAGCAGCAGTTTGTCGCCGGTATCAATTACAGACATTTAATGAGTTCCGGTCTTTTTACAACCAGCCTGAGCCAGGTGAATGTGGAATACGATTTTCTCCAGAGAAATGCTGACTTGACCCCCATTTTCAGCAACCGCAGTTATGATCGTCAAACTTCCCTCAAATCAGATGTGACCTGGAAATTGAGCAAATCACTGCGTCTCAGTACAGGTGGAAAAATAAGTCGTGTGGATTTTTATTCAGATCTGGTACTCAACCAAAACGATGTCCCTGGTATTGGCAGTTTTAGTATTGAACAGGAATATGCCAAGGTGGGTTACAAGTCCGGCATTTATGGACAGCTGTCACAGCGTTTCTTCCGCTTTAATTACACAGCCGGTTTGCGTGCGGATCACTCAACATTTTTAGATGCTGCTCCAGTGCTTTCACCCCGTTTTTCAATGAACTATGATTTGACTGGCGATGTCTCTGTATCAACAAGTGTCGGTAGATATAACCAATATCCAAGTACGATCTGGCTGGTTTCCAATGAGAGTAACCGTGATCTCGATCCTATTCAGGCTGATCAGTTTGTTTTAGGGTTGGAATACCTCTGGCGTTCAGATACAAAAGTTACGCTGGAAGCATATACCAAACAGTATAGAAAGTACCCGGTCAGTCTGACTCGAGATTATCTCGTCATGGTGAATACCGGTGCTGGCTTTGGTGGATCAACTGAGGGTTTTGCCTCCTTTGGCGTTGATCCACTCAGTAGTGAAGGTACTGGCTGGGCTCGTGGTCTTGAATTTTTTGTTCAGAAAAAAATGTCTGAGGTTCCCTGTTACGGCACCATCAGTATGAGCTACAACCAGTCCATGTTTAAAGCTTTGGATGGCATTGAACGTCCAGGAAGTTTTGATCAGACCTGGATCATGAATCTGGGTGGTGGATACGTTTTTAACGAAAAATGGGAGTTCAGCACCAAGTTCCGCTATGCCAGTGGTCGCCCCTATACACCCCTAAATGATTCAGGAATGCAGATAACAGAAGCCTATAATGCCCTCCGCCTGGATGCCAACCACAATCTGGATGTACGACTGGATCGTCGCTGGACCAATAAGGGCTGGGGTCTGATCACCTATATTGATGTTCAGAATGTGTATAACCGTAAATCATCTTCTGCACCATCATTTGACCCAAATACTGGCAAGGTTACTGTGAATCAGGGTTTTGGGATATTACCAACTATTGGAATAAGTGCAGAAATCTAAGTTTGTTGGGTTATTTTGAGTTGATTAAGGAAGACTGGAGATGCAAAAGACTGCCAATAGTACCTCATTAATAAGTAGCGCCGATGTTGCCAAAATCCTGGGTGTCAATGTTGCCACTGTGAAGCGTTGGACTGACACGGGTAAATTGGATTGTGTGAAAACAGCAGGTGGTCACAGAAAGTTTCTATTACGACACCTCGCCGCATTTGCCATGGGTCATGAAAAATATTCAGAACGTCTGTCGCTCTTGCCCCTGGACAACCAGCTAAATCTTGAGCTGAGTCATCAAATTCTCCGGGCAGATTATGACCAGCTTATTCCCTATGTCCTGGATCGCGCGATTTCCTGCGATCAATCAGCAGTGAAAACAGTTTTAAATGGCTTGGTTATGGTCAACCAGAATCTGGCCAGCATTTATGATGATTTACTCACACCAATTCTTCATACAATCGGTGAAATGTGGATGGATGGAAGGTTAAGTGTTTCTCAGGAACATCTTGCTTCCCAAACCATTAGGGATGGAATTATTCAACTTCAGGATGTGGTAGTCAAACCAGAAAAGACACAGACCAAAGCATTTGTCCTGACTTTGAGTGAAGAGCTCCATGATATCCCGGCAAAAATGGTTCAGCACCTCCTGGAGCAACGAGGTTTTCAGGTCCTTTTCAGCGGACAAAAAACACCTGTCGGTGATACAGAAAGCGTCTTCAAGTCATTTAAACCGGAGCGTGTATACCTCTCATCGATTTATAATGAGAATGCACCTGCAGCCCAGGCTGAGTTCAGAGAACTTCAAGACTTGTGTGAAAAATATGATGCCACTCTATATGTGGGGGGTAGCGGTGTTGCTCAGTTGGGGCTTGATGATACCCATGAATGCATACACCTGAATACTTTTACTGATGTTCAAGCTTCCTGAGTAGAAACACTCCAGATAAATCAAAAGGTAATGGAGTAGGCTGAAGGGCTTGTCCGCAATCTCTCGTAGTTCTATTCTGTATATTTCTTTTGGCAACGAGAACAATAATGCGTTCCTCGCTGTCCGACTTTAATCTTTGTTATCAAAGTTTCACATTTCAAACAAGGTTCACCTCCGCGGCCATAGACCTCCAAAGCCTCCTGATAACTGCCAATCCGATTATCGCCATGGCTAAAATTGAGGACAGTTGTTCCCTGGGCTTCAATACTGGCGGAAAGGATGGACTGTATAGCCGAATGCAGGCAGTACACCCGACTTTTTGGTATGGAAGAGGATAAACTTAAGGGTTGAATGCCTGATTGAAACAGGGCTTCATCCACATAAATGTTTCCCAGGCCGGCCAGAAAAGACTGGTCTAATAAGAGCGGCTTAATCAGACGCTTTTTCCCACACAACATTTTATAAAACACATCCGGGATAAAGTCATCACTAAGGGGTTCGGGTCCAAGATTGCCAAAGGCCTCAAGCGGGTTATCCGTATACACCATGCGTCCAAATTTACGAGTATCTTGAAAATAGAGACTATTCCCTGACTCAAAATGCAGGACGACTGTCACATGCTTTTCTGGATAAACTGGAGTAAGTTTCCCCGTCATGCGCAAGTGAACGAGGAGAAATCCCCTGTCAAATTCAATGATAATGTATTTGGCCCGGCGACGAACTCCGGTAATAAGTTTACCCACAATTGATTCGTAGGGATCATCAGCCACCAGGGCTTTTTCCCAGGGCACTTCCAGATCCATAATTGTCTCACCAACTATAGTGTTCTGCAGACCCCTTACGACCGTCTCTACTTCAGGTAGTTCTGGCATAAAACAAAGATGTGTGAATGGTCATCCAAGTTGGGATTCGAATCCCAACCACGGAAAGCCAATACTCATTATTTCAGGACCAAACTAATGGGACAGTGATCTGAACCGGTGATGTTGGGATGAATCCGAGAGGCATCCACCGTGTCGGCAATCTTTTCACTTACCAGGAAGTAGTCAATTCTCCAGCCCACGTTGTTTACACGGGCATTGGAGCGGAAGCTCCACCATGAATAGTAGCCTTTGGCCCCAGGGTGCTCCTGACGAAAGGTATCAACAAATCCCGTATCCAGATAGCGGTCAACCCAAATACGCTCTTCAGGGAGAAATCCGGATGTCTTTTCGTTGGGCTTTGGACGAGCCAGATCAATATCAGTATGAGCAGTATTAAAGTCTCCCACGATAATTACGGGTTTAATTTTATCTTTCTCGCGGATGTGCTCCTGGAGAGCACCATAAAATCGCAACTTATAATCGAGTCGATCCTGATCCTTTTGCCCATTGGGGAAATAGACATTATACAAAAAGAATTTTTCATGTTCAGTGAGGACAATCCGACCTTCCCGATTAAAAGCATCGTCTAAAATGGCTGTTTCCACCGACAGAGGTTCTGTTTTACACCATGTCGCCACACTGCTATAGCCTTTGCGCTCGGCTGAATGATAATAGGCATGATATCCAAGAGGTTTGGTCAGTGATTCATCGAGTTGATCTGGCTGTGCCTTGGTTTCTTGAAAACACATGATATCAGGGGCATCCAGGTTAAACCAATCCCAAAAACCCTTTTTAACGACGGCACGAATACCGTTAACATTCCATGAAACTATGCGCATTGAAAACTCCTATATTGCGATAAAAATACTCTGAATATGCTCAAGGGGAATTGAAATATGTCCTGAGAGCATATTGGGCAAAGAGGGTGTCAGGGACAAATTTCCGATTGATTATTTGAACAGGAGATAGGGATTCAAGTTATTATATTTTAAGCAACTTTAAATGAAATATAAAACAATCAAAAACAAGGTCACCGTCAATCCAGGTTCTCGAGCGATCTGGCGGGAATGGTTGGAAAAAAATCATGCAGATCTTAGTGAAATCTGGCTGGTCTACTACAAAAAGCACACGGGCAAACCAAGTTTAACCAAGGCTGAAGCCAATATGGAGGCGCTTTGTTTTGGATGGGTTGATAGCTTGATACAGGGAATAGATGAAAATCGTTACATGCAAAAATTTACTCCCCGAAAATCAAACAGCAGGTGGTCTGAACTTAACAAAAGACGTGTGATAGAGTTGCAAGCCCAGGGTCTCATGACCCCGCCAGGAACACGACAGGTTGATATTGCCAGGCAATCAGGAGAGTGGGCTTTGAACCGTGAACACCCTAATATCTCTGAAGTGCCAGAATTGTTTACCATCGAATTGGAAAAATCAAATGCAGCAAAGGTAATCTGGAATAAATTGAGTCCCGCTCATCGTCAACAATACCTGCTCTGGATAAGCACAGCCAAAAAAGATGAAACAAAGAAAAGACGTTCCCAAAAAGCCATAAAGATGATGACTTCAGGGCAATCACCCGATACCTTGTAATCAAAGAAGGAAATGAAAATGACCCCAAAGATACTCCTTGTACTAATTTCTGTATTGTTCCTGGCATATTGCGCTCCTCAGGTTGAAAATATAGTGGAGGTTAACCCCGAGCCAGTCGTCCCCGCCCTTGAAATGGTAACTCGCGCTGATTGGGGATGGGTACCCCTCACCGACACCATTCCTACCCACGAGATCAAATACATTACCATCCATCACGGTGGCGAGGACTTTCCCCAGGATAAAGATGTCATCAAATATTTGATTGGTTTACAATCCTGGAGTCGTTCTGATAAAAACTGGATTGACAATCCCTATCACTATATGATTGATCTTCAGGGGAAGATCTATGAAGCACGTCCCATCGAATATCCCGGTGATACCAATACGGATTATGATGTACGGGGGCATGCTCTCATTTGTGTCATGGGCAATTACGAAAACCAGATTCTCAGTGAAACCCAATTTAATCAACTCGCCCTGCTGACGGCAACTTTGGCAGATAAGTATGGCGTACCAAATGCCATGATCAAAAGTCACAAAGACTATACTGAGACCTTGTGTCCAGGGAAGGATCTCTATCGCTATCTGGAAGATGGTAGTCTGATCAAGCGCATCGCTGAATTAAGAAAACCTTAATACATCTCCCCTCGATTATATGTCGTCAAAAATAAAGCTAAAATACTTTAAACAATCCGGTGTGATCCCTGTTTACAAGGGCAAGGTGGTTGTCATCACAGCCAGGGGCAGTAACCGTTGGATTATTCCCAAAGGATCCATCGATTGGGAGCTAACAGCCCAGGAATCTGCAGCCAAAGAAGCACTGGAAGAGGCGGGTATCAAAGGGGAGGTGCTCCCTGATGAAATTGGGACCTATACTTACGAAAAACTGGGTGGCAGCTATAAGGTGCGTCTCTATTACATGGAGGTCACCAGGCTTAAAGACAAGTGGGATGAAAAACATTTCCGCAAACGAAAATTGTTTACCCCCAAGCAGGCGATAAAGAAGGTGGTTCCAGCGGCAGTTTCCAAAATTATGGCCAGTTTTTTTCATGAGAACAGACACCTCATTAAAAAGAAGAAGCGAAAGTCCAAAAAGAAAAAGAAGGGCTAGAGATATGGGGAATTCTATTATAGGTGTATGGAAGTTGCTAACTGTTGTCTACCTGTCTGGCGCAGATACCACATCAATTGATCCAGCACTTCCCGGGTTATTCATCTTTACTGAGGAGCACTACAGCATGACCTGGATGCCCCTGAGAGCTCAACAGGAAGCCTATGCCGATCAATGGCATCCCAATGATGCAGAGAAGGTTCAGAGCTACAACTCAATTGTAACCAATACGGGTCGCTATGAATTGTCCGGTTCGGAATTAACTACATATGTTGAAGTTGCAAAAACACCAGCATTTGTAGGTGGGCATGCCGTTTATGTGTGCCAGATCCAGGGTGATGAGATGCGTTTGCAGATAGTGGATAATGTGGCTCACGATGGAACACGAGATGAGGGTTACCTCAAATTTAAAACCATCCTCACCCTCCAAAGAGTGGAGTAATTATTTTTTCCAGGCGAGGATTTGAATCCTCGCCTGGATAACCCCCCTAATCGATTAAAGGCCTATGGGAAACAAACAAAGCAAGTGGGAAACGATCTATTCCGTGGTGAAGCAAATCCCCGAAGGTATGGTTGCCACCTATGGACAGATCGCCGCACTGGCTGGCTATTACCGTCAAGCCCGCCAAGTAGGATATGCTTTACATGCGGTACCATCAGATGATATTCCCTGGCACAGAGTGATAAATGCCCAGGGGAAGATCAGCCTTAATCTTGAGATGGGCGGAGCTGTGCAGCGAAAATTGTTGGAAAGTGAAGGTGTGGTTTTTACTGAGGCAGGTGTGATTCCATTAAGACACTATCAATGGCAACCGACCTTCGATCCCCTTGAAAGCTAATCTTGATTTTTCGATAAATGCCAACCGTTTCCATGTTCGCATTCATAAACCTTTAATTTAACACCTTGCTCTTTTCGGAGGTGACCAGCCCGTCTCAAGGCGTCACGTTCAGTAGCATATGATTCCTTCAGTGCGCCATCTGAACCACGGCAACTTCTGCAGGTCTGGCTGGGGGTTTGCCTGTCTTCAGGTGAAAGATGCCAGAACCCACATTTACTGCATTTATAGGGAACCATATGATTCCCGGCATAATTTAGATTGGCGTGCTTTGCAGCAGAATTAGCCTCAGCTTTTGAGTCATATTCCATCAAAGGACGACTGGTTTTTTTAGAATTACAGCTTGGACTTTTTCTATTCAAAGACATCTCCCAGGGTTGCTGCCCAATCTAAAGATGAATCTCAAGAAATAAGCATGAATATCTTGTAATTAGGTTAAATAAAAAAAGCCCCGAAACATGCCGGGGCTTTTTATTTATTGTGTCAGCCCACTAAATTATGAATCTGTGGAATCAGCCTTGAGTTTGGCGACCATATCCTGAAGCGTTCTAGTTTCTCTGGCCATGGGCGCCAGGGACGCCAGGCGAGTGACCCACTCTTCACCATCAATAGCATTGCCATCTTTCACATAGGCTCGGGCAATCTCATAGATGAGCTGTGCATTCATGGGTGCTTCCATGCTAAGCGGGAGCAGGATTTCCAGGGTCTTCTCCGTTTCATCGAAGAGATCATTCCAAATTGAGGCCACCTTGATCCGATCCATTATTGGTACATCATCGCGACCATTCTCAAAGGCATTTTCCATGTAGCGATACGCGCTGGAATCATCTTCGAGCTGGTAGTACATTTGGGCAATCTGAAGATACAGATCCATGTAAGTGACAGGAATCGTATTATCGGGAACCAGTTCATCCATCTTGTGGAGAACATGGAGAGCCTTCGCACGATTCTCCTCCCCATCAAGACCATATTCGTAGACAAGTTGCAGGAACCCCTTGCGATAGTTTTGCAGCAGGCGTTGAACGTTTGGTGGATAATACACATCTGGATCGTCCAGGTTGGTATATCGATAGGTATCAATGATCTTGTCATACATGACATCCACATCAATACTCAAGCCCACCTTGTAGGGCATCACCTGATACGCCTGTCCATCCATGCGCAGATAATCTCCCAGACCAATCTGGTTGCTGGGGGAAACCGTAACTGCAAAATAAATGGGTTGTTTCCATTTATTCATGCGCATGATATCGAAGATCATAACATCCTGTACTCTGAGACCCCCCACCAGTTTACCAGTCTGCTGGCTTTTCTGTCGCGAAATCGTGGGTTGCAAATTCCAGGTAATTCCTGCTGAGCCATTCTCCAGGGATCCAGATTCAGGTTTATCCCCATACGTCGTTGGTCCAGGAAGTGTCATCTCTCGCTCTTCCCATCTCCAAAGAGTCAAGTCTTCAATTTCTTTATCACTCAAGCTGATGGGAACTTTGGGGTCCATGTGTTTCAGCTGTTTTACATACCAGGGTGTATTCAACAGGCTCAAGTTGACCACTCGCACATCCTTACGAATACCCTCTACCTCCTGTAAATACCAGAGCGGGAAGGTATCATTATCGCCGTTTGTGAAAAGAATGGCGTTGGGTTCACAGGTGTTGAGCAGGTTGTAGGAATATTCCCAGGCCACATAATTGCCAGAACGATCATGGGTATGATAGTTTGCTTTCAGCATGTTTGCAGGTGCAGCAAGCAACATTATGGCGATAGCTCCACAAAAAAATACAGGAGAATCTTTACGCCAGTCTTTGAGTTTCTCCAGTACTGCGGCAGCTCCAATCCCAATCCAGATTGCAAAGGCATAAAATGATCCCACATAGGAGTAATCTCGTTCTCGAGGTTGGGGATCATCCTGATTGAGATAAAGCAGAATAGCAAATCCTGTGAGCATGAAAAGCGCCATTACGGCGAATGCCCGTCGTGAATCTTTTGCGAAATGATGCCCCATTCCAGCCAGTCCTAAGAAAAATGGAATGGCCCAGAGCTGAGAAATATCGGAGTTGTCTCCGTCTCTGCCCCAGAATTGCCACTTGAAGTAGCGGATATACATATGATTTATCTGGTAGCGCCAGAAAAAATCTGAATTTGATGTATATCCATTAGTGATAACGCTCAAATTATTCATGCGTTGGTTGATGTCTCGACCCCCAACACCCACCACAACCTGGTCTCCATTAACAGATACGACTTCACCAATTTTCCCCGTGCTATTGACCTTAACAATACGTCCAGGAGTGGCAGAGTTTCTATTGAGAGGTGTTTCTCCCCAACGATCACGGTAAAACATGGGGTAGCTTCCATACTGCTCGCGTTCCAGATAGGAAACCGCACGCGATACCGTTTCAGGATCATTCTCGTCAATATTTGGGTTCTGGGATGAGCGAATAAAGATGGTTTGATACGATGTAAACCCTACCAGGACCAGGAGCAGCGCCATGACAGAAAGTCTAATCTCAGTTGCACGGGCTCTATAGATTGAGGGAGCAAAAAAGATCAGTGCCATGAGAATGAGAATACTGACTGTAAAAGTGGCACCAATGGCAGATACAGCATTGTCCGTATTCAAAATGCTACCCATAGTATTGGCCAGCTTGGGCATACCCTTAATGATTCCAAGGTAAATGATAAGATAGGATGCACCAGCAGCGCCCATGAGTACAACCTGCTTCCAGAATCGACTACGTCTCTCAGCATCAAAAGCCTGGGAGAGACCCCACAGTCCTCCACCGGTAATGATGCTAAAGATCACACCCAGAACCATGAGTTTGGAGCTCAAATCGCTGGGAGAAAGACGCATATATTCCAGTGAGCTGGCAGGCAATGCCATTTCAATGCCAATGAGGATTGCAATGGCCATAATTGCCACCGTTGCCAGCATATGCACCATCATTTCAACGCCATTCTCTTTGGGATTAAGCTTCATGTACATGATGAGTGCAATAAAAGGAATGGTAAGCAGGTTGAGCATGTGAACTGATATGGCCAGGCCCATCATATATGAAATGATCAAAATGTAACGTGAACCAGCTCCACCTTCATCCACTTTTTCAGACCACTTAAGTATGAGCCAAACCACAATGGCTGTGAAAAAGATACTCATGGAATACACTTCGGCTTCCACGGCATTAAACCAGTGACTATCAGAAAAGGCTATGGTGAGAGATCCTACCAGAGCACCACCATATGCAATCCACTTGTCGGCAGCATCCTTGATTTTCCCGCGCCATTCAGCAACCAGACGTACGATGATGAGAAAAAGAAACATGTTTGCAAATGCTGTGGCCAGAGGTGATAAAAGATTGATACGATAAGCAATATTATGGAACTGTGGTTCGTTCAATACAGGGTCGAGGGCAGCTCCGCCTACGATGGGAAGCATGGAAATGACGCGACCCAGCAAAAGATAGAGTGGCGAGCCAGGAGGGTGAGGAACACTCAAGGTGTGTGAAACAGCGATAAATTCACCGCAATCCCAGAAAGAAACCGTCGGCGCCATGGTGTCCAGGTAGATCAAAAAGGTGAAGATCAGCACGAAAAGCGCCATGAGTGTTTTCACCATGTCACGAGGTTTAAGAAAATCCATTGTTGATCCTTTATCAGTTCTATGTGTTGGTCACACAGGCTTAATCAAATAATTTCTGCCACTCAATATGGCCGAGCAATATATATGGATTGAAGTCTGATACCAAGACGATGTTCCTCTGAAAAGCCGACAGTCAAGGGATGTTTGGGGATATTTATAAGTTGTGAAAAGGTGATAATTAAAAAGTGCAGGGGCTTCTTGTGAATAGAAGTCCCTGCAATTCTCAGTAAATGTGGCTATACCGAAAAGATGTTTACTCAGTGGTTCTGTATAGAAATTCTCTTAATCCCAGCCAGGCCAGCATCGTTGCCAAAAAGATAAGGGTTCCAAAAATGGTGCTCACAGAGGCGACCCTAAAACCTTCCAGCACGATGGCAGGTGAAATATCCGTGGCTACGATGATTGCCCCCAGGGCAGCATAAATTCCCATAACTTGACCAATGGCGCCCAGAGCCATGGAAGAAATGCCTAATACCAGCAATGTCTTTAAGTCAAGCCTTGCTTTAACAGCAAGCCTCCTGTTGATGTTTCCATAAGCACGAATTGCATAGAAAACCTCAATCAGAAATACTACCAGGATAAGCCACATAAAGGGACCTCCTGAAAGAAACCAGTTAAACATGTCTACCTCCTTCTTACTTTTGCCTTTTTTAAAGGGGAATTTCCTATTCCACCTTATTCTTGAGGCCAAGATATCAAACAAAAAAGCCCTGTTTTAGATTATGAGAGGAGCTGCATGTTAGACCTGATACAAAAGTGTTTTGGTGGTATAAAACTAACTTGTCCTGATGATCTGTCCACTGGTCGCTTCTGAACACCCCTTGGGCTAATTATTCAGCTCTACAGGCAATAATGATTATATTTGAACTGTGAATTTTCTAAACAGAGATATGATTTCAAATTTTAGGTCATCCCGCTTTATGAAAGTATTACTGCATATAGTGGGCTGGCTCCTGGTGCTACTTTTTTATTCATCAGTCTATGGCCGGTTCATGGGTGCCTTTGCACCAGCACTGCTGCACACATTGATCACCCTGCCTTTCTATCTGTTGCCAACATACTATCTTGCCTATTTTATCGTTCCCCGCTTTCTGCTTACCCAGCAATATCTACGAGCTACCATTCATACTATTTACCTGATTCTGTTTACCGCATTTGGATACATCATGACAAGCATTGCGGTAATACTCATGCCAACACCTGACTTCTTTTACACGTCGGGTCCCAATCCCATGAGTATTGATTTATTTATACACCTCATTGGCATCTTTGCCGTCGTTTTTCTGGTGGCTGCTATTCGACTTTTTCAATTACGCCAGGAGGTTGAACATGAGCGCCTCAAAGCTGAGACTGACTTGCTAAAAGGACAGTTGCACCCCCATTTTCTTTTCAACACCTTGAATAATCTGTATGCGCAAACACTCAAACAATCCCCTGCTGCACCAGAGATGATTTTGAAGCTATCCTCACTGCTTGATTACACACTTTATCAGACTAGACACCCCTACGTGCCTCTGGAGAAGGAATTAGAAGGAATCGAGGCCTATATTGAGTTGGAGAAATTGCGTTTTGGTGAGCGTCTCGATCTATCCCTAGAGATACAGGGCTATATTGACGACAAGACTATTGCACCTTTGATATTCATGCCCCTTGTTGAAAATGCCTTTAAACATGGTATTGCCAGACATGATCATGAGGGCTGGATAAAAATTAGTTTAAAAGTCATGCTGGATGGGTGTAAGTTCGTTGTGAGTAACTCAGTCCTTGAGACCACAAAAACGAAGGACAAACATTCGCAAGGAATTGGTCTAAAAAATTTAAGGCGTCGTCTGCAACTGCAGTATGCAGATCAATATGAAATGAAGATTCAAGCTGAATCAGACACATATACAGTTTCTTTAACCCTGAAAAACTGGGAGCCGCGACATGTCCATACGCTGTCTGCTGGTTGATGATGAGCCCCTGGCCCTGGAGGTGCTGGAATCACTTCTGACCAATATAGATGATGTTGAAATCATTGAGAAGTGCACCAGTGGGGTGGAGGCTTTCAAAATATTGGGGGAGCAGAAGATTGACCTCCTGTTTCTTGATATTGAGATGCCTGAGTTGAGTGGCTTGGAATTGATCAGAAATTTGTCAAATCCACCAGAAGTGGCATTTGTAACCGCCCATCGCGACTATGCCTTTGAGGGCTTTGAACATGATGTTCTGGATTTCTTGCTTAAGCCAGTGAGTCTACCGAGAATCTTAAAAACGCTTGATCGGTTTCGACATCAACGACAAAACATGCCACCGGTTCCGCACGAACAACCCACCCAGTCAAAGCCAACATACATTACCGTTCATATTAACAGGCAAAGTCATCGAGTAGCCTTCGGTGAGATCCACTATATTGAAAGTTTTAAAGATTATATCAAAATATATACGGAAACAGGAATCCTGGTTGTTCGGGAGACCATTGGGGGTTTTGAGAAAAGATTACCCCGAGATGAATATCTGAGAATTCACCGTTCATATATCATCCCCTTAAGCAGGGTGAAGTCTTTTGATGCAACCCAGGTTGATCTTCCAGGAAAAACATTCCCCCTGGGTCCCCACTATCAGCGAGAAGCCCTGGCTCGTTTACAAAATTAGAATTGGTTCTCGCCTAACCTGTAGATCAGGTTTTTGTTAGCTCAAACAGAGCAATTCCTGTCGCCATGGCAGCATTGAGAGATTCGCCAGCACCGGGTTTTTCAATGGAAAGAGCGGTTGATAGTTTTAACAAATCCGGATCAACACCATGTGCTTCAGAACCAATAATAAGAAAGAGGGAATTTTCCTGCTTGAATGCATGTAGCGAGGTGCCCACCATATGCAATGCAGCAACTTGCCCCCCCGCCAACTTCCACTGCTCAGCGCTTTTGCAAAGATCAGTAGATGAATGCAGATTCAATGTTCCAAGAGCTCCCATGCTTCCCCGGACCACTTTTGGGCTATAGGGATCAACACAATCTGGTCCCAGGAGGATATCCTGGATACCAAACCAAAGCGCTGATCTGAAAATGGTTCCCAGGTTGCCAGGATCAGCAATACGATCCAGTACCAACAGGATTTTAGTGTGTTCCGGATCCAATTTTTCCAGAGTTTGGGGAATGCGGGCGACACAAATGATACCCTGAGGGTTTTTACTGTCAGAAATTTGCTCGATTTGAACAGGGGTTGCTTCATAATGTTTTACTTCGGGAGGAATGGAAAATTTGTCAAAATTCTTTGAAGTAATACAGGCAGTAATCTCCAGATCCGAATGAAGCGCTTCCTCACACAACCTGGCACCTTCCAGTAAGAAGAGACCTTCCAGTCTTCTGTACTTCGATCGTTTAAGGGCTCGATAGCTGGTGGTTTGGGCGTTTGTGAGAAGGGATGGAAGCGGGTTCATTTAAAAAAACACCCTTCGACTCTTTGGCAGGCTCATAGCAGACATGCTCTAGTCTACACTCTGTGAGCTACGACTTAGCAGGCAGGGTGACAGGGCTTTATTGATGTGTGACGCCACACTTTCAAAGGGGACAGCTTCCTGCTCGCCTGTTTCAAAATTCTTAAGCTGTACAATACCCTTAGCAAACTCCTCTTCACCAAGGATGGCCACATAACGGGCTTCTTGTCGGTTGGCTTCTCGCATCTGTGCTTTCATGCTTCTGCGAAGGGTGTCCATATCACATTTTAGTCCAGCACTTCGCCATTCATGGATAAGCTTGGGTGCCTGTACCCTCAAGTCTTCTCCCTGGACAATGAGAAAAAGATCCAATCCGGAATTGACCTCCAATGGTTGTAGTGCCTCCACAACCAGGAGAAGTCTTTCAATCCCAGCAGCCCAGCCGATAGCAGGCACCTCTTGCCCACCCAGCTCTTTGACCAGGTCGTTATAGCGACCCCCACCACAAATAGCATCCTGTGCACCAAGTGCATCGCTGGTGAATTCAAAAATTGTATGGGTATAATAATCCAGTCCTCGAACCAGTAGATCGTCCTGAACATAGGGAATATCCATTGCCTCAAGCATCTCCAGGACTTCAGCATAATGGGTCGCTGAGGCTTGATTAAGACACTCACGAATTTTCGGGGCGTCCTTTACCAACTCCTTGTCATTGGGTGCCTTGCTATCCAGAATCCGTAATGGATTTGATTCGAAACGCTTTTGACTGGTTTCAGAAAGCGAACTGAGGTGAGGTCTTAAATATTTCTGGAGAGCGTTACGATAGATAGCTCGACTTTCACCATCACCAACACTATTGACTTTAAGGGTTACCGATTTCTCGATTTCAAGTTCTTTTAAAATGGCATAAAACAGGGCAATCATCTCTGCATCCTGTTCAGGATTGGGAGAGCCAATGGCTTCTGCGCCAAATTGCCAGAATTGACGGTAACGTCCTTTTTGGGGACGCTCCTGGCGGAACATGGGCCCTTCATACCAGAGCTTCTGAACCGGTGAGATTTGCTGGAGATTGTTTTGGATATAGCTGCGCACAACCCCTGCAGTGAGTTCAGGACGTAAGGTCAGCGAGGATTTACTCATATCGGAGAAGGAATACATTTCCTTGGAAACGATATCAGTATCTTCACCGACGCCGCGGGCAAACAGCTCTGTTTTTTCAAAAATCGGTGGTCGAATCTCACCAAAGGCGTAGCGCTCCATCACCTGCTTGACAACCTGTTCCAGTGCTTGCCATTGTTTTGCTTCCTGGGGGAGAATGTCATTGACGCCTTTTACGCGTTGAACTTTTTGGGGCATTGATCAAGGTACCTTCATTTTAGTAATTATCTCAAGTGCACCCAATATAGGAAACAGCCTTCCTGATTGACATTTTTTCTATGACCGACTCTAAAACAGTTTTCTAGAAACCCGTGATTGAAATCATGGGTTTTTAGTGTAGATTTGATTCGATCAATTAAGCCACGATCAAAAAAAACAATTAATTCACTTCCAATAAATTCATGCAACCCACGGTCTGGTATAAGCACCTCCCGCGGTAAATCAAATATCACGGACCGAAACACACGCTGACACAACCCACGGTTTCAATCGTGGACTCCCAAGCATCGATACTTCTGGCTAAGTATCCATGAAATTATTCATGAGTATCTATGATCTGGAAACCAATGAAAGCCGTTTCAACAGTTTAAAAGGAGCTACACAAAATGAGTCACTCTTTAACAAGAATATGGGTACACGGAATATTAGGTACAAAGTATCGCCAACCCTTAATAAAGAATGTTATACGAGAAGACCTATTTACACATATCCAGGCACAACTGGAAATGGTAGGCTGTGGTGTCAGGTGTATAAATGGAACACATGACCATATTCATGTGCTATTCCTATTGCCAAAAGAGCACTCTATTGCCCAAATTATGAAATCAATTAAAGGTGAATCCTCACATTGGATAAATCAGGGGGACAAGATCGCGACTAAATTTGCATGGCAAGTGGGCTATGGTGGGTTTTCAGTAAGTGAGTCTATTGTACCCAAAGTTGAAAAATATATACGAAATCAAGAGAAACATCACCGAACCATGACTTTTAGAAATGAATATGAGCTACTTGTAAAAAACCATAATTTGCATATAAATCATTAAAATGGTTTTAGCCGTTTGCATATAGCATCAAACCCATTTCTGTATGCTGTCTATGATCGGATATTCTGTAAAATTAGGCAACCCATAATTTTAATCGTGGGGGTAAAAGCAGGTTTAGAGTACTTAGCGCTCTTCTTCAGGCTCAAAATCTATAGCTTCTAGTACCGCTTGAGCTGCCTTCAGGTGTTCCTCTGGTACCATGAGAGTCGCCTGGTTTCCAGCGAGGGAAACGGAATGAGCCCCTAAACCAGAGGCCAGCATGCTGCGCTTTATTTCACATGGAATATCAGCGCTTTCCAATGCGCCACAGAGCATTTCAGCCGTAATATCACCTTCAACAGTTCGTAGTTTTACCCACGCTTTTTCATCACTTTTATTCATCGCGACCTCCATTTATTTATTCATATCTGAAATTAACCCCAAACACCTGGTTTTCCTCCTTCAATTCCATCCTTCCAGGCCAGGATTCTAATCCCGGCCGGGAAGGATGAAAAGATGGTTTCTTGCAAAAAGACTATTATAATCATGTGCTGAAGCTGCATATTTTCTGAGGCAAATAAATCAACTATGGTGGGAACTATAGATTATTTCCCTCATAAAATTTGCATGTATTGGGGGCTGATGAAAGGATTATTGGGGTGCAACCCAAAGAAATAGAACATATTTTACATACGCGGATACTTTCAAAAGTATCAAAACCCGGGCGATATCTGGGGAACGAACACAACATTATCACCAAAGACTGGGATAAAATCCAGGCTAGCATTGCGTTGGCTTTCCCTGACGTCTATGATACGGCCATGCCCTACAATGGGTTTCAGATTTTGTATCATATTCTCAACCGGGAAAAGGATATTGCAGCAGAGCGCGTCTATGCGCCCTGGCCAGATATGGAAGGGCTCATGCGTGAGCATGGCCTGCCCATGTATAGCCTGGAGACCAAACATCATTTAAAAGACTTTGATATTATTGGGTTTTCGCTTCCCTATGATCTCTTGTACACCAATATATTGACCATGCTGGATCTGTCTGATATTCCCATCTGGACCAAAGATCGTGGTGATGATGATCCCTTTGTCATCGCCGGTGGGACCAATGCCTACAATCCTGAACCAGTCGCAGACTTTTTTGATCTTGTGTTTATTGGTGATGCAGAGGCGCAGGTGGTTGAGCTGGTCCGCCGCATTGGTGAGGGTCGTCGAGCCAATCGTTCACGTCGTGAAATTTTGGAAGACCTGGCAACCATGCCCGAAGGTGTTTATGTACCAGCCTTTTACGACTTCGAATCCGATCAGGATGGCAAGTTAGTCGCTATCACCAAAAATTTTGTGGGAGCACCAGACCGGGTAAAAAGTGCGAAAATCCCCATTCTTGAAGCCTCAAACTATCCCACCAAACCTGTGGTGCCCATTGTTGAAACAGCCCAGGACAGGTTGGCCATAGAGGTCATGCGAGGCTGTACCCAGGGGTGTCGTTTCTGTCATGCTGGAATGGTATATCGACCCATTCGCGAGCGCAAACCGGAAGAACTCATAGAGACAGCCAAGACAACGCTGGCCAACACGGGACAAAAAAACATGTCATTGCTATCGCTTTCAACCAGTGACTATACTGGCCTCAGCGAAGTGGTAGAGGGCATGAAACCCTATCTCAGAGAAAACCGGGTGTCGGTCTCCTTTCCATCAATGCGTCTGGATACGTTCACTAAAGAGATTGCATCAATTGCCTCTGAGGAGCGAAAATCAGGTCTAACCTTTGCCCCTGAAGCCGGTACCTGGCGGATGCGACGGGTTATTAACAAGCTGATCAGTGATGAAGATTTATTCTCCTCAGTCCAGATCGCTCTGGATGGTGGCTGGAAGACACTCAAATTCTATTTTATGCTGGGTCTACCAACGGAAACACAGGCTGATTTGCAGGGTATAGTTGACCTCATCAATGATGTACGGAAAATGGCAAACCCCTATGGCAGGATTAAAATCAATGTGACTTTGTCCACGTTTATTCCCAAACCGGAAACACCCTTCCAGTGGGAAGCACAGGACAGCAAAGAAGTCATTCGCGAAAAAATTGATTTCCTTATGGATAATCTGAAGCACAAAAATGTGCGTGCTTCCTACCGGGACCCTAAATACTCCGAGATCGAAGGTGTGTTGTCCCGTGGAGATCGTAAGGTTTCGCTTGCTATATATGAAGCATGGAAGGAAGGTGCCCGCTTTGACAGCTGGGGTGATTACTTCCGCCATGATCGCTGGATGAAAGCCTTCGAAACAGCGGGTATCCAGTATGAGGATTATCTGAAGACGCGTGATGACCAGGACATCTTGCCCTGGGATCTGGTGGATAATGGTATTCTGAAAAAATTCCTCAGGCGGGAAAAACGAAAAGCCTACCAGGAAGCAACCGTCATTGACTGCCGTGATGGCTGTCTAGCCTGTGGTGTTTGCGATTTCGATGAACTAATCATGCGGGTTGTTAAAGATGGCACAGCAGGTGAGTCAACCATCAAACCAGAACCCTATGTCGCCCCTGAAAGAGAACCCCTGCCTGAGTTGCTCAACACCACGCCTGTGCATACTGCTCGTCTGAGATATTCAAAAACAGGGATGGCAAGCTATCTGGGTCATCTTGATGTTCAGAACTCCTTTATGCGGGCCATTAGCCTGGCGAACCTCCCCGTGATTTTTTCCCAGGGCTTTAATAGCCGACCCAAGATATCCAGTGGACCGGCTCTACCACTCGGCTATACCTCTGAAGCTGAATACATGGATATTCTGCTTTTCCATAAGGTCGACTCCATAATAGAGGACCTGAATAAACACTTACCCGCTGGAGTTGCTGTGCGTGAAGTGGCGTGGCACAAAGGTCGAATTGACTCTGTTACCGCTCAGATTGGGTCCATAAAACAAAGAGTTGAACTCGAAGATATCCCCTCTGAAATGTCACTGGAGAGTTTGAAACAAAACTTTGAACAGAAGAAAAATGTGTATATTAAACGCGAGCGAAAACAGCGCGTAATATCCCTGGATATAAAAGTATATATCCAGTCTATTGAAATAAAGGGTAATAGCCTTGAGGTTATCACTCTGGTCCAAAACGGGAAGGGAATCCGATTAAACGAATTTCTCCCCGCGTTTTTTGAAGTTCCGATCGAACAACTACCAATCCACACGGTTAAAAGAGAAGCTGTTTTCATGAACTTCACGGCGTGATTGGTATGACGATCGGTGAGTACCGTTGTAAAAAGAACCTGAGCAGATCCACACCTCCCGTCTGTATAGCGGTTTATCCATGTTTGTCTCTTTGAGACAACCCCGGCAGCCTAAAAACATTGAGGTCTAGATCGGTGGGATATTCTGAATTCTGTTTATTGAAGGATTACTGCCAGGTCATTACGTTCCCGCTTACATAAAAAACCAACCTGAGCATGGGGAACGCTTTTTACGACTGCAAAACAGGTGAACATCTTTGGATGCACCTGATTTAATAGCAGATCATAAGACTGCTAAAACCAGAATTGGTAAAAGAATTTAATCGATTCCTAAGAATATTTCCGAATCGATAGTGCGCAAGATCCGATAGAACAGGACAAAAAGAGTCCGCTCAAGCAGAGTAAGCGCAGAAAAAATTTTGTGAAAGGTTCATTCAAGGAGAATGAATGACCTCCCCGTTGAGAGCAAATGCCTCAACCTTCTTCTTTTACCGGTTCAATTCATATCTAAGGAATTGAAATGAAGAAGGATATCTTTATAAACCAAACGCATAAGGAAACACGGATTGCCATCCATGAGGATGATGTTCTGGTTGAACTTTATGTTGAAAAACCTGAAAACATTAGAATTGTTGGCAATATCTACAAGGGTGTTGTGGAGAATGTTTTGCCTGGAATGCAGGCCGCTTTTGTTGATATCGGTATTGGAGCCAATGCGTTTTTACCCTTTTCAGAAGTAGAGGGTGAATCCTTTCTTCTGGATCATGATGACGATGATGATGACGATGACAAGCCCCAAAGAGGCAACCGTGGTCGATCAAGAAACCAGAATCATCGCCACGATCATAGAAGACCCAATGCGCCAAAATTAAAGACGGGACAACAGATTCTGGTCCAGGTCATCAAAGAACCATATATGGGCAAGGGCGCCAGAGTGACGACCAACATTTCTTTACCAGGTCGATTTCTGGTATTGGTGCCCAACTCAAACTCAATTGGTATCTCCCGCAAAATTTACAATAATTATGAGCGTCGTCGATTACGTCGGAGCTGTCAGGAAATGAAACCTGAAGGATTTGGCTTAATTGCCAGAACCGTCACCGAGGGCAAAGATGATGAGACCCTGGGCGCCGATTTAAATAATTTGATGGACTCCTACAAACGTATGGAGAAGGTTGTTAAAAGCAAACCCGGTCCCGTACTTGTTTATAAGGATATGGAGACCGTTTCCAGTCTTATTCGCGATCTTTTCACAAATGATGTACAGCGTGTGGTCGCGGACAATAAAGGGATGTATAAGCAAATCAGCAGTTATCTCAAAGGTGCTGCCCCACAATTGCTTGATCGCCTCATTCATTACAATAAAAAATTACCCATGTTTGATGCCTACAATGTCCAGAAGGGTATTGATATATCCATGTCTCGGAAAGTGGGTTTGAAGAGTGGGGCCTCAATCGTCATTGAGCAAACCGAAGCTCTGGTGTCCATCGATGTAAACTCTGGAAAATTCATTGGTCGCAAAGACCATGAAGCCAATGCCGTGAAAATAAACCTGGAAGCAGCCCGGGCAATTGCCCAACAATTACGTCTGCGAGATTTGGGTGGTTTGATTGTTATTGATTTTATTGATATGTCCCGCGAGGATAATAAAAAGAAAGTCTATTACGAACTCCGTCGTGAACTTCGTAAAGATAGAGCCAAGGTAGCCGTGAGCTACATTTCGGATTTTGGTCTTCTGGAAATGACCCGTCAACGTATTCGTCTCAGCTTATTGCTATCGGCAACTGAGGAATGTCCAGTCTGTAAAGGACGCGGTCGCATTATGTCAAAGGCTGCCCTCACGACTCAGATTGAAGGCTGGTTCCGTCGTTTTCATTCCAAAAAACGAGAATTCAGACTTCAACTGGTTGTCAATCCCGAACTGGCAAAATTTTTAAGATCTGGTCGTAAAAATGTGGTACGCTCCATTCAGTGGCAGCATTTTATCAAAGTCGAAGTTGTGGAAGATGAATCCAAAAATATGGATGAATTTCGGGTGATCAGTAAGAAACAAGGCAAGGATATCACGGACGATTATTGAGATCGTTCTGAGGAGGCACCATGAGTAAAGCTGAGAAACTGGCAAAAGAGATTTTTAGTGATCAGGATTTGCAGGATATATCTGCGGCAATAAATACTTTTGAGGGTCGCACGAGTGGTGAGATTGTCATTAGTTTCAATACGACCTCTCACGGTCAACCCTACAAATCTGCTAAACGAATATTCGAAAAAGCCAAACTTCATGAGACCAAAGAGCGCAATGCCACCTTGATCGTTCTTTTTCTTTCTGAACAAAAATTCGCCGTCTATGGTGATGTGGGTATCCACGAAAAGGTTCCCACAGATTTTTGGGAAGAAACTGTTGAAGAGATGAAAACTCAATTTGCCCAGGGAAACATGCGTGAAGGTTTGTTGGCTGGAATTCATAAACTGGGTGAAAATCTTGCTAGCTATTTCCCCGTTTCTAAAGATGATGTCAACGAATTAGATGATGATATCAAGTTTGGTGACAGTGATGAGTGAAGCCTGCAAACTGACCCATGTTTTTAAGCGTGATGGGACGTATGTCCCATACTCCCGTCAACGTATAAGCAATGCCATCTATAGAGCCGCTGTAGCAGTTGGTGGTCGTGACAAGGACAAGGCAGCAGACCTGGCTTTGAAAGTCGAAGGGATCATCTGTGAGAACTATTCTGTTGACCACCCACCTATGGTGGAGGCAGTCCAGGATATCGTTGAGAAGGTTCTCATAGAAGAAGGTCATGCAACTGTTGCCAAACACTTTATTCTATATCGGGCTACACAGAACGATAAACGGAAAGCTAAATTAAGCAAAAGCGTAACCCACCAGGGTAATATTCCTTATCAAAAGATCTACGAAGTGCTTGTCTGGGCTTCGGATCACGATCTCAATTCTGTGGATAAAATGAATCAGCGAATTGCCAGGGGTGAATTTCCTCAGATCTGCCTGGAATCCGACGCCGCCTATGAATCTGACGTTCAGGCAGCTGCTGAACTCATCGTCGAGAGGGAAGGGAATACAAGAATAGTCGTTGTTGCCGGGCCATCATCTTCAGGTAAGACAACGACCACACGCAAATTGGCTCATTATCTTTCAAAAAAGGGAATGGGTCTGGTTGAGTTGAATGTTGACCACTACTTTTTTGATCTGGATATGCATCCTGTTGATGAATTTGGCGACCATGATTTTGAAACACCTCAGGCTCTGGATCTACCCCTTATCAATAAACACATCAAACAATTGCTGGCTGGTGAAGAAGTGTTGACACCTTCCTATGATTTTAAGACGGGAACCCGAACCCTGGATCAGATCCCCCTGAAGATTAAATCTACCGATGTGATCCTCATCGATAGTCTCCACGGTCTGTACGGTGATATGCTCGATGGAATTGATGAGAGTACAGTCTTCAAAGTGTATATAGAAACCTTGCTTCAAATGAAGGGTATTAACGGGAAGTTTATCCGCTGGACAGATCTGAGACTCATGCGTCGCATGATTCGGGATGAGCAGCATCGAGCATATGATCCCCGTCAGACATTGACTCACTGGCACTATGTCCGTAATGCAGAATTGCGAAACATTTTACCTTATATCAGCACTGCTGATTATGTCATCAACGGTGCAGTACCCTACGAGCTGCCTGTGATGCGAAATCGTCTGCTGGATCATTTTATAAAGTGGGAAAAGGACTATAAAGATGATCCCCGTCGAGTGGATGCCTATCTGAGAGCGAAAAGGGTACGGGAAATGCTTGAGTCAGTCACACCAGTTACAGACGAATCACCCATCCCTGAAACCTCGCATTTCCGAGAGTTTATTGGTGGCAGCATTTATGATGTTCATTAAGCTCGGCAAGTAACCCAACCCAAAGTTTTGGCAGGAGTGGATATCATACTGAACAGGCTAAAAAAATGGTTTTTCCGCTGGTCATTTATAGATATTCCCGTATTCGGTATCGGTCTGGCTTTGATCATATACTATTTCAATGGTCTCGAAGGGGTAAAAGCCGAAGCAGTCTTTTTGGAATCCATTGTCCCCAATATTGGTACGGAGTTATTGGGCGTATGGTTAAGTGTGAGGATCATTGAATCAGTCTTACGCGGCAGGCAAAAACGCAGCCGTCTGAGAACTCAACTTGTTGATAACATGAATTATCTGGTGACCCTGATCAGGGGGATTGCCCCCCATTTTGAGCAACAGACTATTGATCACCTAAGCTCAGAGCTTCAGTGGTTTGAAGAGATGAAAGATTATCGGATCAGCGGAACTTCGGAAGAGACCATCAAATTAATCAATGAAGCAACCAAGCTATACGCCGAGGCTGCCAGTGAAGCCTCCAAGATCAATCCCCTGCGAGATGAAATAAATGATCTCTTTCTACGCAATCCCCACATGCTTGACGATTTGCTGATAAAAGAACTCCATGATATCTATCGTAGACAGAATTATACCAGAATAATTGTAAAACGCATTGATAGCAGGATAAAAAGATATAGAGAAAAGATTGCTGGACATGAACCATTTAGCGAGCTTGAAAAGGAAGAATTAACTATCCTGAAGATTGAGGAGTATTCAGCAATTCTAAAAGTATACATAGCCATTACCCTCAATGCAGAAGCTGCTGTTGTTGAAGCCCGCTCAGCGGTCCTGAATCGGGAATACAACTTCTAGATAAATCCCATGCCACCATTAAAAGAAATTGATCGCAGAAATTAATTTTGTAGGTTCTCTGAATAATTATGAATTACCAGCATCACTTTTACCACAGAAAACAGTTCCGCTGGATGGTGCCCTATATAAATAAGGCTAAACAGGTGTCATTCCCGGGTTTTGATCGGGTACCTGCATTTAACGTGCTTTTATTTTTCTTTAGAGGCATTCGTGATGGTAGGGTGATTGCAAGAGCAGAGGCAGTTTCCTTTAATCTGGTTTTAGCTGTTTTTCCAGCCATCCTCTTTCTCTTCACGCTTATACCCCTGATCCCTATTGAGAATTTTCAAAGCGATCTTCTCCTGTTGATTCAATCTATTCTACCAGCCAGTACTTATGTGGTGGTTCAGAGGATCATTGAAGATATCATCACTATCAAACATGGTGGCTTGTTGTCATTTGGTTTTGCCTTCGCCCTGGTTTTTTCGACCAACGGTATTGTGGCTCTCATAGATGCTTTTAATGTGTCAATTCATGTTGAGGAAAGTCGGAGCTGGTTGATGCAGCGAGCAGTAGCCTTTGTACTGGTTGTTTCTCTCTTTTTCCTGGTTACCATAGGTGTTTCTCTCATGACCATTACCCACAGACTGCTGGATTTCCTGGTCCTCAAAGAACTCATGATACAAGGCTGGCTCTACTATATGGTCGTTATTGGTAAGTGGGTTGTCATTCTGGGAGTTTTCTATTTTGCCTACTCCTTTCTTTATTATTGGGGTCCTTCAAAAAAAAGCCAATATAGATTCATCTCGGCCGGGGCAAGCCTGGCCACAGTCCTGTCAATTTTGCTTACCACAGGCTTTGGATTCTATATTGATCATTTCAGCCGCTACAACGCACTTTATGGTTCCATAGGAACCCTACCCATTATTATGCTGCTGATATTTTGTTATGCTCTCGCCATCATTATTGGCTTTGAACTGAATATTGGTATTGTCGCTGCCCGTAACATTCAACTTACAGAAGTAGAATCATAATTCCCTCTCTGGATTTTTAGTTAGCCTGTCAGGTCTTAGCCCACAGAGCAACGACCCATGGATATATCTGGAACCACCCCAACAAAACATTTTTGAATCCTGGATTCTGCCTAGATTACCTGCATGAAAAATCTCATTAAATTTCTGCTGTCTATTCCGCTGGTTCTTGCGGCCAATGACCTTGATTTACTGTACGACGACAGCCAGGTCGCCATCATAGAAATAAATATGGACCCTGAGGGACTGATCTGGATGTATGATCATGTTCAGAGTGACTCCATGCATCTCTCAACAGTCCATTTCTCCAATGCCTTTATCGACGAAACTATCGAAAATGTGGGGTTTCGTCTCAGGGGCAATACCTCCCGAGATGCCCAGAAAAAATCATTCAAGCTCTCTTTCAATACGTTTGAACCGGGACGCAAATTTTATGATGTGGAAAAGCTGAACCTGAATGGGGAGCACAATGACCCCTCCATCATTCGCAGCAAAATAGCCTGGGATCACTACCGGAAGACTGGGATGGCCACCACCAGAGCAGCCCATTGTGCAGTATACATCAATGATGTTTATTACGGTCTCTACATCTCCATAGAACATATCGATGAGGAATTTCTTACAAACCATTTCGAAGACGATTCTGGTAATTTGTGGAAATGTCTCTGGCCGGCAGATCTCACCTACAGGGGTCCCAACGCCAGTGATTATCATCCCTATCAGGATGACACGCGTCCATACGAGTTAAAAACCAATGAGGACCTCTACGATTATAGTGAGTTAGCCAGGCTGATTACCATCATTCATGATACCCCTGCGGCTCTATTCCCAGATTCATTGGAGCAAGTCCTCGTGGTTCCAGATGTCCTGAAATATGCCGCCATGAACGTCCTCATGGGGAATTGGGATGACTATTGGTTCCTGAGAAACAACTACTACCTGTATCATGACCCCAGCTTGGATCGGATTCGATTTATCCCCTACGATTATGACAATAGTTTTGGCATCGATTGGTTTAATGTGGATTGGACTCAGGTGAATCCATATAGCTTTATGACCATAGAGGAATCTCAGGGAAACAATCCGGGTTCCAGACCTCTCATGGAAGAAATCATGGGCAACACCCAATATCGAAATTTGTACACCCATATCCTGGAGTATTACCAAGACAATATTACCGATTTAAGTTTGTGGGAATCAAGGCTGGATAGTCTGAAGTCAATGATTGCTCCCTGGGCTGGGTTTGATACCTACAGAACTCTCGACTACGGTTTCGGAATAGACGATTTTAATCAATCCTATTCGGCGAGCCCCTATTCCAATCAACATGTTAAAAAAGGGCTCAAGCAGTTTATTAATGAAAGACATGCCTCCCTGGATAACCAGCTTGTGTATGAAACTGCTCCTCCCATTATCTATGATCTCCAGTATTGGCCCCTCATCCCTGGACCTGAAGATAGTATATATGTCAGTGTGGCTGCATTCAGTTATGCAGGTCTGGATAGCTTGACCATCGCTTTTCATCCTGGGGTGTTGACTGTAATCCTCTCCTACCCAATGCATTTTGCACCAGATCCAAACCCAACATCCATTGAGGGATCAGATCGATGGGTGGGTGTTATTCCTCCCATGGGTGAAATAGGTCACGGCCGGTTTCAGGTTGGTGCTGTTGATCTCAATGGACAGAACATGCTTTATCCCCGTAGTGATTTCAAATATATCCAGGTACCTGGGGGTTCAACCAACCCCTTGCGCATTAATGAGTTTTTGGCGGATAATGTGGCTGCGAATCATGATGCAGCAGGTGAATATGATGACTGGCTGGAAATTTATAATTCAGGCCCTTCAGATATGTATTTGAGTGGTATGTATCTCACAGATGACCCTGCCAATCTCACAAAGTGGATGTTTCCTTTTGGTGGCGTGATGTTGGAATCAGGAGGGCATTTGCTGGTCTGGTGTGATGAGGATCAGGAACAGGCAGACATACATTGCAATTTCAAATTGAGTCGTGGTGGTGAGTTCATAGCTCTGGTGGATAATGATGGACTCACCATTATTGATGCATTGAATTTTGGACCCCAGCAAGCGGACATTTCTTACGGGAGATCTCCTGATGGCGGAGATACCTGGGTACACTTTGATAGTCCAACTCCAGGCTTCGCGAATGGGACAAGCTCTGTTGTGGCGGACCCAAACTTACCTGAGAACTTCAGTTTGACCAATCATCCCAATCCATTTAATGCTGAAACCATCTTGCGCTACACTCTCCCAGCAAATGGTCTCGTTAAACTACTCATCTTGGATTTGAGCGGCAGGCAAATAAAAACGCTGGTTCAGGGGGTCCAAAGCAGTGGTGAATATTCCAGGGCATGGAATGGCCTGGATGAGTCAGGGAGTAATGTTTCGACGGGAATTTATTTTGTAAAACTGCAACAGGGAAATTTTACGGCGACACACAAAATACTACTTATAAAATAAGCAGCTTCAAGCTCCTGTCTTGAGAGGGAAATGTCAAATGCCCAGAATAATAGAATCACCGACAATCATTGAATCTGCAGGCAATAAACCCAAGCGCATAGAAGAATTTGTGGGTCACGTCAATTCAAACCATAGTGAGGTGAGTGTGGCTCGCATGGTCTCACCTGGAGGGTGGGTAGAGCCTGGTCAGCGACCTGAATTTATGGAGATAACCCTGGTGTTGAAGGGACGACTTCATGTTGAATATGATGATGGGGAATGCGATGTGATGGCAGGCCAATCCATTATCACAAATCCAGGAGAATGGGTTCGTTATAGCACCCCGGGAGAAGAGGGGGCTGAGTATGTCGCTGTGTGTCTCCCTGCATTTTCACCAGGGTCTGTTCACAGAGATGATGAGTAGCTGACAATAGAAAATTTTAGCTTTGATACTCAGGTTTACACGGGAAATTATGCATCGAATAATTATAGTTGAATCAATACAACAAATAGGGGTTTGAAATGAAATGTCCGGCATGTGCCAATACACTTGTAGCAACCAAGGTTGGCGAGATAACCGTTGATGTCTGTAAAAATGGTTGTGGAGGTCTCTGGTTTGATAGCCATGAACTAAAACAGGTTGATGAAAGGCATGAAGCCGTTGGCGAAAAGCTCTTGCAGTTTGAAAAGAAACCAGGTGTTTCAGTTGATTTTACACAAAAACGACCCTGTCCCAAATGCGACGGCGTGATCATGTTGAAGCATTTCATGAGTGTCAAACGAGATGTGGAAGTGGATGAGTGTGCCAAGTGTGGCGGGTTCTGGTTGGATGCAGGAGAACTGGGTCAAATAAGAAATCAATTCACAACAGAAGCCGAGAGAACAAAAGCTGCCGAGAGCTATTTCCATGATGCCTTCGGTGAAGAGCTGGAAAAAATGCTGGAAGAGAGTCAAGAGAAGGCTGAGCGGGCAAGCAGCATCGCAAAGATGTTTCGTTTTCTCTGCCCCTCCTACTACATCCCTGGCAAACAAAAGTGGGGTGCCTTCTAAACGCTATGTCAGAACCACTGGGATTGGCTGCGGGTAATTTTTCAAACTGGCTTGGTGACGAGCGCGATGCGCTGAAAAATGATACGGAGACAGATGTACCCTGTGGCGAATGCACCGCCTGCTGTCGATCTTCCTATTTTATCCACATCAAACCCGGTGAAACAGATACACTGTCTCATATTCCAGATGAATTGCTATTCCCTGCACCTGGAATGCCTGCAGGAAATGTCCTCATGGGGTATGATGAGAAGGGTCACTGTCCCATGCTCAAAAATAGCGCCTGCTCAATCTATGAGCACAGACCTTCAACTTGCCGTAGCTATGATTGTAGAATCTTCCCAGCCACTGGTATTCAGATCAATGGAAAAGACAAGGTCCTCATCACCCAGCAGGTTGAACGCTGGAAATTCAATCTTTCAGAAACTGAGGAAATCAAAGAACACAAAGCGGTTCAAAGGGCGGGCTCCTTTTTAACAAACAAATCCAAACTATTCCCTCCAGATGAATTGCCTGGGAACCCAACCCAGCTGGCCATCATGGCCATAAAGGTTTTCCAGGTCTTTTTGAATGAGGACGCTGAGGCCATTGATGATGGAGAAATGGTTGAAGCCATCATAAAAGAGCGAGAAAAATTCGATACGGACGAGACCACCCAATAGTCATCAAAGGGGGGCTGGAGTAGAAAATGAATCAAGATTATCAAACCAATTTAGAACTTTATGAAGCTCTGGTCGCGACCAATCCTGAAGTTGATCGTAAAGGCAAAACCATGCCCTACACCTCCAGGAATGGTCATATGTTTAGCTTCCTGGACAAGCAGGGAGTCATGGCTCTCCGCCTCCCCAAAGAGGCTAGAGAAATATTTCTGGCTGAATTTCAATCCTCACTCAGTGAACAATATGGGGCCATCATGAAGGAATATGTGAACATCCCCCAAAAGTTGCTGGAATCCACCTCAGACTTGAAACCATATTTTGATGTGAGCTATGACTATATCGGTAGCCTCAAACCAAAACCAACAACCAGAAAGAAAAAAACCTAGCCTGTGAAAGTGAAGTGGATCGTGGGATTGCTAAAAAACCAGGTAATTGTCCTGTTGGGGTTGCTAACGCTCTATTCATGCTACAGATCCACCCCCCCAATAAATTTGGAAGCCCTTTTTAACGATCGTGGAGTTACAGGTACCATCCTTCTAACCACGCTGGATGGGACACAACTATTTCAGGCCTGTCCTGAACGAGCAAAAATGCCCTTATTACCAGCATCAACCTTCAAAATACCCAACTCTCTTATCGCCCTCGAAGAAGCTGCCTTAACCGGTCCAGATGAAATTTTTATTTGGGATGGAGAGGTAAGATTTCTCGACGCCTGGAACCAGGACCATTCTATGAGGACAGCCTTTCCAGTATCATGTGTTTGGTTTTATCAGGAGTTGGCCAGAAGAGTTGGAAATGAGAAATATCTCCTTCATTTAAAACAGTTGAACTATGGCAACATGAAGACGGGTCCTGAGATTTCCAGCTTTTGGTTGGATGGTGATCTACGAATTACGGCTGAACAACAAATTACTTTTCTCAAAAAGCTCCATAATAATGAGCTGCCTTTTAAGGTTCAAAATATCCAGATCGTAAAAGATCTTATGGTGGTTGAAGAGACAGATGACTATAAATTCCGCGCTAAAACAGGGTGGGCTGTTCGAGCTGATGGGCAACACACCTGGTGGATAGGATATGTTGAAAAAGGAGATCAAGTCTGGTTTTTTGCCACTAATATTGAACTCACCCACAACGACCAAGCTAAGTATTCTAGGGAAATAACCAGAGAAGCGTTGGAGCTAATCGGTGTTTTGCCCGAAGTACAACCGGAGCTGAATTAATTGCTGCATATCTATGTAGATGCTGATGCATGTCCCGTTAAGAACGAAGTGTATCGGGTGGCTGACAGATATGAGCTTATGGTTACCCTTGTATCAAATTCCAGGATGCGTGTACCACAAAATTCACGTGTCAAATTGGAAGTTGTCGGTGATGGGTTTGATGAAGCGGATGATTGGATTGTTGAACATGTACAAGAAGGTGATGTGGTCATCACAGCAGACATACCTCTGGCAGGACGCTGCATAACAGCTGGTGCCGAGGTGTTGAGTAATTCTGGCAAGCGTTTTACCGATGATAATATTGGCCAGACGCTGGCAACACGGGATTTGCTGACAGAGTTACGAGGGGCTGGTGAAATTACAGGCGGTCCAGCACCACTGACACAGCGAGACCGGTCTGAGTTTCTACAGAAATTGGATGTTGTCATCCAGTCCATTCGAAGGAGATAAACTGATAGAAATTGGGAAGGGGAAAGTGGTCGTAATATGAAAAATAGTACACTGATTTTCACAGGGATGCTGGTTCTTATACTGAGTGTCAATGGAGCCAATGCTATCCATTCACAGAAATTGACCATGACTATCTCCAGTAGGAGCCAAGTTTTTAATGAATCCTTGATGCAGAACGAAATTGCCGAGACGGAAGTCAGCCATACCATTCTGGCAGGTCCTCTATCACATCGTGAGAAACTTGCCAGAAAATATGATCATATCCTGATTTTTATAAATGGCCAAGGCACGCTGAGGTCAGGTTCAGATACTTATAGTATAAAACCTGAAAGCATTGCGCTGACAAATACAAAAAAACGTGTTTCGGTTGAAGTTGCTGCTGGAGATACTCTTCATTACATCCACATCAAGAAAAAGCTATCTAAACTGGACCTTAAAGAGATGAAAACCTTTCCTTCTGAAAACAGAGAGGGTATCTATTTCAAAAGATTTGAGGACTGCGAAGCTTACACTGAAAAAATTAAAAGTCCCAACACGGTTAGCCGCACTGTGTTGCCCAAAGATCATGCTCCTCGAGTTGCCATGGGGACCGTAGACACCAAAGGTCCTGATGCGGTGGGAGCTCATGAGCATCCCATGCTGGATCAGCTATTCCTGGGCTTGGCTGGTAATGACGCTGTGGTTTTTGCAGATACAGACTCAATTGCCTTCCATGAGTGGGAAATATTGCACATACCCATTGGAGCCAGCCACTGGGTAACCGTAGGGGAAAACAAGCGCATGTATTATCAGTGGATGGATTTCTTTCTAACCACATCAGGACAGGAATGGTTGAAAACGCATAAAAAGATTGAAGACTACAACAACACGGATTAAGAAATAGAGTAATTATTAGAATGTGGGGAGATTATTATGACTGATCGGATGACGATTGATTCATTTCTTGGAGAAAAAAAACTGGCACTGGCTGGTGCATCCAGTAAAGCCAGTAAGTTTGGTAATGCAGTTCTTAAGGAGTTGAGCAGTAAGGGGTATGAATTATTATTAACTCATCCTGAAGCAGAGACAATAAATGGTGTCGCCTGCTATGGGTCCCTGGCTGAATTACCACCTGATGTGGGCGGGTTGATAAATGTGGTTCCTCCAGCCCAGACTGAAAAACTGGTTCGAGAAGCCCACGCGGCAGGGATTAGAAAAATCTGGATGCAACAGGGATCTGAATCGGCTGATGCGATTCAATATTGCAAGGAACATGAGATAGAGGTGGTCCATGGGGAATGCATACTGATGTTTGCCCAGCCCCGGGGATTGCATAAGTTCCATCATTGGCTATGGGGGTTATTCGGGAAATTGCCCAAAGGTCATGGGAAGTGATCTATTCAACAAATGAGGTGATATGAAAGTATTGTTTATTGGTGGAACTGGTATCATCAGTTCAGCCTGTTCAGAGCTGGCGGTTTCCAGAGGTATTGATTTGTACCATTTGAATAGAGGTAAAAGTGCCAGCTTGAGACCCGTATCGGGAGTTAAAACCATTCAGGCAGATATCAGGAATTATACTGAAACTGAGCACGCACTGGGAGACCATAAATTTGATGTCGTGGTGAACTGGATTGGCTTTACGCCAGATCAAATTCAAGCCGATATCGATATGTTCAGCAGCAGAACTGACCAGTATGTTTTCATTAGTTCTGCGTCAATCTATGAGACACCTCCCAGAAGTTTACCCATCACAGAGGATACTGTTATAAGCAATCCCTTCTGGGAGTATTCACGTATTAAGATTGCCTGTGAGGACCTCCTTCGAAAAAGCTACCTGGAACAGGGATTTCCCTACACCATTGTGCGACCCTCTCATACCTATGACAAAACCCTTATTCCTCTCCAGGGTGGGATAACTGCCCTCATGCGCTTAAAGCAGGGGCTACCCGTCGTTGTCCATGGTGACGGGTCATCTATCTGGACTTTAACACACCACAAAGATTTTGCCAAAGGATTGGTCGGTCTACTGGGAAAAGAGGAAGCCGTTGGCCAGGCCTATCATATCACCTCAGATGAGTGGTTGTCCTGGGATAATATCTTTCGTTTGATGGGTGCTGCACTGGGAGTTGAACCCAATATCATTCACATTCCTTCCGACCTCATCGCCACCTATGACCCTGTGTTTGGTGAAGGACTTCTGGGAGACAAAACCCATACCATGATTTTTGACAATTCAAAAATTAAGGCTCTGGTGCCAGATTTTTCAGCCGAGATTCCATTTGAACAGGGCGCCAGGGAGATTGTTGCCTGGTATGAAGCAGATGCTGCACGTCAGAAAGTTGACCCACATCTTAACGGTCTCTTCGAAAAGATGATTCAAGACTACTCTGCTGTAGGACGATGAGTGTCAGGGGTTAGGTAGCCAGATATGTATAATGAATATCACTCACTCGCCCGGCATATTCAGGAGCTCGAACTAGGTGACTATCTGGAGTTCGGATGTGGCGATGGAGGATTTCTCAAGCATGTCCTTGAACAGAATGAGTCATTCAAGTCAGTCACAGCAGTAGACATTAATCTAGAATCAGTCAAGCAGGCCAGGACAACTCTGGAAGCCTTTAATATTCATTTTCTGGTCCAGGAAAATCTGCCCCTGGGTCTTGAAGCGAATCAATTTGACACCATCACCTTATCAAACACTCTCCACCATCTCAGAGACAAAACAGCGGTCCTGTCTGAACTTAAAAGGTTGATCAAACGGGATGGTCAAATCATCATTACAGAGATGATAAGCAATGACCTCACTGAAGCAGAACAAACCTATTGTCGCTTCCATGCCTTGCGGGCGGAAGTGGATCGACTGCATGGGGTGTTTCATGAAACCACCTATACTTCCAATGAAATTCTGGACATGGTTTCTAAGGCAGATCTGAGGATTGGCTCCAATGAAATTCTGCTCAATTCAAAAGAGGCAGCGCCAGATAAAATTGAGGTGGCCGAAATGGAAGCAATAATCGATGACTTGATCAAGGCAGAAAGTAAGCGGCCAGAATTTCCCGCATTGAAAGAAACGGCCGTGAGTATCAAAGCGCATTTACATCAACATGGTATCAAGCGACCCAGACAGCTTTATCTCGTGACCACTAATTAATAAAGAGTCAGAGGCATTCAAAACACTCCAGATCTAGCTATATTGAATGCTAATAATAATGACAGGACGACCACATGAACACATCGACATTCTCTAATATTTTTCCCAAAACCAAGAGTCTCATCGGCATGATCCATGTTCAGGCTCTGCCGGGAACCCCTCAAAACCATCTCTCTGTCTTCGAAATTGCTGCTCAGGCAGTCAAAGAGGCAAAAATCCTGGCTGAAAACGGAATGCAATCCATTATGCTGGAGAATATGCATGACCTGCCCTATTTGAATCGCAATGTGGGTCCTGAAATTATCTCAGCCCTGACTCGGATATGCTCTGATGTACGCGGAGTGACAAATCTACCCCTGGGTCTTCAAATTCTGGCTGGAGCCAATCAAGCAGCCCTTTCAGTGGCTCAAGCGTCAGAATTTCAATTCATTCGTGCCGAGGGTTTTGTCTTTGGACACATGGCTGATGAAGGCTTGCTCCAGTCCGATGCCGGAGAATTACTCCGTTTTCGAAAGCATATTGGTGCTGAATCAATCCAGATTTTTACTGATATCAAGAAAAAGCACAGTAGCCACGCCATGACTTCTGATGTGTCCCTTGAGGATACGGTTGAAGCGGCTGAATTTTTCCTCAGTGATGGCGTGATTATCACCGGCACCCATACGGGCAAACCTGTGAATCACGAAGAGCTTAGCAGAGTCTATGCTTCTGCACAGTTGCCTGTTCTGGTGGGAAGTGGTGTAACGTCAGATGGTCTTTCAGAAATCTTTGATACTGCAGATGCATTTATTGTGGGCAGCTATTTCAAGCAGGGGGGTAATTGGAAGCATAACCCAGATCCACAGCGGATAGAAGCATTGGTTCAGGCACGTCAAGGTTTGCTTTCATGAGTATGCTGAAAGCTGAAAAAATATTTACCAATGGCATCATTCTGACTCAGGATGGTGAGCGCAACCAGGTTTCTCAAATAGCGACCCATGGTAAAACTATTCTGGCTGTTGGGGACGATCTTTCCCAATACGCAGATGATAAAACGGAATCCATCGATCTAGTGGGCTCTATTGTGGTCCCGGGGTTTATTGATGCCCATGTTCATTTTCTGTGGGGGGGCGAGACCCTGCTGACCATTCCCGCCCATGACGCCCACTCAAAATCAGAGTTTATAGATATCGTCAGAAAGTTCGCAGCGGATCGACCTGCTGGATCCTGGTTAAAGGGTGGTGGCTGGAACGAACACCATTTTTCCGATAACAGCTTTCCACATCGAGATTGGCTGGACGAAGCCGCACCTGGACATCCCATGCTTCTCACCCGTCACGATGGTCATTCTGGTGTCGCCAGTTCGACAGCCCTGGCGTTGGCTGGAATTACTTCACAAACGCCAGATCCCCTGGGAGGTGTAATTGATCGGGATGAGAACGGGGAACCCACGGGTATTGTGCGAGATGCAGCCATTGACTTGGTATTTATGCATATGCCGGATGAATCTGAATCTGAGCTTATGAAGAATCTGGAGACCTCGCAGAATTATTTGTTGTCAAGGGGTGTTACCTCAGTAGGTGATATGATTTATGATATGAACCACTTTCATTTTTTGCAAAAGATGGCGCGAGAAGGACTGCTGCGGGTACGGATAAGTGGCTATACTCCCATACTAAAATGGAAGGAAATGAAAGTCCTGCTCAAGGATGGCATATACGAAGATGAATTTTTTCAATACAAGGGTTTGAAAGGTTTTTGCGATGGCAGCCTAGGCTCTCATACAGCGCTCATGTTGAAAGCTTATGATGACAGCCCTGAATCAGCCGGTATATATGATAGCCAATGGGCAGATGTGTCGCTGATTCAAGAAACCATGGCCGAGGCTGATAAGATGGGGTATCAAAGTGTCATCCACGCCATTGGTGATCGTGCGGTGCGTGAGGTTCTTGATGTGTTTGAAGCAGTCATCCAGGAAAATGGTCCCAGGGATCGGCGTTTTCGAGTTGAGCATGCCCAGCATATCCATCCTCAGGATCAATCCAGGTTTGCCGATCTTGATGTCATCGCGTCGGTTCAACCGGCCCATTGTGTGGATGATGCACTCTATGCCGATAAATTACTGGGAGATCGTTGTGATTACGCCTATCCCTTCCAGTCCCTCAAACAAGCAGATGCCGTGTTAGCCTTTGGATCCGATTGGCCAGTATCTCCAGCTGATCCTATCGCCACCATTCATGGTGCCATTCATCGAGCAGGGTGGTATATGGAAGAGGCAATTGGTTTGAATGACTCACTGGAAGCACACACCCGCCTGGCGGCCTATGCCGGTTTTCGAGAACATGATCTGGGAATACTGAAGGCAGGACATCTCGCTGATTTTGTTGTTCTTGATCCTGACTTTCAACATCTAGATGCAGTTGATGAAATTCCAGAGGGGTTAATTCAAGCAGTTTACATGAATGGCAGCAAAGTATGAAACCACTGATTGGTCTCAGCCCCGCATATTATGAGCACAAGGAAATGGATCGCAGTATCCTGGGTAAGTCTTATACGGATAGCGTACAGAAAGCTGGCGGGCTCCCCGTTTTGATACCACCCATAATCGAAGCAGCTGATCTTGCGCAACTTATCAATAGATTAGATGGTATTATTCTCACCGGTGGAGATGATTTGCATCCCGAATACTATGGAGAATCTCCTGATCCACTGACACCCAAACCATTTCATCATCGTCGAGGAGACCATGACCGTCAAATTTTTGAGTATGTCTGGAAAAACAAACTACCCACTTTAGCCATCTGCCTGGGGATGCAGGAGGTTAATGTTTTCTTGGGCGGCTCTCTCTATCAGGATATTCCCGCTCAGGTTAACAATCCCCTCGTCCACAAAACTGGAGACTGGTTTGAGGCCCGCCATGACGTGAGACTTGAAGCAGACTCAATTCTCCATGCGCTTACTGGAGAAATGATGGTTGATACCAATAGTGCCCATCATCAGGCAGTAAAAGAGGTTCCAGAAACGTTGCACATAACAGGACGAACAGCAGATGGTCTCATAGAAGCTCTGGAACCCAAAGATAGAAGCATTCCACTGTTAGCCGTACAGTGGCATCCAGAGTCAGAAACCAACGATACCATTGGTATAGATTTATTCAAATGGCTGGTATCCATAGCATCTAAATAGTTACCTCTTAGTTAGATGGTTCAGTCTTCGCGAACGAAGTGCGGCGATCTCGAACATCGGGTAATCCAAGAATTTGGAGATTGCCACGTCGTGTAACTTGTCCTGAGCATAGTCGAAGGGCTTCTCGCAAAGACGGAAACAAGGATTTATTGTCCCTCTCGTTATTTTACTGTAAGCAAGTAAGCATAACATTCCCATGCGTTTAGGATTATAATGGCGTGCAATTTTATGATATTGAATAAGGGAGAAATAAATATGTACCGCTCACGATCACTTCCAGTACTACTGATCGCACTCACTCTACTCATGTCTGCCTGTGTTTTTAACGGTGAGAAAGCTGATGACAGTAGTATCGATTTAAAGGCTCAAATGCCCACAGATCCCAGTCTTATTGAGGGACAATTGGACAATGGTTTAAAATATTTTATCAAAAAGAATGGCAAACCTGAGAATCGGGCTGAATTACGTCTGGTAATAAATGCTGGCTCAATCATGGAAGATGAAGATCAACTGGGTCTGGCCCATCTTCTGGAACACCTTGCTTTTAACGGTACTGAAGATTTTCCCAAGCAGGACCTGGTTAACTATCTGGAAGGCATTGGCATGCGCTTTGGTCCCGATCTGAATGCCTACACAAGTTTTGATGAAACGGTCTACATGCTTCAGGTTCCCACTGACAGCATAAACCAGATGGCAACAGGCTTTAGAATTTTGGAAAACTGGGCTCACAAGGTCAGTCTCGAAGGAGAGGAAATTGACAAAGAGTGCGGCGTGGTTGTTGAAGAATGGCGTCTGGGACAGGGTGCGGGGCAACGCATTTTTGACAAACAACTCCCTGTACTTTTTAAGGGCTCACGGTATGCCGATAGACTTCCAATTGGTTCCATGGATATTATCCAGAATGCCAGTCACGAGAGTGTTAGGCGCTTTTATAATGACTGGTATAGACCAGATCTTATGGCAGTTGTAGCAGTTGGTGATTTTGATCCAGTTGATATTGAAGCCAGAATAAAAAACCTCTTTGGTGCAATACCCAAGGCGACCGAAACCAGAGATCGTACAGTTTTTGATGTACCCGGTCATTCTGAGGTGCTTTATGCAGTTGCATCAGATCCAGAAGCCACTCGTTCAAGTGTGAATATTCTCTTTAAACATCCCGCACGAATTGATCGCACGGCAGGTGAATATCGGGACAACATCGTTGAACGAATTTACCATGAAATGCTGAATGCACGTTTTAGTGAATTATCCCAGAAGGCTGATGCACCTTTTCTGTATGCTTATTCCACTAAATGGGGCTGGGCCAGAACATCTGTAATGGCTGCTCTCGGTGCTGGTGTTGTGGATGGTGGGATCCCTGCCGGTCTGGAAGCGGTTCTTATTGAAGGTGAACGTGTTCGTCGTCATGGTTTCACATCAACAGAGTTGGATCGCGCAAAAAAATCGGTGCTCAGATCTATGGAAGCGCTCTATCAGGAGCGAGATAAACAGGAGTCCCGTGGGTATGCCTCAGAACTCATTCGCCACTTTCTGGAAGAAGAAGCTGTTTCAGGTATAGAATACGAGTTTCAACTGTACAAAGAAACGGTCCCTGGAATTGGTCTTGATGAAGTCAACGCACTGGCACAAAAGTTTATCACAGACGAAAACCGGGTTGTCATGGCATCTGGACCAGAAAAAGAAGGCGTCTCAGTACCTGGTGAAGCTGAATTGGCTGCTGTCATGGCCAGCATCGCAACCTTAAATATAGAGCCCTATGTAGATCAGGTATCCACTGAACCACTGATCTCTGAACTTCCCAAAGCAGGCAGTGTAGCCGAGAAAAAATATCATGAAGATATCGACACCTACGAATTACGCTTGAGCAATGGTGTGAGGGTTGTTCTAAAATCCACAGATTTTAAAAATGATGAAATCCTCTTTCAAGCTTTCAGCCCGGGTGGCTATTCAGTGTTTAACGACGATGATCTTATCACAGGCAAGATGGCTGACAAATTGATGGACTATAGTGGTCTGGGAAATTTCAGTCTCATGGATCTACAGAAACTGATGGCAGGTAAAGAGGTCGCTACAACACCTTATATAAGCGAACTCTATGAAGGTCTACGTGGTTCAGTATCACCCAAGGATATTGAAATGCTGTTCCAGATGATCTATCTGCAATTCACAGCCAGTCGTCAGGATGAAGCAGCAGTTGCTGCTCTCATGACCCAGTTCCGCTCACAGCTGGAGAACAAAAGTCTCAGTCCTGAGGCGGCTTATAGTGACACACTTGCTGCAACCATGAATCGCTATCATCACCGTCGTCAACCCATGACGGTTGAAAAACTTGATCTGGTTGACCTCAACAGGGCTCAAGAACTGTATGATGAGCGTTTTGAAGATGCCGGCGATTTTACTTTTCTATTTGTGGGTAGTTTTAAAATGGAAACCATGTTGCCACTCATTGTCCAATATCTGGGTTCATTGCCTGCTACAGGTAGAAATGAAACCTGGGTAGATGAGGGTGTGATGTCACCACAGGGCAAAATTCAAAAGGAAGTCAAGCGCGGGGTGGAACCCAAAAGTCGTACACGGATTATTTTCCCAGGAAAATTTGATTATACCCGCCAGAATCGTTATGACATGTACTCCATGATGCAGGTACTTCGTATTCGTTTGCGTGAAGTGCTCCGCGAGGATATGGGTGGTGTCTATGGCGTGAGTGTCTGGGCCAGCATGTCAAAGGAGCCAGAACCAGAATATTCGCTGAATGTGACTTTTGGTTGTGCCCCTGATCGAGTTCAGGAGTTGACGGATGCTGTTATGGTCGAGATCAAAAAGATCATGAACGAAGCCCCGGACCAAATGAATGTTGATAAGGTTAAAGAATCACAGCGCCGTGAACGTGAGATCAATATTCAGAAGAACTCATACTGGTTGAATTCACTGGCAGTTTATTACCGCGAAGGTCGTGAACTTTCAGACTTTATGAAATTTAATGAACTGATTGAAGGTTTTTCAGCTGAACATGCCCAGGCTGCTGCAGCAAAATACTTTGATCTGGACCGAATGGTTCAGGTGACCTTGAATCCTGAAGATTAAATCAGTAACCAAATAGCTTTGAGATGGCTCCTTTATGGAGCCATCTTTTTATCACCCCGAAGTGTCTGAGAAATATTATATAAACGCATGAATGAGATAGTCATACTCAACGAAGCCAGCCTATCAAAAGCCACTGAGATACTCTGCCAGGAGGATCCAAATCTCATGTCGGTGGTAGATCAGTTTGGATTGCCTCCCCTATGGGCGAGAGAACCAGGATTTCCAACGCTGATACATATTATCCTGGAACAACAAGTCTCCCTGGCTTCGGCAAAAGCATGTTTTGACAAACTCAATTCAGCTCTGGAAGCATTGAATCCAGAATCATTTCTAAGCTTAACCGATGACGCTTTATTGAGCATTGGATATAGTAGACAGAAAGCACGCTATTCCAGAATACTGGCACAATCGTTACTAGATCAATCACTCGATTTAGAGGAAATGGAGCACCTTTCAGATGAAGTTGTGTATTCTCAGTTAACTGCCCTCACGGGTATTGGACCCTGGACTGCCAACATTTACCTCCTCATGGCGCTGGGCCGGCCAGATATTTGGCCTGGTGGAGACCTGGCCCTTGAAGTAGCGCTTCAGAACCTTCTCGGACTTGATCGTCGACCCCGGGGAGAGGAATTTCAGGAGTTGGCTGAAGGGTGGCGACCTTATCGGGCAGTTGCAGCCAGGATATTGTGGCATTATTATCTATCGCAATAGTAACGGTATTTTTGAAGCAACCATATAGGAATCATTATGTCTGTTAAGCATTTAAAGGATTTGCCCCTGGAACCCATCTCAGCAGGAGAAAAGACCTCCAAACAGGTGCTTATCTCTCATGAAGAAGGACCTAATTTCGCCATGCGGCGCTTTGTTATTGAGCCAGGTGGTTTTATGCCCCTGCATTCGAATTCAGTTGAGCATGAACAGTTTTGCATTGGAGGTGAGGCGGAGGTGGTGATTGGTGAGGAGACTGTCATTGTTAAGAAAAATGATGTGGTCTTTATCCCAGCTAATATTCCTCACAGCTATCGAACCACGAGCGCTGAAGCCTTCGAGTTTTTGTGTCTCATTCCCAACCTGGAAGATATCATCGATATCAAAGACTAAAAAAATGAGCCATTCATGTAAAACACTAGGCTCAATGCTGGGAATCCTGATTATTTTTACCACCATGATTTCAAGCTGTTATATCAATGATGATCTGGACACTGAGAGACATCGGTTATTAAATACGGACAAGCAATTTGCTCAGATGTCCCTGGAGAAAGGGGCAGCGGAAGCTTTTAATCATTTTCTTACCGAGGATGCCATGGGAATGTCCCACAATCAGCATCCCGTTTTTGGGCGTGAACAAATTTACCAGGAAATGAAAGTTGGACAGGAAGACTACGAGCTGGCCTGGGAACCCCAGCGAGCCGAGGTGGCTGGTTCTGGAGATATGGGTTGGACCTGGGGCAAATATGTGTTGAGCTTTAAAGATGAACAGGGTGTTGAGCAAAAGCGTTATGGAAAATACTTGAACATCTGGACCAGGCAGGATGATGGACAGTGGAAAGTTGCTGTCGATATGGGGAATTCCAGTCCTGAACCTGTTGAGTAAAATTAAATAAAAAAATAGAACGGAAGCGATTATGGATTTTCAAGAAATATCAAAACAGGTGACCGAGTACATCACCACGTATTCCCTAAACCTCCTGGGAGCCTTGCTGATTTTCCTGATTGGAAAATGGATTGCAAGAAAATTGGTAGCATTACTGAGAAAACTCATGGAGAGGCAAGAAGTAGATGAGACACTCATCCGCTTTTTGGACAAGATTGTATTGTACACCTTAATGGTTGTCGTACTCATGGCGGCAGCAGATAGATTGGGAGTAAACACCAATTCCTTTTTAACAATTCTTGGAGCAGCAGGACTTGCTGTTGGCCTGGCCCTTAAGGATTCATTGGGCAATTTTGCCAGTGGTGTCCTGTTGGTATTCTTCCGCCCATTTAAAATAGGAGACGCCGTGACAGCCGGTGGTGTGACTGGCAAAGTTGAGGCGATCAGCATTTTTAATACGACTTTTCTGACCTTTGACAATCAGCGTATGATTGTGCCCAATGGTCAAATCACCAATGGCGTAATTACCAATATTAATGCCAATCCCATACGTCGTCTAGATCTGGTTTTTGGTATCAGCTATGGGGACAATATCCTTACAGCAAAAGCCATTTTTAAAAACATCCTGGAAGCTGAGTCAAGAATCTTAGATGATCCTGCACCTCAGATTGTGGTTTCTGAGTTGGCTGACAGCAGTGTGAATTTTTTCGTACGTCCGTGGGTTAAGACTGAAGAATATTGGGCTATAAAATTTGATCTCATCGAAAAAATTAAAATAGCGCTTGAAGAGGCTGGCATCACCATACCCTTTCCACAGAGGGATGTTCACCTTCATCAAGAAGACAAATGATCCCCTTCAAGGAATTCCAAACTCAGAACAAGCCGCGGCTCTTCTGGTTATTATTTGGGCTCACAGTTCTCACAATTGTGGGGATGCAAATGACTGGGTCAGTTCTTGTAAATGAGGCTGCTCCAGGGGGGATTGTTAGTTTCGAACTTGCCGGTACGCTGGCTGGGAGTCAGAGCATTATTGAATCCTGGCGTGGACCAACCATGACCTGGGCTGGTATTAATATGGGGCTGGATTTCCTGTTTCTCTTCCTCTATGCCACCACCATTGCATTGGGATGTTTGATCCTGGCTGATAGAATGCCGGAAAAATTTCAAAGCTTGAAAGCATTGGGAAGATGGTTGGCCCTTGGAATCCTCGTCGCTGCTGGTCTGGATATCATTGAGAATATAGCGCTTATTCTGTTGCTTACTGGATCCGGGAATGAGTTTTTATCACCCCTGGCTCGCTGGATGGCCATTCCAAAATTTGGATTGGTGCTCCTGGCTTTATTGTACATCATTGGTGGCGTGGTGAGTTACCTGACGAACAGGATTAAACTGTCAAACAGGACTGCTTAGCAAAAACATCTACAAGTATTTAGGATGAGAAACCGGTCGTTGTTCTACGATTTTGTGATGGCATCCTGAAGCTGTGAGCGAAGTTCCAGTACAACCTTCACGTAATTCTTTGAGGGGTTGTATTTATAGACAGCCCGCCAATTGGCAGAATTCTCTGAAAAATCAGTACTGCTGATATCATAGTTACCGCGTTTGAGGAGATAGTTGGCGATACTGGCCATGACGTCGGCCCATTCAAAGGGTTCTCGAACCCCATCACCATCCATATCCACAGCATAACTTTTAAAACTGGTTGGCATAAACTGTCCATAGCCAAACGCGCCAGCGTACGATCCCTTTACATCATGCGGTCCCAAACCATCAACCCTGCAGATCATAAACCAGGCTACCATTTCATCCTCAGCCCATTTTGCCCTGCGGGGGATATTGTGAATGATAGTATGCAGGGAGTTAAAAACAGGGTAGGATGAGGCATAAAGTCCATATTGAGTTTCTACACCGACAAAGCTGAGGATCAGAAAAGGATCAACACCGTATTGCTTGGCCACTCTGTTTAGGAGCTCTGAGTGCTCTTTGTAAAACTTCACACCACCATTGACGCGTTTATCATTCACAAAAATCTGGCGATAGTCCGTATACTCCATTTTTTCAGCAGGTTTGGAAAATTTAGCTGAAATGTTAGGCTCAATTTTAATACCGGGGTTTGAGAAGACCTGCCAGGCATAGGCGGCTGGGACACCGCTGCGGCGGAGGCGTTTAATAACCCGTCCATACACCTGTCTGGCTTGTTCATTTTTTGAGATAAGATTAACCATGTCTTTTTCAACTTGATTAGACCAGCTGGCTGGAGCCGTGCCATATTTTGAGTCGCGATCTGCATAGACGATTAGTCCAGTCAATAGCAGAATGATGGTGAGTGTATTTCTCATGTATGGAATATGGTAAGTCTTTGTCATGTTTCCAAGTTACTTCAGAACTGTTATCTTGCGTGTGATCGAGATATCATTGGCTGTCATTTTAACCAGATAAAGACCTGAAGACATGCTGGAGGCATTCCAGCGGGTCACATGGTATCCGGCAGCCAGGGGACCACTGAGCAAATGGGCTACTTCATGTCCCTTGAGATCATAAACTTGAATGGATACATCTGCATTTTCGGGCAGTGTAAATGGAATACTGGTCCAGGGGTTAAATGGGTTGGGATAGTTCGGAAGCAGAGCGAACACCAGGGGATGCTCAACCGCTTCATCGCCCAATGCCAGATAATCCCGGGTTACTAGCCGCAGATCATCAATATAGTAGACACCGGTTACGGGTTGACCCGGGACATAGGTAAGCTGAATGCTGTCAAATTCAAGGGTGCCGTTCAGAGTACCATCACCAATCCAGGTTCCAGTACCATCTTCAGACATATCCCAGTTCACCAGTCTCCAGCCGACCCAGTCAATGGTATACCAGGGGCTGACTTCATGGGCACCACTACCGGTGATATTATCGTCCACACAAAACCTGAACTGATTCCCATTGCCATCACCAAAGATGTAGGCCTGCATTATTTTGCTGGAGTTAAAATGGACATTACGAGGTGCTCCTCCACCCAGATACTCACGCAAAAGCCAGGCGCCAGCGCTTTCCAGCCAGGTATAATTCAATTCCAGGGCCGTGTTGCTGCCAATATTCAGAGCACTTGTTTCAGTGCTTGCCGCAACCGTAGTGAGATCACCATCAATACCAGTGGTGCTTCCACTGCCACTGGGTGGCCACCAATTGCCTACTCCGCCTTCGAAATTGTCAATATTTGTGACTGCAAAATCATAGTTGGAGGTCGTGAAATCAATTGATGTTTCTGAATTTTGAATATTGCCCAACATATCACTGAAACCAGGTAGAATGCTTACCCTGTACTGTTCATTGTCAAGGAGGTCATTTGTGGCATATAATACCAGCAGACTCTTATCATTGATGACATAATGCTCCAGAATGGTTTCTTGTATCTGTGAATCAGAGACCCGCTGAAGGACCACTCGACTTTCTGCATCATTATCGAAACGAATTTCTTCATCCCAGGAAATATTGAAAACGGGACGTAAATCAACCAGCTCAGCATTTGAACTGGGATAGGTATCTTCAATAACTGGTGCAAAATAGTCTCTTGAACTCGTCCTGAAGGATACTGTAAAAGCATCTCCACCGGTTCCATCTTGATTTCCATCAAGAGGATACCCTGCCACATCCATGGCGGTTCCAGCAATGGTGATGGTATACTCTGTGAGGAATTCAAGGGAATCAGCAAGAATCCAGCTCATGCGTTTTCTATCCTGAGATAAGAAGAGAAATCCTGCAGCAGATGGCTCAATGGAAAAGGCATTCTCCAGTGAGGTTCTATCCATGGCCTTGGTAAATTCAAAAACTGGGTTTCCCCAAACTGCCCAAGTTGTATCTCCGTCTTCTGGATGAGATTCAATAACCATAGGTGGTGCTGTGTTTACCAGTAAAAAATTTGACATGGTTGTTTGATTTGCTGTCACCGTAACGGATGATGTGTCTGTGGCATATCCTGCAGCAGAAACAATCACTTCATAGGTGCCAGGATCCAGGCTGTCCACTTTGAAATAGCCATTATTGTTTTCACCACCATAGTAGTGGTGACCACCTGGTTCAATGGAGACGTCGATATTGTTGACAGGCAGCCATTGATCCTGCAAACTTTCCATTGAGTAGTAGGAGACAATATTATCAGAATCCTTGATCAGGCCTGCGATGGCACCGACGGTGAAGCCGGGCTCTCCAAAATATGCCAAATAGCTGCGAGCCAAGGCCATGGCTTCATGTTTACGATAGTCCAGATTCATGAGACGCCATGATTCAGGGATATAATCATGGAAGGAACCTTCAGAGATGGTCGCTGGCATATTGGCTGGAACAAGTACTCCATAGCCATAGGTCCAGGTTGGATTTAAGGTCAGGTCGCCGATTGAAACGTCTTGGGTCGTGTGGTTAACATCATGAATAAGCGGTGCCATGATGTTGGCCATGGTGCGGGCAAGTGGAAAGGTCGGTGAACTTGTGGTTCCGTTATAAATAACCATGGCATAATTGGCCTGTCCATTCCAGCCATTACTATGATTGCTGTTAAAGTAATCCGCATTGAAATTGTTGGCCACGGCAGCTCGTTCAGAGAGCCCAAGATCATCAGTGGTGTTATTGTTACCAGTACGGGTGATGGCAACCTCAGCACCTAGTCCCTGCAGGATGCTCCTCAGTTCCAACCCCTTGGTCAAGTTCGATTCAGACTCCCAAAATCCAGTTGCTTCAATAAATCGATCATCACCTTCATGTCCAGAGTGTCCTGGATCAATACAGATTCTTACACCAGTCAGGTCCTGTGCGAAAACCATTGAGGCAATCATTGCCAGCAGAAATATCTTATTCATCATTGCACCTACTCCACAATCTCAAATGAGGTTTCCATAATTTCACCCTGGAGAGAATGATATATCACGTGCTGTCCGTCAGGTGCCCATTGAGGATACATCTCAATAATGTCAGGGGTATCAGTGATTTTCCAGGCATGATGGCCATCATAGGATACAATCCATATCTCTGATTCAGTATACTGACTGCCGTCATCCAGGTCTTGCATGTAGGCGATGTATTTACCATCAGGTGACCATTGTGCCGCATGGGCATCCCCCAGTTCAGCAATAATTTTCCCATCAAGATCACATACAAAAGTTCCCTGTCCGGTCATAGTATATACCACCATATCACCAGATGGAGATAATTCAGACCAGATGTAATTGCCCTGGCCCTGTGGAGCCAGGATAGTTTGTTCTCCCGCCTTGAATAGCTTTAATGAAAGCTTGTCATTCAGGACGGTGGTATAATCTGCCAGGTTCCGCTCACGCTGGCCGGTGATAGCATTGAGGATGATTGGTGTTTCGTCAATCAAATAGAGCATTCGATGGTCAACCATGTTGGCCGGTGATACGAACCTTGCTCCATCTGCAATGAGGTGATTGCCTGTTGCATCAGCTTTGTAAAGGGAGGTGAATTTTCTGCCCTTCTGATATTCATCCTGGCGATATATGACAGTTCCATCAGACAGACTACGGGGCTGATATCCAGCACCCTGGACGCTGGTGATCTGGCGCAGTTCTTCTGAGGATCTGTTTAATATCCAGAGTCCAGTATAGGCATTTTGAGTCAATAATATGGATTTCCCATCCATGGTGTAGGCAGGGAAATAGAAAGGCGTATTGACGGTGCTGAGGAGCACCTGTGTATCCTTTATGACCATGTCCTTGCCCAGTAGGATTGTGGTCAGGGCTAAAATCAATGCAAAATATTTTATCTTCAATGTCCCACTTCCCTGGGGTATCATTTTTCTCACCCCATAAATTAAGTTTTTATGCATTCATAACTGCATGTGAAAAGCCCCCGAACATAAGGCTCAGGGGCTTAATTAAAAGTGATCTGGCTTAAACGCTGTCTGACTACTCCTCTATTTTAGAACCATGATCTTGCGCGATTTTGATACGCCATTTGATTCCAATTTGATCACGTATACTCCAGATGGTACATCAGAAGCGTTCCAGCGTGTCTCATGATATCCGGTTCCAAGATTTCCACTGATCAGGGTGGATACAAACTCTCCCCTCAGGTTATAGACGGTCACTGAAGCTCGGGCTGGTTCGACAAGCGTAAATGGAATGGTTGTCCAGGGGTTGAAGGGGTTGGGATAATTGGGCAGGAGTGCAAATTCAACTGGCTGCTGCAATTCCCTCTCGTCAACATCGAGATAATTCCTGTCAACCACTCGAAGATTGTCTATATGATAGGTTCCAATGTTGTCATTGCCTGGTGTGTAGCTAAGCTGGATGCTGTCAAATTCAAGTGTACCATCCAGGTTTCCATCACCGATCCAGACTCCTGTACCGTCTACTGCCATATCCCAGGTGACCAGCTTCCAGCCATACCAGTTGATATTGTACCAGGGACTCACTTCATGGGCGCCGGCACCACCAATATTATCATCCACGCAAAAACGGAAGGTGTTTCCATTTCCATCGCCGAAAATCCAGGCTTGCATCATTTTGCTGGAGTTAAAGTGAACATCTCGACCGGGACCGCCGCTTAAATATTCGCGAATAAACCATGAATCAGCATTGGTATCCCATCCATAATTTATACGGAGAGAAGTGCTATCCGTGTCTGAAAAGACGCTGAGATCTGTCACGAAGTCACGATTGCTGAAATCGGGTAGAATTCCAGTCGTACTTCCTGAGCCAGTAAGTACCCACCAATAGTTAACAGCATTGGTTTCAAAATTATCAATTGAGGTAATATCATAATCAAAATGTGTGGTTGTAAAATTCAAGACCACTTCCTGGGTGCGCGTATTGCCAGTAAGATCCTTCATTCCAGGCAAGATTCGTACACCATAGGCTTCACTATCCAGCAAGTCGTTCAGGGCATAAATCACGAGAATACTCTTGGAATCGATTACATGATGTTCCAGGGTGAATGCTTGTGGCTGAGAATCGGAAACTCGTTCAAAAACCAGCAGATCCGAGCTCACACTGGTAGAGTCCAATTCCTCATTCCATACAAAATTGAAAATTGGTTTTAGATCCACAGTGCTGGAGCCGGAGGGAGGGGTGGTCGTAGTGACAAAGGGGGCCGTCATATCTTCTGGTCCGGTTCTGAAATGCAGACTCCAGGCATCACCACCCACTGTGTCCTGATTTCCGTCAATGGGGTTGCCAGAAAAGTCTGTAGCTGTTCCGGCAATTGTAATGGTATAGTCCGTGAGAAACTCAAGTGTGTCTTCTACAAGGAAAGACATTCGCTTGACATCCCTTGTGAAATAAAATGTCCCAGCTGTGGCTGGTTCTATGGAAAAGGCTGCTTCTACTGAAGCCTGGTCCATGGTTCTGGAAAAAGTGATGGAGGGGTTTCTCCAGGCGGCGTACAGGGAATCACCCTCTACAGGGTTGGACTCCACAATATATGGAGGTGTGTTCGGAGCCATGAGAATATCCAGAAAGGTTACAAAGTCTAGGGACACATCTGTTACCACCAAAGTATCTGTATAATATCCTTCTGCAGAGACGACAACTTCATAGCTTGAGTCAGGCAGGTCTTCAAAGAAATAGAAACCATTGTGAAGTTCATTGGGGTCTGAGCTGTATTGGTAAAACTGAGACTCATATGAATCTGTCGTGTATGCTTGGCCATTGACCTCAATGGTGGCGCCATTGAGGCGGACACCGGTCTCTGAATCGGTGATAATCCCAGCCAGAATACCAGGGTAGGGTCTGGCAAGATCAAAATTATCCAGAATTGTCCAGAACATGCTGTATGCCAGCATGCGAGTATAGTCGGTGTTCATAAACAGCTGATTTTGAAGAGGATTTGTATGATATCCCTGTTCGCTCAATTCGCTGGCCATCGTTGTTACCCGATTTACATGAAGCCAGGGCCCTGGATTATTCACTGTACAGGGACTTGAATGCCAGGGGGAATAAAAACTACAATCTCCAATGGATCCAGCAGAGCTTTGGGGAATACGCATGACGTCTGAAAGCACCTCTACCATGATATCGCTCATGCCTTCACCACCGACTGGTGGATCTGGGGTGCCATCCCAGAGTTCACCCCAGAGGAGGAGCACATTGTTGCTGGTGGCACCACCAGCATTGCTATGAATAGAGTGAAACCATGCAGCACCTCTATTGTTGGCGTCAGCAGTTCTCTCGGGTAGACTTACATCAACCTGATCATTATACCGGGAAGACCATACCGTGTCGATGTCTGTTTTTGAGAGTAGAAGTTGACGCAAATGGAGTGCTGTCTGAAGCGTTTCCTCAGCTTCTGAGTACCCATTTACACCCATATTCTGAGTGCGACTATGACCAGGATCGACAAAAATGTTCCAACCAGATAGGCCGGTAACCTGGGCATTCAATAGTGTCATTCCAAGGATGAGGAAGAGCATTAAATTTTTCATATCTACCTCCAGCCCACTTGTTGAATGAATAGTTGGCCGCGTTGATCGGTATCATAGACAATCCAGGCGCCATCAGGTGACCACTGGGGGTTCATTTCAAACAGGTCAGGGGTTTCTGTCAACTTGGTGCGGGCACTGCCATCAATATGGATGGCGTAGATATCTGAAGCAGTGACGGAATGACCATCATCAAAAGTGAGCATAAAAGTGATCCACTCACCATCTGGAGACCAAGCCGGTGCACTGCCTCTTCCGAGACTCACACGGTCATCACCATTTACTTTTGCCAGCCATAGATTCTGCCCGGCAGTTGAGTAAACCACATGTGAACCATCTGGGGATAGGGCATAACTATAGATATGATCCTGATCTGAAAATTGTGTGGTTTCTGAGGATTCGGCTTTCAATGGTTGGGTCATCCTGGTCTGGAAGCGACCATCGTTAATATAATTGACCTGTGGTTGGCTCAGTCCCTGGTTTGAATCACTGGTGGGGAAGCTTTCAAATTTTTCAGCAAAGGTGAGATACAGATGTGAATCATCTTCTGTCCAGAGGGGTGTGCCACTCATTCTGGTGCGAGGTGTGGATAGGGATTCCATACTGCCATCGGAGATAGTAAAACTGACAAGGGTATGGGAGCGTCGCATGTTGTTGAAATGTGAAATTTTGGAGGCAATTCGAGTTCCATCATGTGACCATGCAAATCCATATCCTGCTGAGTAGTCACTACTGATTTGTCTGACATTTCCTGTAGGGAAATCTAAAAGATAGAGACCGGTATAGCTAGGTCCACCAGCTGCAATCTGGTCTCCATCGGGTGACCACTTGGGTCCCATATAATATTCTCCAGAACGACTCAGTGCTATTGGGTCACCCTTGGTCTCAATTTGCTCAGCCACAGCAAATGTTGAACAGAGGATAAGTAAGCAGATAGTAGTCCCCACTTTTTTGGTCATGGTATCTCCATTTATTGCCGTTGAATGTTAGCTCAACTAGTTTGTAAATATTCTTACCAAACTAAATGCATGATTGCCCACATGCAAATATCAAAAGCTTAACAATTACAATACTTACAGGTGTTTTTTCTTGGTGTGTATAAGCATAAAATAAAAACCCAGGCTCAGATTGAACCTGGGTTGACTTTTTTGGGGATGTGTCAAAGAGAGGGGGATGGATAAAAACCTATCCCAATTGGTTAATCACCTCATCATCACTCAGGGGGAATCGACCCAGTTCTTTTTTTGAAAAGATCAATTTATTGTCCTTCCAGATATTATAAGCTCCACCTGATGAAGGCAGGATGGTAAGGTCTTCGACTTCATTTCCGAATCTATCAAGAATGCCTGCAACCAAACTGGTTGCTCGGGGTAGGTAGTTTCAGGTAACACAATATTCAATTTTAATTTGCATGGTTTTCTCCTTTATCGTCTAAGCTAAATTTTGCAACTCAGCTTGACAACTGCAGAAAAATCGGATTAGTATCACGCGATGTCAGTCGAAGTCACAACAATGGATCACCCCACCCTGCTTTTTGATGGTTATTGCAACTTGTGCAGCGGATCTGTGCTGGCTGTCATCAAGCGGGATCCACAGGCCATGTTTCGGTTTGCCAGCCTACAATCACCACTGGGACGATCCCTTTTGGATCAGCATGACCTTAATCCAGATGAAATCAATTCAGTCGTTCTGATTCATGAAAAGTCGTTCTCTCTAAAAAGCGATGCTGTGTTGGATGTTTTTCAGCTATTGGGCGGATTCTACCGACCCTTGGCAATTTTTAAATTCTTGCCCACCTCATTCCGTAATAGGATTTACGACTGGATCGCAAAAAATAGATATGTCTGGTTTGGAAAAAAGGACGTCTGCATGATTCCGACGCCAGAGCTGGAGGATCGCTTTCTTACTTAGGTCGTTACCGCGTTATGTCTGATTTCAGCTTTGCGGATACTACCGGAAATATATTGAACTGCAATAAGTGAGATAAGACTCATCACGGCACCAGCGACAAATGGAATTCGATAGTCAATAATCCAGGCCAGGCCACCTAAGACGGGGATAACCACTGCAGCAATGTGATTGATGGTGAAGCCCATGGCCATGGTGGGAGCCATGTGGTCGGCATCGCCTACCTTTTGGAAGAATGTGCGTATACCCATGGAAAAGTTGAAGAAAATATGATCAAGGATGTAGAGGACAGCCATGACTGCCTTGGTTTCTACTGTGGCATATGCGATAAAAATAAAGATGAGACTGAAATACTCGACGGAGAGTACCTTTTGTTCACCAAAACGAATGATGGCCTTGCCAATCAAGGGACTGAGAAAGTAATTGATGGCATTGTTGAGCATGAATAGCATGGTGATTTCTTTAACGCTGAACTGAAACTTTTCCACCAGCAGGAAAACGGCGAAGGCCACAAAAATCTGACGACGAGCACCTGCCATAAAGGTGAGGAAATAGTAGAGGCCGTAGCGTTTTCTGAAAATCATCTTCTTTTGCTGGGGTACTACATCTTGCCGTGTGGGATTTTGAAACATGCCCCAAAGTCCGGCAATGACGATTAAGCCACCCAGGATACCAAACATTAATTCGTAGCTGAGAACCGAGCTGGCTCCCAGTAAAACAAAACCAATAATAATGGCTGAAGCAGACGAATAACTGCGCAGTTTTCCCATGACCCATGGAGAGGTGTGGGTATCAAAATATTGGAGTGTCAGGGACTGATTCGTGGTTTCAAAATAGTGAAATCCAAAACTCATGATCAGGGTGGTGAAAATAAGACCAGTAAATGAAGGGAATACGCCTGTGAGGCTGATTCCAAGACCCAGAAAAGCAACCGAGAGGGCAGAAAGACGGTGCTCTTTGATGACCAGAGTGACAAAAACCACCAGGAGGGCCAAAAATCCAGGAATCTCCCTCACGGATTGAATCACACCAATATGGTTGCCGCCCAGGCCTACAACATCAACTGCAAAATTATTAAAAAGGGTTCGCCAGACCTGAAAGCCCATGGTTGTCACAATGGACATCACAGCCAGGAATAGGAACATGCGATCTTGACGGGCTTTTAGCATAGGCGGCAGGCTAACCCAAAAAGTGAAAATATGGAACGCCTATTCCCGATTTTTATTTATCAGTTAAATGGACAAATATTCTATTATATTAGTCAAAATGTAAAGAGTACTTGTCATAATATCAATTATAGATTACATTGCACTTGATTTGAAATGAGGTGAATGTGGAATTAGAGAATGAATTGAAAGTGTGGCGTGCGAGACGCGATATCACACAGGCACAATTGGCAGAAGCGGTAAAGCTCAGTCGTCAAACGATACATTCTATTGAAAGAGGAAAATTTGTGCCTTCTGTGCTTTCCGCGCTGAAGATTGCCGCTTTCTTTGGAACCAATGTGGAGGCAATATTTTTTGCCAGGAGGGATGAGAAATGAAATTTCGAGGGAATTATTTACTCTTGTTCAGTATCCAATTTTTCAGTGGATTTCTAACCTACTATTGTTGTGTGAAATTTGGAATAATAGGTGTCGCCATCGGGTTCATTCCCTTTGGGCTTGCACTTATTGCCGTTCAAATGAAACACGACGCCGATGAGAGAGAACTGTCTCTCGTCCATAAAACTGACAGTGCTCAAAGTATTGTCATAGCTGTCGCAATGGCAATTGTCTATATGTGGTTTCCTGAGTTAAACTGGTTTTATCTCTTTGTGGCAAATATTTCAATTGTTCGAGGGGCTATCGGTGTGGGGTTATTTCTGACGAGTTGATGAATTAGCCAGGCGATCAGAGTATGTGCCGACTCTGGCACTGGAAAATGGTGTTTCTCACTTAAGCAGGCAATGAATAGAAGGATACGTGAATGAAGCGAAGAGAATTTATCATCCAAACGGGTACCGTAATCAGCGCAAGTATGCTATTCCCAGGCACAATTCTGGCTGGTAGCAAATCTGAGCAAATATTGGCAGGAACTCGCCGTCCCAATCCTGACGATTTTAAACAGGCCATTGTCAAAGCAATCTCAATCGGTATGAATGCCCCCAACCCACACAACTCACAGGCCTGGAAATTCAAGATTATTTCTGACCTTGAAGCCCTTTTCTATGTTGATGAAACCCGACTTTTGCAAGCAACTGACCCTCCAGCCCGACAAATCCATATCGGTTGTGGCTGTTTTCTGGAAACGCTGAGATTGGGTGCATCCACTCTGGGCTACCTGGCTGAATATGAGCTGTTGCCAGAGGGTGAGTACCTACTCGAGGAAGCTGGATTGAAGCCTGTAGCATTCATATCGCTTACTGCGGTTGTCACCGAGCCACTTCCACTATCCGCCTCTATCTATTCACGTCAGACCAATCGAGCACTCTATGAAGGAGAACTGCTAACCTCCTCAGAGTTCAATTCCATAAACGGTTTAACATCGCCAAAATATTCACAACTTAGTTTGCATTCTGAACCTGACCGCCTAAAAGAAATGGTGGATCTTCTGTATGAGGGTATGGTGGTCGAGGCCAACACGCATGTGACCTACGATGAATCCCGAATATGGTTTAGAAGCAGTCAGAAAAAAATTGAGACCAAGCGAGATGGTATCAATTTACGTACTGATGGCACGAAAGGGCTTTTGCTCTCCATTATGGAGTTTATTGTGAATGAAGACAATGAAGCGAGCTGGCATAAATCAACTGCCATCAACGCCTTTTTAAAATCCTATCGTAATAAAATCTACACGGCCAAAGGAATAGTCCTGTTTAAGACTCAGACCAATACCCTGTCAGACTGGATCAAAACGGGTGTTGATTATGTGAGATTTCAACTTGCAGCCGATGAGCTGGATTTCGTGATCCACCCCGTGAGCCAGGTTTTACAGGAGTATCCTGAGATGGATGATCTCAGGATACGCTTCAATGAGCTGGCTGGGGTCTCAGAACCCGCTAAAATTCAAATGGGAGTTCGTATTGGCAGGGGTGAAAAATTATATTACTCATACCGCAGAGAACCAGAAAATCTATTGATCTGATATCAGCAATCTTCCCCTGGAAATATTGCCTTGTAAGGTTTTGCTTGCCACTATTTCTCCCCGTCTGATAACCGTTTCAGGAAACAGAGCCGGAAGACCAGCATAGGCATTCCAATCCAGAGATGTGTCCAACCGGGATTCCCAATTCTCCGTGATTGACCAGGGGTCGACAATGAGTAGATCAGCATGGAGACCTGCTTTGATACTCCCCTTGAGGTGATCAAGACCAAAAATCTCAGCAGGATTTCTGCTGGTCAGGCGGACCAATAATTCCAGATCAAGATGTCGCTCCATGAATTGAGCCAACAGAGTTGGGAAAAGCGTTTCCACACCGCCCATCCCGTTGGGAATATCCTGAAAGGGAGATCCTTTTGGCTTGTCTGCGAGACAAAAGGGGCAATGGTCAGAACCAATGGTGTGAATCTGGCCCTTTTGAAGTCCCAACCACAAGGCGTCACAGTCCGCCTGGGAACGCAGTGGTGGACTGGAAACAAACATTCGCCCATCAAGTCTGTCATACATCTTATCCGAAAGAAGCAGGTAGTGGGGACAGGTCTCAACTTTTAACAGGGGATATTCAGCAGCCTTAGCCAGCCCTGCAGCCGTGTTTAAATGAACAATATAGATGGTGCATTTGGTGCGAGAGGAAATTTCTCCGAGACGACTTATGGCAACCAGCTCTGCTTCAGCCGGGCGACTCAAGCCATGATAGCGGGGATGGGTTTCCTTTCCATCTGTAAATGGCTCTGATGTACGTGTAATTACGTCATTGTCCTCTGAATGAACCATGAGTACGCCATTGTGCTGAGCAATGATAGTGGCCACAGCTTCAATTTGATCATAGGTCAGCATCATGTCTGCTTCAGCATAGGTGGTAAACACTTTAAAACTGTTGAACCCTCTGACAATCAACTCTGGAATCTCAGCCAGGAGTTCTGGTTCGAATCGTGTGATGTTCACATGAATACCCACATCGCAGAGGGATTCACCTGCCAGATCAATACGGGTGTTGAGACTTTCTGTTAATGACTGTCCCGATTCCAGGACGCTAAAGTCCAGGATGGTGGTAACCCCTCCGTGGAGTGCCGAACGGCTTCCTGAGGCGAATGTGTCCGCAGAATGGCCATTTTTGATGGGGATACCCATATGTGTGTGCGGATCGATTATTCCGGGAAAGAGCCATTTGCCATTGGCATCAATAATTTCACAGTTCTCTGGTGGATTGATCTGAGGTGAGATAGTGGCGATACATTCATCCCGGATAAGAATATCTTGAATTTCCTGGTTGTCAGGACCGATGACCAGACCATTTCTTATAAGCAATACGCTCAAGCCGATTTACCCCTGTAAACAGAAATAATTTCAGATAGGATGCTAATGGCTATCTCGGGGACTGTCTGGGCATCTATGTCGAGACCAACTGGTGCGTGTACCCTGGCTAAATCTTCCTCAGCAAAGCCACTGGAGTGTAAATTTTCTGACAATAATTTCCATTTGCGAGCACTACTTACCAGTCCAATATAGCGAACTGATATCTTAAGAGCGTGAGACAAAAGCTGACGGTCGTGTTTATGTTCACGACTGGCAATGAGGATAAAATCTTGCTTCGGAATACGTGAAAGGGCTTCCCGGTTTATCGGGAACTCTGTTTGAAGCCTTTCTGCATAAGGGAATCGCTCTGCTGTTATGAGTTGGGTACGATCATCGTAAACCTTGACCTGGAGTTCATTAAAATGAGCCAATTGAGCGACAGCCTGCCCAACATGTCCTGCCCCAAAAATGTGAATCGTAGGTGGAGAAAATACCTGCCACATGAGATAGAGGGACTCGCCATGGATGAGAGCTCTGGTCAGCTGATTTTCATATAATTCTCTTAACCGCTTTTCCAGGTCAGCCTCTGTTTCCTCAATATCTTTTCGAGAGGTTACAATTTGTCGATGGACGTGAGTTGGTGTGTGTCCACTTAGGTGGAGTTTGACCATAAGTTTCTGATTTTGAGCGGACTGTTTGAGCATATCAGTATAAAAAGTTTCCAGTTCAAGCGAGAAGGGCTCCACAAGAACTTTCAAAGTTCCTCCGCATAACCCCATATCAGCGTCCACATCATTCCCCGTCATATCAAAATCAAACAGGGTTGATTCAGCTCGGGGAATCATTTCCAAAGCTGCCTGGCTGACTTTCAGCTCCATGGATCCGCCTCCGATGGTTCCAAGAAGTGTGGCGTCATCCAAAACCAGCATCATGGGGTAGTCTTTTCGGGGAACGGAACCCTTCCATGCGACTACGGAGCAAAGCATGGCCTTGTGCTTGCCCCCACGAGCTTTCCATTGCTTCAGAAGCGAGTTGATCATGCGTGTTTCGAATTGTGGTGCAAGATGATTGTTTCAAGCACTCCAGCAGCTATAACGCGTGCTTTTTCTGAGATTTGCTGATACTGGACGGAGTCACCCCGAGGATCAATATCACCAATTTTCATACCTTTGATCACTGGCGTATGTTCTGAAATCATTCCACGAACCATGCCATCAAGAGGGGCCCAAACGGGCTTATCATTGTTGATCAAAGCAATTTGTTGTCCTTTGGTCACCATCTCTCCAAACTGGGTAGACCACTTTATCTGACCACTTCGGGTAGCCAGGACTAGTCGTCGTGTGGTTTCGCCGCCAATATTTCCAGGTATGCCTGTGTCTGCCTGGGGTGCGCCCTCTGAGATAATGCGACCCAGATTGTGTCCCCGCATGGTTTCGATGGCCCGATGGCAATTTTTAGCAACCTCAAATCCTGGCCCTAGCCCAATGACCAGGTCTGCCCATGTCCTGAAATCTTTGGTATATTTTTTTTGCATGCGCGCATCAATGACGATGGTAGGCTGGAGAGCCACCAGTGCTTCGGAATCGTCCTCAAAGATGGGAATGTGCTTCCAGGTCTTGGATATGTTAAGTTTTAAAGATTGAGCCTTTTTGGCCATAACCCCCTCAACCTCGGTGCTTCCATCTACCAGCGCACAACTGAATGTGACGGGTCGCCGAATCGCCAGGGGTGGAGATACATCGGACAGGAATACATGTAACCCAACTCGATGTAACAGATGGGCGACGCCACTGCCTAATTCACCTGCTCCCCTGACCCAGACAAGTGCATTATCTAGCATTTTCATACTCCAGGTAATAATCCATATCCATACTGACTCCTTCATCAGACACATCCACAAACAGAGTGTCAGAACGAAACGTTTCTATGATTTGTCGACCTCCTACATCACCAGTAGCTGCCATAAAAAACGGTGCCAGCTCAGTAGAAAAAAAGGTGGGATGTCCTGGTTTGTTTTGATAGCGGGGAGCAAGGATGAGAGGTTTCTTCTCGTTCAGTGTCTGAATCAGCATATCCACAGTCTTGCGTTGGATAAAGGGTTTGTCGCCAGGACAAAAACACCAGTAATCGTAGGTCCGTCCTGCTGCTTTAACTCCAGTAACGACAGAGCTGGCCAGGCCGGAATGAAAGTTGGTGTTAAATTCGTAAATGATTTTGTCATCGAAGCGTTGGTCCAGAACCTCCTGGATCTGTTCACTCTGATAGCCGAGAATGACATATACATCCAGGTCAAAATCAATAAAGGTGTTTATAGTATGCTCGACAGCAGTGCGGTCTTCCAGAACTTCAAGCAGTTTGTTCGGGGGAAAGCGTGTGGAGCGGCCAGCAGCCGTAATAATCATTGCCAGATTAAGCATTAATTGACCTTTTGAATGTTACCCTGCTCAATACTTCCGTAAAAAACAGAATCATGACTCAATCTTGAAAGTGTTTTTGCCAACTCAAAAGCTTGATCTGGATAGGCATCAGCCTTATTCACAAAATAGGTCAACTTGATGTCTTTTGGTACTTTTTGGAGATATCCATATTCGCTGGTGAGGACGCGTGCAATAAAGATGGGATCAAGTATCTGGTTAGCATTGACATCCCAGAGTTCTCTGAATAATTCAGGTCGATGCACCATTTTTCCATCCACTCGGGCACCCACAGCATCAGCTCCAACCACGATAATGGCATGGGTTGCAAAATGGGGGATAACAGGATCAAAGGGCTGATGGGCCTTAATTGGCTTTTTCCTTGCTCCATCACACTCAAATAGGGTTAGGTCAGAAGCCTCATGCAATACTTGTAATTGGTCCGGTTCAAGGCCGATGAGTTTATGTTCACTTTCCTGGCCGCCCATGATATAAAGGGGATTAATTTCCATTAAAGCTTCTCTACTTGTTTCAGCTTCAAATTCAGGAAAGAAGTGGACCCCGTGCTGTGATGACATGCCAGCTTTGGTAAGCGAGGAAAGTATGACATGGTCATAGGTTTTTGAGAGTTCATTACCAAGCACATGGAGCAGAGCCGTCTTTCCTCCACCTCCGAGAATACCCACACAACTCTTGTGAGCATCGGCTACATTTTGAAATAAGATTTGAGAAAAGTTCATGAGGGAATATAATCAGAATAAACCAAGCGAGGATTGGCTTTATCCATTATTTGACATAGGTACACCAATCAATTACGCCATTCCACTTCGTTCCGTTTTGAATCCTCGCCTGGACCTGATTATATGTGTACCACAATTTTCCCATGGCTATTGCGAGATTCCATCAGTCTGTGGGCATCAGCCATCTCTTCAAACTTGAATTCGTGGCCCACAACAGGTTTGAGTCCATGCTGAAGCGAAAATGAGCTCAGAGCGGTCCAGATTTTCATCATACGTTCAGTGTCATTCAGGAGATAGCCAAGATGACTGGCTCCCACCACCTGGGATGCTGTGGCCATGGCATCAATTTTTACACGTGGAATGTCCTGCCAGGTTTTCCACCAGGAAAAGGGATTCAATTTATTTAAATTCAGACTGGCGAATCCAATTACCACGAGTCTGCCGAATGGGTTTAGCACATCCATGCTTTTACGGAATACCTCACCCCCCACAACTTCGAGAATGACATCCACACCCTGGCCACCGGTTTTGTCACGAATGAACGCGGCAAAATCATCAGTGTGGTAATTAATAGGGTGGTCTACACCCAGCTTGCGCATCAGATCCAGCTTACTATCCTTGCTGGCAGTACCAAAAACTTCACAACCCAGCGCCTTTGCCATTTGCACAGCCGCTGTACCAACCCCACCTGCAGCAGCTTGAATTAATACACGATCAGTCGCTCTTATCCTGCAGATTTCGAACAGAGCCACCCAGGCCGTCATAAATTGAACAGCAAAGGCTGCATTTTCAGTGGGACTGAAATTTTCAAAAGCAGGTAGTATTTGGTTAACAGAAACCACCACCTCCTCGGCATAGCACCCAAATTGTCCAACGACGATGACAGGGGTCCCAACCTGAATATGGGAAACGCCTTCTCCCAGGGCTGTAATTTTGCCATAGGCTTCCATACCAGGAATGTAGGGACGCTTGGGAGCCCAACCGTAGAGTCCCTTGCGACTCTGGATCTCGGCATAATTCAAACCAATGGTTTCAATCTGCACCTGAACTTCATTTACACGAGGTGTCCTTGAAGCCACAGTTGAAATTTTTAGAACGTTAGCACTACCAACTTTATTGAGGACATAAGCTTTCATAATTATTCCTAATCGATGTTTTCAGATTTCAAAGGTAGTATAATGATTAAGGATATCATCCAAACAAAAATGTCCCAATCATTCATAGGCGAGAATGCCTGGGTTTGTCGCCTACCCCGTGGAGCATCCCAAAAAGGTTAATATTCCCCTATAAAACGAAGAAATTTTTGATCAAACGAGGGAAAAGAGTCACTATAGAGGTAGTTACTGATTATTACGAAGATACATAATATCATAATAAATAATAATTTAAAGCCATATTTAGCATGCAAAAATGAAACTTTGTGACATTTATCAACTTTAAAAATAATGGTGAGAAAGATTGTCATTTAGCGCTTGTTGACCCAATTCGAGCCGTCTATAATGCCGGCCGAAAGACAATAAGCCTATGAAAAAATCCAACTTACATAATATTTTGAAAACCGAGAGACTCCAAAGAGGACAAATGAAATACAGACATATAATTGCTTACACACTGATCTTGCTCGTATTCTGGGCATTTCATGTGAATCGTGAAGCAAAACACAGTACAGAAATAAATAATATTCTTGCCCATGAATCCATGATAAAGGATTCACTGAACACCTATATGGTTGAAATGGCAGCCGCACTGGATCTCTTCACAGAAGGACATCCGCTGGTATTTACTGCCTATAATGCACTCGTTGGACAGACAGATGATACACCAAATATTACAGCCAGTAACAAAGAAATTTTTCCTGGCGTCCTGGCCTTGAGTCGCGAGTTAATCACTCGATATGGATATGGTGGTGATATTAAATATGGTGACAAGGTCTGGGTGGTAGTACCCATGCAGGTTGAAGATACCATGAATAAACGCTGGCGCGGTCGCGGTGATGTCTTCATGCTGGACTATGACAAGGCAGTTAAGTTTGGCAGGAAGTCTGGAATTTTGTATCACCAGGGTGATGACATTGAATTCGCCAGTGCTGTTCAAGAAGATAAAGAGACTTTTGCTGCGATTAATTAGCGCAGATTTATATAAATAGAAAAAAGGAGGCTGTCTCAAAAGGGCAGCCTCTTTTTTTTGGTATAGGGTATAGGGTATAGGGTATAGGGTATAGGGTATAGGGGACAACTCCCTCTAAAGGTAGCCTCAAAGATTTGGCCATTTGCCATGCGGATAAAGCCAAAACGTTTATTTATTTTACTCTCACCACGAATCTATCTACATCGTATGGGTTTCCATGGACAAGCCTGACGAAGATCACGAATCTACATAGGACTATTCGTTCTTTTCATTTACTTCGTTGTAAACAAAAGGAGTTAAGCTGTTTGCTTGGACTATATCCGTATCCGCTCATAGCGATTCCCCCAGGTTCCATGGGTTGGCTCAAGAATACCAGGCAGGCTTTGCCTGCATGAATCACAACGCCCCTTTGCATCAAGGTGCCACGCCGTAATCGTGTAGCCCGTACGACCAATTAAGTTTTTGCTACAGGATGGGCAGGAGGTAGATGCATTTTCAGGATCATGGACATTCCCCAGATAAACATAATTGAGACCATTCCCCTGAGCGATTCGTTTGGCTTTGAGCAGAGATTGGTGAGTCGTAGGTGGATGATTCATCAATTTGTAATCAGGATGAAAAGCTGAAAAATGCAGCGGGACGTCAGGACCCAAGTGATCAGCTATCCAGCGCGTCATGGCAGCCAACTCTATTTCTGAATCATTTTCACCGGGAATGAGTAATGTGGTAATTTCAGTCCATACTGAAGTCTGTTGAACAAGATATTCAAGGGTATCAAGGACTGGTTGCAAAGAACCGGAGCAAAGCTCATGATAGAATGATTCACTAAAACCCTTAAGGTCCACATTCACAGCATCCAAATGTTGAAAAAACCCTTCACGAGCGGTTTCATTGATATAGCCTGCAGTTACAGCGACTGTCTTGACACCTCTCTCATGACAGGCTATTGCTGTATCCACAGCGTATTCATAAAAAATGACGGGATCATTATAGGTGAAAGCCACACTATGACAATTGTGGTCTAGAGCTGCCTGAGCGATGGCTTCAGGGGTGGCAGGTGACTGGAGAATATCCATTTCTCGAGATTTACTCATATCCCAGTTTTGACAAAACTTGCAACTCAGATTACAGCCTGCCGTTCCAAAGGAGAGGACTGAACTACCAGGGTAAAAATGATTGAGGGGCTTTTTCTCAATGGGATCAATGACGAAACCGCTGGAGCGACCATAAGTGGTTAATTCAATCCGGTTGCCCTGACGTTTTCGGACAAAGCACAACCCTCGCTGGTCATCGGATAGCTTGCAGAATCTGGGGCACAACGTGCATTGAAGGCGCCCATCGGCTTGCCTGGTACTAAACTGGGGGTGTTGGATATTCATAGGATATCTACATTGGCCGCTGAGGTGAGTGTTTATTCATCTGCTTCACTAAACTCAAAACTATGGAATTTCTGGCAAGATATTGAATCTGACCAATAATCCCTGGGGAGACCCGCCTTCTGCTTGAGATGTGACAGAAATGAATCTACATCTGGAAGTTTATCCCAAACTGCTGGTAGAAATAAACCACGGTGATGCCCATCTCTAATGATTAGGCCATCCTTGCCAGGTACAAGTTGATGTTTCAGATCTTTCTCAGAGTCGATAATCATTGCTTCAGGTTGAGTTAACACGGAAATATGCAGGTGTAGAAATTCTGTTGAGGTAAGCGGTCTAAACCTGTGATCCTGAAAAGCAGCGTTCCAGGCATGTTCGGCGACATCTTCCACCAGAGACCGATATGCCTCCACACTGCCTATACAGCCACGCAATTGACCCTGCTTTTCGAGAGTAACAAAGGCAGCCCCCGGTTCTTGCAGGGCAAGTGAGAATGATGCAACATCTACTGGTATCGATTTTCCATGATCCAAACCGTGCTGTATGGAATCTCTGGCAAGTGCTAAAAGCTGGAGTTGATCAGATTTTGTAAAAAGGATTTCGGTCATTGTATTGGCAACTGAATTATTTTAACAGGAGCATTTTTATAACTTCGCTATCAACGCCATTTTCAATTTTCGCGAAGTAGATACCTGCTTCCAACGAGCTCCCACTCACATCCCATTTGACTGAGTAAGCACCTGCTTCTTTTTTCTCCGCAACCAGCGTTTCTACGGCTCGTCCACTGAGATCATAGATGCTTAGCCGTGCGAGGCCACTTTCTGTAAGAGCATATTCAATAGTCGTACTGGGGTTAAATGGGTTTGGAAAATTTTGAGAAATGCTAAATGAGGCAGGCGTCTGAGCATCCCCTTTTAATCTGGCTGTGATTCGATCGACGATGCGAATCTCATCAAAATGGAATTCCGCACCACCCAGTGGTGCCTGCTCAGCGACGATCTCCAGGTGTTGTACAGCGGACCAATCGAAGAGTCCCTGCGCTGGATACCAGGCATTGTCCCAGGAACCTCCTTCAGCCATCTCATCAAAAGGAATTTGGATATACTGCCACTCACCATTCCAGACAAGCTCATTGGAACTCATGGAATAGACCATCCGCCAGGGATGATCTTCAGGAATAGGCGTCTTGGTATCGATAAAGCGGAAATCGAGGTCAGCGGGACTGCCCTGAGGTCTGATCCAGAAAGTCAGGACAAAATTTTCAGCCAGGAGATAGGACAGGTCGCGATAAGGGGCAAACCTGAATCCAATATGATCATATTGTGATCCACCGGTCCAGCGAATACAAAAATCACCGGTTTTTGGTGATATCTCGTAGTAGGTGTTCAGCTCGCCTGAAATGGAATGATCGGCCAGAATACCTGCCATGAAGAAATCCTGGTAGAGGGAAATATTTGCACTGTCTGGCAAAGCAATGAGGGGTGTTTGCTCGGGCACATTAAATCCCAGAGCTTCAACCAGAGGAATATTCAAGTCGTGATCAAATAAGCCCGAACTTCCAGATTCATACAACCCGAAACCACCGTGATAGTCCCACATGGTCCAGGCTATATCCAGAGAGTCAAAATAGCTTACTACTTCTCTATAATATTCCACACGATGGTTATTATTGGCGTTGGGCATAAAGGCACCAAATTCCCCACAAAAGATGGGCACTCCTCGGGAAATACCGAAATCCACAGCGATATCCATAATGTTTTGAATAGCCGCAACCGTTCCGGTATTTGCATAATTGCTCAGCTCATTTTGGATCCACGTTCCAACAAGCTCAGGAGGGCAAGCGGGCATGGCTGCTGCACCAAATGGAAAAGGAACACCTGCCAGCGGAACCATGGACGGATCCGTCCAGCTCGCTCCCTGATGAGTGAATAAGAATGGGTCATAAAAATGGTAGGTATAGATGAGATTATCATCTGGATAGATGGGCATATCATCCAGGTTGTTGTAGCTGTTCTAGCCAGCAGGTCCCACCACAATGGTATGGGTACTATCCACTGCTCGAACTGCACTCACAATGTTCAGTTGGATGGTATTCCAGACCATATCAGTGATACCGTGTGGTTCATTAAGAATCTCATAATAGAGTTTGGGACCACGCGCTTTGAAGTGTTCTGCCATCTGTGGCCAGACAGCCACAAGAATATTGTATACACCTACATCCGTATTCACGGCGGGATCGAATGAATGGTTATCAAGTATCAAATGCATATCCAATACTTCGGTCCAGTCAATAATCTGATCCAGGAAAAAGAACAACAGGGGATCGATGACATAATCGGGTGCTCCACTGGTCATGGCGTGGAGGTTGATGGGCAGTCTGATCACATCAACACCCAGGCTTTGAATATCTTGAAAATCCTCAAAGGTATAGCGGGTGAACTGCACCTGTTGGGCTGAATTGTATTGAAACCAATTAGTCAGATTAACTCCCCGGGTAAATGGGGGTGCCACCTGGCCAACGAGGGATGCTGTGATTAATAGTAGTCCAATGAACCTGAGAGCGAGCATAAGTGAAATCCTTGAGCTTGGTTGAGTGGTTTTGTTTGAATAAGAATTATGCATATAGACCCCAACTGCCGTAGCCCACAACCCGATCTTTGTGTCCAGACGTATCACCGGAGTTTCGAAGATCGAGACGCTTAATGGACATTCTCTTCTGCTGAGCTAGATGGAGCAAGCCACGCAGGGGTATGCGACCACAGGCTGAATTGTTTCCCAGCCGATCTCCCTGAAATGATTCAATCAACTCAGCGCTGGCCTTGTCAATTTTGACCGCTTCCTCGTAGTTGTGAAAATGACTCAAATCGGTGGAAATGATAATGAGACACTCATCACCCCCCCAGAGATGTTCGATCACATCAGCGACCTCCTGTTGTGTGGCATCTCCAACTACAAATGGTATTAGCCGAAAACTGGCCAGAACTTCCTGTAGGAAGGGAAGCTGAACTTCAAGGGAGTGCTCTTCAGTATGAGCCTCATCGGAAAAAGTGATTTGATGGAAATCCTCAACCAGTTTCTGAATGGTTTTCGTATCCAGATTAATTTTACCCAGGGGTGTTTGGAACTGCTCTACGCTTGGAAGCGCTAATCCATGTAGATAAACTCGGTGGGCCGGTCCAAGAAGTATCACTTTGCGGATGACATGTCTGTATTGGAGTAGTGTACGATATGCAACCGCAGCAATTGAACCTGAATAGACAGTACCAGCATGAGGAACAATGAGCGCCTTGGGAACCCCTGTCGTTTCGTTTGGTTTTTCATGGATGAAGTCTGAGATTTGACCCCTTAATTCGTCGGGGTTAGCAGGATAAAACATTCCCGCAACTTGGGCTGATCGTATGGATTTTCTCATCATGTTAATTTCGGATGCAATATAGGAACGTCAAGCCTTGAGATCAAAACGGGGATTTTGAACCTCTAAACTTTGCATTTTACCATCAGAGTACTCAATCGCCCCTTTGTCGATTCAATAGGGTTAACCAAACCCACCTGATGCAGATTGCCTTGAAAAGAGGGGACAAATCATGACACTCAGAATGTTATTCGTGGAGACGATTTTATTGGCAGTTCTTTTGCCAGGCAATCCTGGCTTTGCTCAAGAGGTGGTTCTGGACTTCGATGGGAATCAATACCAGAGCATCGTGATCGGTACTCAGGTATGGCTTCAAGAGAATTTAAAGTCACTTCACTATAGTGATGGGAGTGAAATACCTGAAGTAGTAGCCTACAACAACAGTGAGACCAATGCAAATATCTATGGGAGACTCTACACCTGGGATGCTGCCATGGGTGGATCCCCAGTAGAAGAAGCTCAAGGTATTTGTCCTGAGGGATGGCATATACCCAGTGACGCTGAGTGGGGAGTTCTCGAAAATTACCTGGGCGGAGCAGCCGTAGCTGGAGGAAAACTTAAACAAGCCGGTATGGACAACTGGAGTCGTTTCAACACAGGCGCTGACAATGCCAGTGGATTCACTGCACTCCCCGGGGGAGAGTATGATGCACATGATAGTCCTCACCAATTCAGGCTAATTAATGACTATGCAGTTTTTTGGACATCCACGGAAACGACTACAGAGAGGGCAACGGAGAGATATCTTGCTTATAACAGTGCCGCAAGCAGCAGCCTGGATTGGTACAAAATTATGAAATACTCAGTCAGGGCGATAAAGGATGCAAGCTCAAGCGCTTTAGGCGGAAATCAAGTTCACAATCCCAACAATCCGACACTTTTTGCCAATAAACCCAATCCATTTAATCCTTCAACAACCATCCATTTCGAAGTGGGATTGAATCATAAAGTGTTGATAAGGGTATATGACATCAGAGGAACGCTGGTGCGAACCCTGTTCGAAAATCAGATTCAGGCTGGAGCTCACAATATTTCATGGAACGGGCTGGATGAGTCAGGTCAGGCGTTGGAGTCAGGAATCTATATGATTGTTCTCAGGGCTGATGATCAGTTGCGAAGCCAAAAGGTGTCCCTCATTCGCTAGTTTGAGTTTTCAAACGAAGAATACGGAAATAGTATTTCAAAATCTTTGCATGCGCAATACTCAGGTCTATATTCACCACGAAATGAAATGGCAAGCATCATATTACTTTTTTATGCGATCAGGGTGATGGTTTAAATTTGTATTTTTGAACATTTTCACCCTCGTCAATTGGCGGGGGTTTTTTTTTATTATCAAGCGTAGCTTGATAATAACCCCGGCATAGCAGAAAGCGAAGCCGGGTATGGCATTTGACAGAGCACGAGACCATTTCAAGCGCAGCTTGATAATAACCCCGGCATAGCAGAAAGCGAAGCCGGGTGTGGCCTTTGACAAGGCACGAGTCGATATCGAGTGTCGCTAGATAGCAATGAGACTGAAAAAGGGAATTTTGAAAATTGAGAAAAAAGGGATAAACACAGTGGTGCAGAATAAACAAAAGGTAGGGATAATCGGCTTCGGACGCTTTGGAGCCCTGCTTGCCGACCTGTTAAGCAGTGATTATCAGCCCATCATTACCGATGAGCGCGATCTGTCTGAGCTGGCTCAATCCTCAGGCTATCCCTGGGCAGATCTTGAGACTGTCATGCAGCAGGAAACTGTATTTTTGGCTGTTCCCATCAGTCGGATGGAGAGTTTACTCAAGGAAATATCTCCTCTGAGCAGATCTGGCCAGGTGATTATTGATGTAGCCTCTGTGAAAACCCGCATACGAGACTGGATGGTTAAAGAATTACCAGTGGAAGTGCAGATACTGAATACCCACCCAATGTTTGGTCCTGATTCCTACAAGCGTGATCGCGATCTGAGGATGGTATTTTGTCCCACCCGAATACATAATGAATTGGAAAATACCTGGCGCAGTGTGTTTGAATCCTGGGGTTGTCGACTCATTGATCTGGAAGTCGAGGATCATGACAGACTCGCAGCTCGCTCACAGGGCATCACTCACTTTGTAGGTCGTGTCATGAAGGGCATGAATATCCAACCGACTGCCGTAGATACACATGGATTCAGGCAGGTTCATCATGTGGTGGAGCAAACCTGTCAGGATACAGAAGAACTCTTCCATGATTTACAGTTTTATAATCCCTTCACACCACAAATGCTAACCGATTTCTCAAGATCGGTTCATGCGGTTAAGGCACGGGTATATCGTCCAGACTCTCCACCTGAGGTAATTGGTTATCAAGGTATTCCTGGCAGTTTTTCTGAGGAAGCCGCCCGCAATTATATACAGGAGAAAAACCTGGGCGACATCGAAACCAAGGCTTGCCTCACAAGTCGTAATGTCATGGAAAGCCTGTATACATATGAAATAGACCGTGGAATAATTGCCATGGAAAATGCGAGAGGAGGTGTGGTTCATGAGAGTATTCATGCGTTGGCGAAAGCTCGATGCAAGGTACGCTCCATGTTTCACATCCAGGTAAACCAATGTCTTATTACCAAGCGGGGTGTTGACCAGAAAGAGATCACAGAAGTGCGATCACATCCACAGGCACTCAAGCAATGTTCACGGTTTTTGAAGGAGAATTTTGCAAAGGTTCCTCATATCGAAGCAGAGGATACTGCTGAAGCCGCCAGAAAGCTGCATATGGGAGAATATTCAGATACCACTGCCGTTATTGCCCCTGCCCGGGCGGCTGAGTTATATGAGTTGAGTGTGAACCAATTCGGGATTCAAGACCTGAAAGATAATAAGACGCTGTTTCTGGTTGTAGAACGAACAGGAACATCGATTTAAGTTGCAATTACATAACAGATTAGAAACCTTATAAGCCAGTATTAAAGGATAGAAAACGATGATTGTCATAATGAATGTAAATGCTTCCCAGGAAGCTATCGATAGAGTCCAGCAGGAAATTGAAAAATTGGGCTATGTCCCCAGACCCGCACCAGGTGAAACCCGTACGATCGTGGGGGTCATGGGAACCAAACCCTTGCGTGGGAAACAACACCTGCAAGCCTTGCCTGAAGTTTCAGATGTGATTGAAATAAGTACGCCCTATAAGTTGGCCTCCCGGGAATGGCAACCACAGGATACCATTGTGAATGTTGGCGGTACGGTTATTGGTGGTTCCAATGTATCAATCATTGCTGGTCCATGCTCCATCGAGTCCTATGAGCAAACCAAAACAGTGGGTGAAGCCGTGAAATCAGCCGGCGGTCATTTCCTCAGGGGGGGCGCATTCAAACCGAGAACCTCTCCATATTCTTTCCAGGGTATGGGTGTTGAAGGGCTCAAAATTCTGAAGCAGGTCGGAGAAGAAGTGGGACTGCCTACCGTCACCGAAGTGACAGACACTGAAAATCTTGATGTGACTGCTCAGCATACCGACATGCTCCAGATCGGAACCCGCAATATGCAGAACTTTACCCTCATTAAAGCAGCGGCTCGAACAGGGATGCCCATCTTTTTGAAGCGTGGAATGTCAGCGACGGTGAAAGAAACCATTCTGGCTGCTGAATACATTTTAAATGAAGGAAATGAAAAGCTGGTGCTGTGTGAACGAGGTATCCGGACCTTCGTGGATCACACCAGAAATACTCTGGATGTGAGCGCCATTCCGGCCTTTCAACGTCTGACCCATCTTCCAGTGGTGGTTGATCCCAGTCATGCCGCAGGAAAACGATCAAAGGTACTACCCCTATCTTTAGCTGGAGTAGCTGCAGGCGCCCAGGGCGTCATGGTTGAAGTTCATCCCAACCCTGAAGTTGCTCTCAGCGATGGACCCCAGCAATTGGTCCCGGCTGATTTCAAAGATCTGGTAGATCGAATCAGACTGGTTGCTGAAGCAGTTGGAAAAAAACTGGACTGATCCCTCAGAAGGAGTCACCCATGGCTTTGCTTGGAGAAATTAGGCTACCTGGTGACAAATCAATAAGCCATCGGGCACTCATGTTCACAGCACTGAGTGATGGCCTTAGTCGCCTTGAGAACCTGAATCCCGGGGCTGATGTCGCTACCACACGCCGCGCCCTGATAAATTGTGGTATTCATATCGAAGAAAAGCATGGTGTGGTCCATGTCCAGGGGGGTGGACTGCGTCCATTCAAGCAACCTGAACTTGGACTTGATTGTGGTAATTCAGGAACCACAGCCAGATTGATGATGGGTCTCTTAGCCGCACATCCCATCCATGTTCAATTTTCAGGGGATCAATCTCTCAGCAAACGACCCATGGATCGAGTGTTCAGACCGCTCCAGCAAATGGGCGCCAACATATCAGCCAACAAGAGAAAATATTTCCCCATCATGCTCAGCGGACGGGATCTGTGGGCTCTGGATTACCAGTTACCATATGCCAGTGCCCAGGTCAAATCAGCCATCCTTTTGGCAGGACTGCACGCCAAAGGACAGACCACGGTCAAATCTCCAGCTTTTAGCCGGGATCATACGGAGCAAATGCTGAAGGCCATGGGAGCACGAATCAAAGTCAAGGGCCGGGAAGTGACTGTTTCTCAGCTGACAAAACCCCTTGAACCCATCGATTTTGTGGTGCCGGGTGACTTTTCTGCTGCTGCCTTTTTTATTGCTGCTGCCCTCCTGGTACCAAAATCAGATCTGATTCTCAGGGGAGTTGGCATCAATCCAACCCGTACGGCCTTTCTTACAGCCGTCAAGGAAATGGGTGGAAAAGTTACTATTGCCAACAAAGCCAAGCACAGCGGTGAGGCTACTGCCGATTTGCGAATTCGTGCATCTCAATTAAAAGGCATCCACATCTATCCAGAGCAAATCCCCAATCTGATTGATGAATTGCCCCTCATAGCACTTCTGGCGACACAGGCCCAGGGTGAAACTGTGGTGGTGGGGGCAGAAGAATTGCGGGTCAAGGAATCTGATCGAATTGCGGCAATTGTATCCAATTTAAGTGCCTGGGGAGCCAAAATATTTGAACGTCCCGATGGATTTCATGTAGAAGGACCCACACCGCTCAAGGGGGGCAAGGTCAAAACCTATGATGATCATCGGATTGCCATGACGCTGGGTGTTGCAGGATTGATTAGCAAGCTTCCGGCCACTCTGGATAATCCAGATTGTGTAGATATTTCGTATCCCGGTTTCTTTGATGAACTACGGGGCTTATTGGTTTAATATCTCAGAACGAGAATGTTGAGCACACGAATCAGGAGATTAATGTGAAACTTGCAGTTATAGGTGATCCTCTCAGACAAAGCGTCAGTGATTTTATGCATGGATGGATATATGAACAACTCGGTTTGGAAGCTGAGTATAAAAAGATCAAGGTTGTCCATGGCGATCTGGAACGCTGGGTGAACCTCCCGTCTGCCAGGAAGTTGGATGGATTTAATGTGACCATCCCCCACAAAGAGGATATCATACCCTTCCTGGATAATGTAAATGATCGAACAGCTCCAATCGGTGCCGTGAATTGCGTGAGACGCCATGCGGGGAAACTCACGGGATATAATACAGACTGGTACGGCTTTGTGAAATCCCTTGAAGCTGCTGGAGTTGACCTGGCTGGAAAAAAAGTAGTCGTTCTGGGGAGTGGTGGCGCTGCACGTGCTATTACCTTTGGTTTAGCCCGCATCGGTGTGGGCTTAACCACCATTATTGCCAGGGATCCATCCAGAGCAAAAACACTGATTAAGGATATGGGCAAATCTACAGAAGGAATGAAATTGGTAGGTTGCGCCTGGGATGAGAGCGCAGTGAAACCCATTGAAGACGCCTATTGCCTGGTCAATTGTACGCCAATTGGGATGAAACCCAAGCAGAATGAGAGTCCTCTGGATGGAGACCTCCTGGAATCTATTGATGTCGTAGTTGATACCATTTTCAACCCCTTGAATACACGCCTTCTTTCTGAGGCAATATTTTCAGATTGTCAAACCGTATCAGGCTTGGATATGTATCTCTACCAGGCCATGGCCTCAGTAGATGTCTGGTTTGGTCCACAGGATTGGAGCCGGATAAAGATGAATGAGATGAGAGAAGCGGTTCACAACAAGATTACCGGCTTCAAGCGGAAATTTGAATAATGATTATATTTCCCCAGGAAATTGTCTCTATTTCATCTTTGCGAGGGAGAGTATCGACCGTGGCAATCTCCAAATTCTTGGTGAACGGACAGACCGAGATCGCCGCGTCGGTCTGCGACCTTCTCGCGAAGACAAATTTAATAGTACCCCATAAATGAATCGAATCGAAATGTTACAACAGCTAAAATTTTTAACAGCAGGTGAGTCACACGGCAAGGGGTTGTCCGGTATCCTGGAAGGTTTTCCTGCAGGCGTCCCCCTTTCCGAAAGCCTTATTGCAACAGATCTGGCTCGTCGGCAGATGGGTCATGGGCGCGGGGGTCGTATGACCATTGAGAAAGATCATGCCGAAATTCTGAGTGGTTTGCGTCATGGTTATACACTGGGATCTCCCATCGCCCTCTGGATTCAGAATCGGGATTGGGAAAACTGGAAACAGGACAGAATGTCACATGAAGCACCATTGAATCCAGTTCCTGAGGTGACCCTGCCCCGACCAGGTCATGCTGATCTGGCAGGAACTCAAAAATTTGGATTTACCGATATTCGAAATGTTCTGGAGCGCTCCTCAGCCCGTGAAACTGCCATGCGTGTTGCACTGGGTGCAGTATGCCGTTCGTTTTTAAAGGAATTGGGTATAGAGATATTCAGTCATGTTATTCAGATCGGACCCATTAAATCAGAGGTAAAGCCGGATCGATTGGACGCTGAAATAAATGCAGTTGCCGATGCTTCAGATGTGAGATGCATGGATAAAAATGCTGCCGAAGCCATGATCAAGCATATTGATGTGACCCGCAAAAATGGTGATTCCATTGGAGGTGTTTTTGAAGTTCTGGCAGCGGGACTTCCGCCTGGTCTTGGGTCTTATACTCATTGGGATCGCAAGCTTGATGCCCGTCTGGCAGCTGCCATGATGTCCATCAATGCCATGAAATCGGTGAGCATAGGTGATGGGCTGAATGTCGCTGAGGCCACTGGATCTCAGGTTCACGATGAAATAATAAAAGAAGACAATCATATTCGCAGAGCCACCAATCATGCCGGGGGCATAGAGGGTGGCATGTCAAATGGTGAGCTGATTCAGCTTCAAGTGACCATGAAACCCATCCCCACCCTGGCAAAACCCTTACGATCAGTAGATATCAAAACCCGCGAACCAGGAATGGCTCATAAGGAGAGAACCGATGCCTGTGCTGTCCCAGCCGCCTCGGTCATTGGTGAAGCCATGATGGCACTGGTACTTACTGATGCCATCCTGGAAAAATTTGGTGGAGATTCCTTAGAACAAGTAAAGCGCCATATTGCAGCAACAGGTGTCAAATGATGTCTTCCCCTCGAGGAATGGGGAAGATATACCTGATTGGATTAATGGGGGCGGGCAAGACTACCATCGGCAAAATTCTGGCTGATGTCCTTCAATGGCAATTGCTGGATATTGATCATGAAATTGAAAAATTTGCTGGAAACGGTATCCCCACTATTTTTGAAGAACGGGGCGAAGATGGCTTTCGTGACTATGAATCTCAAGTACTCATGGAAAGCGCTGCTTTGAATAAGGCCATCATACCTTGTGGTGGTGGCATTGTTACCAGACCAGAAAACGTGGAATATCTAAAAGATCATTTTACCATCTGGCTGGATGTGTCTCCTGAAGAGGCTGCTGCTCGACTGGAACATTCAGATCATCGTCCTCTGTTAAATGAGTGCAAAGATACCATTAAAAAATTGCAGGAAATACTGGATAGTCGCCGAGTTGGCTATGCCGAAGCAGCATCACTCCATATCAGTACAGGAAAACGTTCACCTGAAATTATCGCCAGTGAGATTCTGGAGAAGCTAGAAACCATACATGTCTAAATCATCCATCCTTAAAATCACCCATGAGACAGGGTCTTATGAGATCCATGTGGGCCAGAATCTGCTTGATCAAGTCGCAGAACTCATCTCCAGTGTTGGTGCCTCGGGCCCTATAGGCATTATTAGCAATGCCACAGTGAATGACCTGTATGGCGGTTCGATCCGTGAAGCGCTAAAGCAGGCTGGGTTTGTAACGCGAACCATTTTGATCCCTGAAGGTGAGGAGTACAAAACGCTGGCTTCGGCGGAGCAGGTTATGTCAGCTTTGATTTCACAGGGCATGGAACGTTCTGGCACCATTCTAACCCTGGGAGGTGGTGTGGTTACTGATCTGGGGGGCTTTGTAGCCAGTATCCTCTATCGAGGGGTCAAGCTGGTTCATATCCCCACGACTTTACTGTCTATGGTAGATGCTGCTGTTGGTGGCAAGACAGGCGTCAATCATAGCAGCGGTAAAAACCTCATCGGTAGCTTTTATCAACCTGATCTCGTCATTATGGATGTGAAAACGCTGGATTCCCTGGAGCGACGTGATCGAATTTCAGGATTTGCAGAAATGTTTAAGATGGGTGTTATTCGTGACACTGGTTATCTGGCCTTCCTGGTGGATCATATGGATGAGTGTCTGGCAGCTGAGTCCAGTGACATCCTTATTCAGGCCATCGCCCGAAGTTGCGAGCTGAAAGCTGAGGTGGTTGAAGCTGATGAAAAGGAAGCTGATTTAAGACGTATTCTAAATTTTGGACATACTCTGGGACATGCCATTGAAACCACTCTGGGATATGGTGTCGTCCGACATGGGGAAGCTGTAATTCTGGGCATGTACGGCGCCGGATGGCTTTCCAATCAAGTCGGAGATCTCTCTAAGAACGATTGGGAAAAGCTTTCAACCATGTTGGTAAAAATCCCCATGGAGCTCTCACTGGAAGCATTAAATCCAGATGCCATCGAACAGGCCACCCGAATGGATAAAAAGGTGGCGAACTCACAATTGAACTTTGTTTTACTTCACCGCCTGGGAGAAGCCTATATGCAAACCGGGATCCCCACATTAATGATAAAATTGGCTGTAGATGCCATCAGAACTGCCTGGGAGGGTAAGAAATGACCCTGGATTTTAATGCATTTATGCATGCTTTTGTAACCTTGCTGGTCATAATGGATCCTTTTGGCGGTCTCCCTGTATTTATGACATTGACCAAGGATTATTCAGAAGCTCGTTCAAAACGCAGCGCTCACCGGGCGACTCTTGTTTCTCTTATTTTGCTAACCATCTTTGTGTTTGTAGGTGAGGGGGTTTTGAATTTTTTCAGCATTTCAATGTTTTCATTCCAGGTCGGTGGTGGTCTTATCCTGCTTATGTTAGGGCTGTTGTATGTCCTGGATATCACCCTTGGGGATGACAAGGACTACTCCAAAGATATAGTCATTCCAATGGCAACCCCTCTCATAGCTGGTCCTGGTGCTATCACAGCAATCATTATACTGGTATCAAAATATGGATATTGGATACCACTGGCGGCCATGTTGGTCAACCTGGTCATTTATTGGCTGGCCATGTACTACGCACGCCATATCAAAAATATTCTGGGAGAACAGGGGCTGGTGATAATGAGTCGAGTCATGGGACTCCTACTGGTAGCCCTGGCCATAGAAATGATCAGAACCGCCTGGGTAGAACTTCTCTGATAGACATTTGAGGGAGCATATGCTCCACTTATATTCTCGTCACTTTTTTAGAAGCGTCTCCCTGAGGTTCTCGAAGGGTACGCGAAAGAAAACCTGGTCGATTGGCTCAGCTGGTTAGAGCGCTCGGTTCACATCCGGGAGGTCACTGGTTCGAATCCAGTATCGACCACCAAACAAGGTTAAAAATCCGAGATTCTAGGTGCTATTTCTCTTTTCAAGAAGAGGTGGTTTATCTGTCGTATTATCAAGTGTTTAGCGGCTGCTATATCAGCTACATCCAGGAGGGTGGGGTGTTATTCTCCTTGTTATTTTCGCCTACATTTGGAGAAATAAACCCTGATTTTCGTCCGGATTTCTCTTTTTCTCTCTTTCTGAGATACTTTTTGGTTGTAACTCGAACTCTCTGACTCACAATGAGATACAAGAAAGCCACAGAGAATTAGAAGCTTTTTCTATTTTTGAAAATAGAAGCGTTCGAGTGCGTTTCGGACAGGCGAATCATACGTTGATATCTGTAATATTAACAATAACTAATGTTTGTATATGAATTTAATTACCCCAAGCCCTCGTTGAGCATCTTCGTTCTTCGGGGGCTTGTTTATCGCAATTGGAATAAGGCTACCAAACACAGAGTCCTTGATTAAATAGTCAAAAAAGCTACATTCGAGTACGAGTTTTAAAATTGAGCGGGGAGCACAATGCAAAGTACATCATATAATGGTCCATATAAGACTCAAAATAAATCGCTCATGGGTGTATATGCCTGTGCTATCGAGAATTGCAGAAAAACAGTAAATCGTCTTATGCGGACAAAAAACAGAGAACTTGGATCTTATGAAGAACAGTCTAATAGTTGTTAGCAGGAGTTGACAAGGATTTCGGAATTCGATAAAATATACTGAAACATAGCCGTGATAGGGCTATATTCTCTCGAAAATTAAAGAGAGGTGGAATATGAGTAAATCAACAACAGTAAGAGCAATGATGGATCCCAAGAAAAAGGAGACGGTAAATCATATCCTTGGACGACTAGGATTGAATCATTCTGAAGCCATTAACATTTATTATAGCTTGATAGAAGAATACAAAGGGCTGCCTTTTCCGCTTTCGTTACCAGATTCTGGAACAGATTCTGAGATCACGAGTGAGCTTCGACCGGAAGTCTTGAAGCACTTGAAAATGAGCGTTAGGAAAAATCACCGTTTAGGACAGTTGCTCGCGCAGTGAGAATTTTTCCGACAACTGCTGAAGTTTTAGCTATACACAAATATCTGATCCAGGAATTCGGTGGTAAAGCTGGCTTGAGAGATTTAGGCTCTTTAGAGTCTGCACTAGGTCGTCTCACATCAGGATACTACTCGAGTATTGAAGAAGAGGCTGCTGCTTTGATGGAAAGTCTTTCACAAAATCATCCTTTCATTGACGGCAACAAGCGTGTCTCCTTTTTCACAACGGATACTTTTTTGAGAATGAATGGATATTTTATCAATTGTGATGATGAAGAAGCATTCTCTTTTTTTCAATCTTTGTTTGATAATCAGGCATTTAATTTCGAACATTTAATTGTGTGGCTACGTGATCATGTTGAGAAAATGCCATAGAAACACCCTGCTAACAACGGCTTCAAGCTGACTCACACGCAAGGAAGTGCAGAACTAGAATGACGTGGATGGATACAATTATCGTACAAAGCGATGCTGCCTCATGGAGCAGCTTAAGCCGAGCACGTTAGAGGGAAAGAATGAGAATTAATAAATCAACCGTTATTGGCGTAATCGCCCTTTTCCCATTTTTCGTGGTAGTGGCTCAAAGTACAATTATTGATACCATCAGCTACTATGAACAGGATGAAAATGAGCTCTTTTGGATAGATGATTGTTTTTTTGATGGTTATTGTGAACCAGTCGCTATTCAATTTGATCAAGGGGATATCCCAACCAATGCTGTTAAAATCGAAAAGATTAGATTTAAAATTGCTGAACCAGGAGTGTTTCGGTCTGTTCTTTACTCAGGAGGAGATATTCCCTTACCTCTAAATATCGTTTGGGACGACTCTATAAATGTCAACACACATGAAGTGGATAACACGGATACAAATGCCGTATCCCCGTGGAAAGAAATTGACTTTAATCAACCTATAGAAAGTTTGATATTGAATTTTCCAATTTGGTTTCAAATTGATATAAAATCTTATAGCCTTGGATTTAGTGGAATGACAATCGACCCAGAGTCGCCATCCCATTCATTTACTGGATGGATGATCGGAGAAAATTCAACATGGTATAGAGCCGATGGTACAGAATTTATATCAGAATTAATCGTGTCTTATTCCACTTCATCGAATGGGCGGGATTCTGAAATCCCAAAAGAGTATAAAGTCGATGATGCCTACCCCAATCCATTCAATCCCTATACGAACATATATTATGAACTTCCAGTGAGGTCGAATGTCAGCTTAAGCATTTTGAACATTCAGGGGCGTATTATACAAACACTAGTTTCTAAAACACAAGCTACTGGTAATTACGAAGCACAGTGGAATGGAACCGATAATGCAGGCAAACTTGTCAGCACAGGGGTATACCTTGCAAGGTTTCAGGCGGGAGATTATTCGAAGGTCATCAAGCTAGTGTACTTGAGATGATTCCCCCTGAATTCAAAACTGAAGTGCGACACTTTGGTCGTTCCAGAATAGTGTAGCTGGTGATATAAATCCATGTCTTTTCCTCGGTCTGTTGTTGATGAGATCGGCGATCATATAGCACGCTTTTTGAGATATTTTGGCCATGCTCTTACGCTTGGGTAGAAACTGTCTGATAAGTCCATTGGTATTCTCGTTGGTCCCACGTTCCCAGGAGTGGTATGGAGTTGCAAAATAGAAGGTAACGCCGGTATCCTCTTCCAAGTCAGAATAGCCATGAAATTCTGTCCCATTATCGGCAGTAATAGTGAGCATTTTATCCTCATGTTTACGGATAAGCCTACGTGTTACGGTGTTCAACTCGTCCACAGTTCTGCGTTTTAGTTTGCCGATGAGAAGGTATCCTGTCTTACGATCTACCATGGTTACAATACAGTGTTGATCGCCGGATCCCATGACAGTATCGATCTCCCAATCACCGATTCTTTCACGGTTCTCGATGCATTCAGGACGCTCTGAGATATGTCTTTTGTTGGGGAGTACACCCCTGGAATCCCTTGACCTGTACTTCTTTCGGCGCTTTTTGGTAGACTGGCGTAAATGCTTCCAGAGCTTGCCACCTTTTTTCTGATCCCACCAGATATAGTTGTAAATAGTCTGATGGCTTATGGAAAGGAGACCGGACTCAGTCAATGAACCAGCGATCTGTTCAGGGCTCCATTTTAACCTTAGTAGATTTTTGACGATAACGAGATTCTCAGGCTGGATCCTAAAACCTCGCCGTGCTCTCCGTCTGCGAGCGACAGCATAGGAGATAGCAGACTCTAATTTGTAGCAGTTCTGTCGCATATTGCGTTTAACCTCTCGATAAATAGTGCTGCGATGGCGACCCATTATTTCGGCTATTTGAGAAACTGAAAGTCCTACTTTTTTGAAGGACGAGAGCATGTATCTTTCATGCGGGGTGAGCTGCTTGTATTTCATACCTGTTTTCCTTTTTTTAGTCGGAGAGAAAGATAGAATAAATCACAGTTCACCTCGTTTTTTTTAAGGTCAATATTGTCGCACTTAGTTTTTGAATCTGGGCCCTCTAACAACGGCTTAGAGCGGACTCACTCCAAGGGTGTGCAAAACGAAAATGATGTGGAGGGATACAATTAACTCACAAATCGACAATATCTCGGGAAGCAGCTCAAGCCGAGCACGTTAGGTAGTCCTAAATTGGAGGAGAGAATATGAATCCATTCGTTAACCATCCGATATTGAAAGATATGCCCTACGAAGAGATGAAAAACCCGTCCAAAAAGGGCATAGTTTCATTCCTGCGTTCCAAACGGAGAAGCCAACAACGCTTAGCACTCCTATATATTACTTTTGGTCTGATTATCTTTTTGGGAGTTATGATCGGAGTTGAGCAAGGTCTTGCACAGTATTTGATAATCTTCAGTTCGTTCTCAATCATTTTCCGGGGGAGCCTATTATTCCAATCTGCCAAGAAGTTCAATATGACCGATGAGCAAATAGATTCTCAAATCAAAAACACCAATGTAGAAGCTCAATAAGAGAGTTCAGAAAGCGGATCAGTTGAGGCAAAAATGATATCTAAACTTCTGCCGAATATCGCTATCTTAATCTACTTGATTAATCCAGCTTTTGGTCAGACGTTCAACATAGTATATGGTGATAATGAAAGTGTGCATAACTGTGCGATGGTTAGTCTCTCAGATTCAACCTTGATAATTGAGTATAACCCAGTACTCCCCGGGGCACCAGAAGAGAAAAGAATACCTATCTCGGACATTGTCTCCGTACGTTACTATTCTTGGGCAAATAGGTTAGCACCATGGGTTTCGCTCGGAGGGGCAATGATTGGGGTTTCCTTGATTAAAGAGAAAGTAGATCCAGATTCAAAAGAGACTCTTAGTGAATTGTTTCTAAATATTTTTGAGACTCCTATTTATTTTGCGGGAGGCCTGTGTGTTGGTGGAGCAATTGGGTATTTGGTCGGACATTTTGCCTTTGGAGGGAATGGGGAGCAGATAATTTTCTATGACATGCCACACCAGCAGAAAATTAATACTCTACAAAAACTTATACTTACCAGCCACAGATTGTGGCGATTTCCAACGGCTACCTAACAAAAGCTTCAAGCTGACTCACACGCAAGGGTGTGCATGACGAAAATAACGTGGATGGATGCAGTTTTCAACCAAAGTGAGTCTGTTTCAGGAAGCAGCTTAAGCTTAAGGCGTTAGAATTAGCATTTAAGGATAGATGAGATACGTAAATATAATATTGCTCTTGATACTAATTGTAGCATGTCCGAAACCCGACGAGAAGTTGGACCCAGCAGTATGCGATGAAGGGTATTACCCCTGCGGGCCGGATTCCCAAGAGTGTTGCCTTGATACAAGTTCTCACAACTTTGAATGGGAAATTCATGAGGTTGGTGAGTACTGGAGCTACTTCAGCGACATAGCTGTAATTCAAGATGATGATATTTGGTTGGTTGGTGAAATTGTTTCCGATGGTGAGGACTACAATGTAGCACATTGGGATGGTGATAGTTTTTCGCTGGTGCAGGTGGAGCCACAAGGATATCATCAAGCCATTAGTTCGATTCATTATTTTGCAGATAACGACATTTGGCTAAGCGCTAGTACTCTACCAGTGCATTGGGATGGAATCACCTACAAGTTATTTACGCCAGCTATTGACGGATATCCCGGTGGATCAGTCATACGTGATATTTGGGGAAGAAACCCATCAGAGATATATATTGCAGGGAATGGCGGCATGATTGTTCACTTTGACGGCATATCGTTCATAACTCTAAATAGCGGTACATCAATTGACCTTCAGGAAGTTCATGCTTCCGATGATGGAGAGTACATCTTCTTTCAAGGTGTCCATAGCAGCGGTTATGGTTCAACGCTCATTCAATACCATTCTGGCGAAACAACAGTTCTTTATGAGTGTACGACATTGTTGCCAGGGGACGATGATTACGGATATCTAGATGCGTGTTTCGTGACCGGGGATTTAGTTATTTCTTCCACAAAAGCGGGAGTATGGCGATATAATATTCGTGATCAAACATCTGAACTAACGCCAAACGAGATAACACAGTCGGCCAATATTGCGATACAAAAAGTATTGGGTAATACAGCAAATGACTACATTATGTGTGGAAATTTATTCAAGTTTATTCACTATAATGGGGCCAGTTTCAATCATAATTATCAGCTGGCAAGCTATCTAAATGATAATGACTCTCGTCTTTTTGGTGGGGTGATGGATGGAGATAGGGCATTTGTCTGCGGAGCTATCCATGGGTATAATTTTGCGGCTCTAGCAATTGGTAGAAGGGAATAAGTGCAATTCTAACAAAGGCTTAGAGCGGACTCGCATGCAAGGATGTGCAAAATAAATATGTCGTGGTCGAATACAATTATCGAACAAAGCGATGCTGTTTCAGGAAGCAGCTCAAGCCTAAAGCGTTAGAATTAGCAGGATTTAGAGGAGAACAGAGTGATGAGTTGCTTTGCAAAAGGTATGACCTTCTTGATTCTCAGTTTTGTGGCTTTTAATTCTGGAATGGCAAGTTGGCCGACAGAAATAGATGAAGCTATCACTTTCCCTGGACTGAGCTATGGTAGGTTCTGTGAAGATGGGGAAGGTGGCGCGTGGATTGCAGGAGAAAATCTCTTCGGCGAAATCTATGTAACCCGAATATCTCGCTCAGGAGAAGTTACGATTCCAAATTGGGTTTCAATCGGTGGGCTTTACGATGGACAGTTTTCTTCAGGTATGTTCATGAGTGAGGATTCATGCCTCATCATAGGATATGCACAATATGAATGGCGAGATACCGAAGTACCTAAGGGATATGGCTATGTTCAGAAGGTCGATAGAAATGGAAATAGGATTTGGCCAGAGGGTGGTATCCAGGTAACCCTTGAAGAAAGCTCCGCAATGATTGGCGGAGTAAATGCGATCCCGGAAATATGCACAGATGGACGAGGGGGAGTATACGTTTCTTGGTTGGACAGGAGGCATAATGAGATTCATCCAGCCCTCTACTCTCAGCATATCAACTCGGCGGGTGATCCAGAATGGGGGGTAGGAGGTGTTGAATCAATTCACGATAATATCGGGGCTGAATGGAACTACATCTATTCGACTCCAGATTCGCTTTGCATTGTTGGAGCAACCTCCCCAAGTAATGGGATTCGATACTTAAAACTAAGCGCAACTGGTGAAACCCTTTTTGAGTTAGGCGAATCAGAAGGGCTGGAAGGAACGCTTATTAAGGTTGATGCAGACCATAATTATTACCTGTTAACTTATTCAGGTCCCCAAGGTACCTATATCAGGAAAGTAAGCTCAGTTGGTGAGCCACTATGGGGTGAGTCAGGTGTCCTCATTCGGCGTACTGCATTAGGTGGCCCTGGCCGCCAGGCCTTTGTAGATAATCAAGGTGGTTTCTTTTTTACATGGATCTATGGTCACACTGATCCCAATCTGACCTCAAGAGGATCTTACTTTCAGTGGGTAAGCTCCGAAGGGTTCCCATACTTTGAAGAGGAGCAAAGAATTTCCACCAGCATATACCCATTTCACTTTTCTCAGAGTGATAGCTCCCACATGATGTTTGTTCAAAATGAGGTGGTGGGAAATAGTCTCATAGTCTATTCCCAGCGAGTTAGCAGTAGTGGCGATCATGAGTGGCCCGATTCAACCATTATCCACATTCAGAACGGTCAATCGAACTATGCACTCGGTCCTGAAAATGTGAGTGATGGTAATGGAGGTGAAATTGTATTCTTTCAGACAGCCTTCCTTGAAGCGAAGCAAGTGAGTAGAGATGGCACGATTGGAGACATAACTGTTGCCACTTTTCCTGAAGCTCAGCCCATTACTCCGAAAGTCTTCAACTGTACCGCATATCCAAATCCATGTAACAGTGCGGTCACGCTTAAACTTGATGCCTATCCATCAACAACTTTACTACTAAATATCTACAATCTTAGGGGTAAAAGAGTCCACGTGCAGGAGCTTGCTAAGTCCCAATCACTCATTACAATTACTCTTTCTGACCAGATCATAGAGTCGGGTGTATATGTTGCTCAATTGACTAAGGCTGAAGAGTTGGTCGCTATGGCAAAGTTCACACTGCTCAAATAACTGCAATTCTAACAAAGGCTTAGAGCTGACAATCCAAGGGGGGATTGCAATACGGAAATGAAGTTCAATATACACTATCTGTCGCAAGTCCAAGAAGCTGTTGCGTGCAGCTCAAGCCTAAGGCGTTAGAATGACGCTTAAAAGATAGATGAGATACTTAATCCCCATACTGTTGTTGGCATTGATAATGGGTTGTCCGAAGCCACCGGAGGAACTTGACCCTGCTATCTGTGAAGATGGTTATCATCCTTGTGGTCCTGATTCTCAAGAGTGTTGTTTGGATACTACGAGTCATGATTTTACTTGGGTTCTTGATACGATTGGTCTTTATGGTAGCGAGCTGTTTGATGCGGCAATTATAAGTCCAGATGATATTTGGGTGGTTGGTGAGATTTACGTTTGGGAACTTGATACAGTCACAGGGATAACAGAAGAGGAAAAATACAATTCTGCGCATTGGGATGGAGTTGCGTGGAGTCTACACGATGTACCTGACTATGGTAGGCTTTGGGGAGTCTTTGCTTTTGATCACAACAATGTATGGTTTGTTACAGGTTGTTCGGTGGTCCATTATAATGGTCAGGCATTTGAAGAATTGTGGTTTTGTGACTATGATCAATTTGGGTTCAATCAAACCGCTACGGTTTGGGGCACATCATCCACTAACATGTATTTTGCAGGTCACAGGGGTAATATAGTTCATTATGATGGTAGTACATTTACGCATATAAATACAGGAATTGATACTGACTTTCGAGATATTACTGGGACACCAGATGGAGAACATGTATTTATTGTTGGGAGTCCTTGGTATAGATTTGGAGAAGATGTAGTATTACACTCAAATGGCGATCCCTTAGTCTGGACACAACTGGAATATCCCCTACATCCAAGCGACAACAATGACTGGCCAGATGTATATAGTGCTGATGTGCTGGAGGATACGCTTTACGTGCCTACTGAGGCCGGTTTATGGAAGTACAACTTTAATACAGGTGTATCAGAATTTGATGCGCGTGCGAAGCAGAAGAATACGATATATCGGTTTACGGGAGCTATTACAAGCAACGATATTTTTCTGGGCGGAGCAAATATGGACTATAGCCACTTCAATGGTGTTTCACACTTGTACATAAATGAGATAGAGCCTCTTCATGGCAACGTTGTCATGAAGGGTGGTGATTATAACGGAGAACTAGCCATTATGGTAGGGTACTATAATGGCTGGACTCATGCACTGGTTGCTCGTGGCTACAGGAATTAAGCGCAATTCTAACAACGGCTTCAAGCTGACTCACACGAAGGATGTGCATGACAATAATGACATGGGGGGATACACAATTAACTCACAAAGCAAAGACTTCTCAGGAAGCAGCTTAAGCCGAGAGCGTTAGAAACACAGATAAATCACGGTTTGAATTCAAGAATTGGAGTTTACATTACACAGTGTAAACAACTAAAAGGAAGGCAAACATGATAGCAACTGCAAAAGACTTAAGATTCCACTCAAAGGAATTACTGGATACGGCACGAAGAGGAGAAGAAGTCCTCATCACCTATCGAGGTAAACCCTACGCAAAATTAGTTCCTGTGACTGGTGAAATTGATTTAACTCAAAATCTTGGAAATCATCTTTTTGGGATGTGGGCAGACAATTCAGAGGTTGCAGATGTTGAAGCATTTGTTGACTCAGCAAGGGAAAGCAGAATCTAATGCTAATTGATACGGATGTCATAATATGGTATTTGAAGGGGAACGAGAAGGCTAAGACTACAATAGAAAATCTACCAACTTTCTCGATCTCAGTGATTACATATATGGAACTTGTGCAAGGTATGCGGAATCAACGCGAACTTCGTGAACTAAGACGAGCATTGAAAGATTGGAGAGCTAATATTTTATACATTGATGAAGAAATCTCTTCGAAAGCTATGTTCCTGGTTGAAAGACATTTTTTGAGCGACTCAATGCGATTGGCAGATGCACTGATTGCCTCAACAGCATTGACAAATGGAATTCCAATTCTGACTGCAAATGATAAACACTACAAGGTAGTTAATCAGCTTAAGCTTCAGGTATTTAGACCATAGACAGGAAAATCTGGTTTCTAACAACGGCTTCAAGCTGACTCACAATGGGGGAGTGCAAAACGAAAATGATGTGGAGGGATACAGATAACTTTTCAAGCGATACTTTCTCGGGAAGCAGCTCAAGCGCGGTACGTTAGAGCTATTGGAGATAATCTATGAAAGAAAGAGTATTTGAGACAGATTTTGGTGGACACAAGGTTATAATCAGACATAAGGAGTTAATCTTCCCTCCTCAAAACATTGCAACATTGTATCTGGATGGAGAATATTGTGAAAAACGAACTCGTAGTAGTTTCTGGATGTTTTCTTCATTTCGGTTTTTAGTAAATATAGGAGATTCAACTCGAGAAATTGAACTTAGAACTGGGAAACTGTCGTATTCATTCAAAGAAGGTTTTCAAGTTCTTATTGACGATGTCTATGTGGAAGGAGACCTCAACATTAGATTCCCCGATTCCGCCGAGACGAAGAAACAGTTGAAAGGTAATTTTATAAGTTATTTAGTTCCTCAGGGCTTGTTTCACTATGGAATCTTAATGGGAATTATATTCACGGGAATAGATACTCCAGAGTCATCATTTATGGTCGCCACTAAATTTCTGTATTCTACTATTTTATTTGGATCGGTCTTTTCATACTGGCATTGGAGGTCGTTGAAATCCGTTTTTGGCAAGGGCACCAAGCTCTAACAAGCTTCAAGCTGACTCACACGAAGGGGTGTGGATGACGAAAATGATGTGGACGGATACAGATAACTTACAAAGCGAGTCTGCCCCAGGAAGCAGCTCAAGCTTAAGACGCTAGGGGGATGCTAATGGTACAAAGGATAATAATTATACTTGTAGTCAGCCTGTTTTTTTCCTGTGAGGATGACATTGGTTACGTCTACGATATACCAGCGTGGATAAGTGCTGTTAGAATAGACTCGACCACTGACAATGCGATTTATTTTCTTTGTACAATAATTTCGCCAGATCCCTGCCATGAGCATGATTCTTTCTATATCGAGCATCAGGACAGTGCGAAAATCGTTCATGCTATTTCAAAACGAAAAAATAATAATGAAGACTGCGCCCAGGTATTAGGCCAATACGATGAACCATGCGGTGTGCCGGTTGATTTTATGGGATATACGCGATTCATTTTTATTGGCCCTGATTCAAACATCGACACGACAATTTATGTTGATTGGTGAAAAAATGCTCCCCCCAACAAGCTGCTTAGAGCTGACTCACACGCAATGGAGTGCAAAGCGAAAATGATGTGGAAGGATACACTGAATATACAAATCGATGCTTTCTCAGGAAGCAGCTCAAGCCAAGGGCGTAATACCGTTAAAAAGGATTAGAAATGGATGAGACTAATCCCCTGCTAGGGGAAGAAATGAAAAAGGTAGTTAGAAATCAAATCAAAAAAAATGATCCTCCCGAAACGAAGCAAACGTATGATCGGCTGATTAAAGAAGGTTTTCCAAAAGACGAAGTCATGAGACAGTTAGCCGTTGTCGTCGCAGCAGAAATATATGATATAATGAAAAACGAAGAGCCCTTCAACCAGGAACGATACCTTAAAAGGCTCAATGATTTACCACAGGAGCCAGAATAACTGGATCGAGTTTTGATTTAGAGAGAAAACATGTCATTTAAACCAGAAGAATTACCGTTAATCGAATCTTATGTGAAGCGGTATTGTAACAAACGAAACAAGCCTGAGATTTATGATGAATTGCATCTTGAGTATGAGATAGACAATCAGTCAATAATCTTATTGGAAGTTCGTCCTCATTGGCAGGATCCAAGTAGACAAATTCGTTCTGCATTCGCAAAGATGAGATTCGTCCGGTCTTTCAAGAAATGGGAACTGTACTGGAAGAGGCAGAACCTGAAATGGCATCAATATGATCCTTTTCCAGAAAGTGATAGCTATGTGACACTTCTTGATGTGATTGATGAAGATCAGCATGGCTGCTTTTATGGATGATTCCGGTATATCAATGATACTGTGTTAAAACCTAGTAATGGCCCGCATCACACCGTGCATTTGAAGTTGCTGTGTGCGGGTTTGGGTGGTAATGAGTTGGAGCCGGGAGGTGTCCTGTCTAACTTCGGGCCGAATTAGTCTGAAATGCTTTGACGACTTACAAAGCATTGCCTCCAAAATCTGGAGCTAAGCCATAGATAGAAAGAATAGCATAATGCCAATTACCTACACAAAAAAAGATGTGGCCAAAAAGACCGCCGAGAAACTGGGGCTGAAAATATTTCAGACCGGAGAGACCGTAGATGCTATGTTTACAGCACTGCGTGAAATGATGAGTGGGGATGAATCAAACATCCGCATCGAAGTGCGAAATTTTGGCGTCTTTGAGGTTAAACCGACCAAAGCGAAACCACGAGCTAGAAATCCTCGTACAAATGAAGAGGTCTTTGTTCCTGCGAGAAGAAAGACTCATTTCAAGTCAGGTAAATTGCTCAAAGAGGTTCTTAAACAACCACTAAAATAGAGCCCCTGAAGTCGAAAGTCGCTCTGACATTTATACCCGAATGTTCCCAAGTGGAAAATCTCTAGAACTTCGGACACCGATTCCGGTAATGGCTGCCTGAGAAGTTGCTGTGTGTGGGTTGGATTGTTGCTTGTTTTCGGGTTTTTTAAAAATTTGGGTAATGTGTTCATAGTCAAGCGGTTTGCTTGTTGATCCTCTACGATAAACGGTCAAAAAGCATTAGTGACGAGCAATACAGGAGCTTTGACACCTAAGGATCAGGAAATACTGTCCAACACATGGGGTCCACCTCTCTTTACAGTGTATCCTGTCAGAACAAGTTGGAGCAGATAGCATGATTCCCTAAGAGATACTTTTGGAGATTCTCAGAATCGTTTGATATATAAGAAAGCCCCTGACCTCAAAACTCAGGGGCTTTTTGCTCTGGTCATGATCCAGTCACACCCCTCTGACAAGTCTAATAAAAACAATGAGTGACAGGGACTTATAATCCATCGGGTTCCCCCGCTATCGCAGGGTTCGTGGTTCACTACGCAGCCACTGGGCAGTGGCAAGTGACTCGAAGTGGCGAGGGCGTAGACAATATATGAAAAAGCAGCATCCTTCCTGGTTAATTTGGTTTACCAAACATAACTAAGCCAAAGAAGGAGGCGCTGCATTATGAAGTATATAGGAATGGATGCTCACAGTAAAAACAGTTATTTTGTAATTCTTTCAAGAAATGGTAAAGTATTACACCGTGAAAAGGTCGAGACTCGTGAGGACACTATACTCGGATTCGTAAGATCTGTAAATGGTTCAAAGAAGCTGGTTTATGAAGAAGGAGTCATGTCCCAGTGGCTATATATTTTGCTCAAAGATGAGGTGGATGAACTAATTGTATGTCAGCCCCCAAAGAGCAAAGGAGCCAAGAATGACTGGATAGATGCCACAGAGATAGCTGATTTGCTGAGAGTGGCTAGATTGAAGTCAGTATTCCATTCTGATGATGTCCTGATGAATCTGAGGGTGTTAGTTTCCGGTTACGATGATTTACTCCAGGAGATTGTCAGAACAAAGAATCGATATAAAGCTATATATCGTGAAGCTTGTATCTCCATCAAGGATGAAGATATCTATGAAGATCAAGAGTTACTCCTAAAGTTGGATGATGAACAGCGACAGCTGGTAGGCAGCAGCCTGTATGAGCAGCTTCAATTGTTTGAACGACACAAACAAGAATATATAAAACAGCTTAAGCAGAATATTCACAACCATACTCCAGTAAAATTAATGAGAGGTATTCCTGGGGTAGGAACAATCTGGGCTAATCACATTGTAGCGGTTATGGTAACCCCTTATCGTTTTGCGAGAAAAGGTAATCTTGTAGCCTATTCCAGGTTGACTAAACATGGTTGCATGAGCGATGGAAAGCTCTATGGGAGAAGACGTTCACTGGGACAGCCGGTACTAAAGAATGCCTTCAGAGGAGCTGCTTTATGTTCACTCAATGGCAAGAATGCTTTTCGCCGTGAATATGACGCACAACGGGCTAGAGGTAAAACTGACAAAGAAGCCAGAAACAAGATTGCCAAAATGATAGCCGCCACAGTACTGGGTGTGTGAAAATCTGGCAAACCTTATGATGATAAACATTGGGAGGTGACACGAGGGAGAAATCTGAGTTGCTGTAAACAGATGTGAGAATCTTTGAACTGAGAACGACTGGAAGCCAAGAATACCAGTCAGGATGATAAATCCATTAGTTTAGAGAGGAGGAAAGGTTTTATTCGGGCATGATCCTGGTTGGCATCTGAGATCCTAGGCGTAGACTAATCTTCCTCCACATATATCTCAATTGTTGTAATGCTCCAGCGCTGAAGTGAAAAATATCTGAATTATTTGGAAGGCGGATGAGAGCTAAATAGAAGAATGAATGTGTCTCATACAGGGACAACATGACTTGTCAGCAACTAAAGAACTCAGGATGTCTATTCAAGGATCGACTGGAAAGATGGATGTAACCAATAGGACAGTTGACCAAAGGCCAGCAAAACTCACCGGGACGGGGCAGGACGCACCGTCATAGAACCTGCTGTAAAAAGGGGTTCTGGGGATAATTTATCTCTTGACTTTCTTTTTCATAGAAGCCCGCAGCCAATTCCTTTAGAGTGAGATGAGTAAAGCTAAGACAGATATCAGATGTTATAGGAAATGTGGGTGTCCGCTGGCAAAGGAAGAATTTATTGCTACTCTGACCTCTGTGATCACTGCACGAATCCAATCATCTGAATTATGGAACAACGCCCCCTTGCCCAAGCAATCGTCGTCTAAATGGCGCGATAGTGTTTTTTTAGTGTTGCTTTAGGGTTCCTAATCTATTAAATATGATAATAAATGTCCTGAATAAGACAGGGATAACATTTATTGTCAGTGATGACAGCAACTATTCTTACAGTAGATTCTTGAAGGGAAACGGAAAAAAATGAAAACAGTAAAAACATCAACTCTAAAATCGCTTAGAATTAAAACCTCAATATGGCTTTTAACTCTTTTGTTAACATCTGGCATATTTGGTCAAACGGCTACGGCACCATCTGGCTCGGGAACAGAAGAAGATCCATATTTGATTGCTAGCTTAGAGAATCTTCTTTGGTTGACCTACTCTTCAAGCGAGTGGAGCAAGTATTATGAGCAGACCGCAGATATTGACGCATCGGCCACTTCGGATTGGGATGGGGGTCAAGGATATGCGCCTATTGGTTTTTCAGGTAGCTACGATGGCGCTAAGCATACCATCGATCACTTGACAGTCAACCGTCCTTCATTGGGAGGGGTCGGTTTTTTTGGAAGCATCAATAATGCGACGATTAAAGACTTGGGCTTAACTAATGTAGATATGACAGGTGCATATTATACAGGCGCACTTGCCGGTTCTGGGAATGGTTCAACAATTACCGGTTGCTTTACAACGGGTAGTGTGACAGCCCAATACTATACTGGTGGAATCGTTGGGTCCTTTAATAGTTCTACCCTGAGTGAATCATACAGCACGGTACATGTCATGGCAGGTTATTATGTAGGTGGGTTGGTAGGACAGACAGACGGCGGAACTGCCGTGACAAACTGTTATTATGCTGGGTTGTGCACAGCGGATTATCTTGAAGGTGGCATCGTCGGAGGGAATGGTTCACCGACGGTGACCAACTCTTTTTGGGACACAGACATATCCGACCAGCCTACAACGATTGGCGGCGGGACAGGGTATCCGACGGCCGAAATGACCGCAGCGAATATATATATCAATGCAGGTTGGGATTTTGAGCTGGAAACGCTCAACGGTTCTGATGATACATGGGATATGGATAATGCAAATACATCAGTAAATAGTGGTTATCCATTCTTTGCCTGGGAAAACGGAAGTACCGTTGAATACGATCTCCCGGTTGTTATTGCAGCAATTTCTGATATAAGTACGCAGGTAACGGCAGATCAGGCCATTACCATAACTGCAACGGATGCGGATGGAGGCTCAACAACATTTGCAGCCAGTTCTGCGGACGAGGCTGTGGCGACAGTATCAGTTTCCGGAACATCTACAAGTGATACAACGACCACGGCAACCTTAACGATTACCAACGTGTCCGAAGGGACATCACTCATTACAGTAACGGCATCGAATCCAAACAGCCCAATGGGTTCCACTGTGTTTATGTATCAAAATGATGTCACACCACCAACAGCTTCGTTAGCGTACACCAATTCCGGGTCTTCAGTAGCTTCTGTGGATGTAGGTGATATGGTGTTGATCACTGCAACATTTAACGAAGATATTGCCGATAGCCCAGTGATGCAGATATCCGGGAGTGGTATAAATACAATTAGCGCAACAGATATGACAAAGGTGAGTGCCACATCTTATACATATAGCTGGACAGTGGCAGAAGGATCAGGCACTCAAACATGGGTCTTGGAAACAGGAACAGATATGGCAGGGAATGTGGTAGTGTCCGCACCTACATCTGGGAGCATTCTCCCCATGCGAATCGTGCCATCTGGCTCGGGAACAGAAGAAGATCCATATTTGATTGCTAGCTTAGAGAATCTTCTTTGGTTGACCTACTCTTCAAGCGAGTGGAGCAAGTATTATGAGCAGACCGCAGATATTGACGCATCGGCCACTTCGGATTGGGATGGGGGTCAAGGATATGCGCCTATTGGTTTTTCAGGTAGCTACGATGGCGCTAAGCATACCATCGATCACTTGACAGTCAACCGTCCTTCATTGGGAGGGGTCGGTTTTTTTGGAAGCATCAATAATGCGACGATTAAAGACTTGGGCTTAACTAATGTAGATATGACAGGTGCATATTATACAGGCGCACTTGCCGGTTCTGGGAATGGTTCAACAATTACCGGTTGCTTTACAACGGGTAGTGTGACAGCCCAATACTATACTGGTGGAATCGTTGGGTCCTTTAATAGTTCTACCCTGAGTGAATCATACAGCACGGTACATGTCATGGCAGGTTATTATGTAGGTGGGTTGGTAGGACAGACAGACGGCGGAACTGCCGTGACAAACTGTTATTATGCTGGGTTGTGCACAGCGGATTATCTTGAAGGTGGCATCGTCGGAGGGAATGGTTCACCGACGGTGACCAACTCTTTTTGGGACACAGACATATCCGACCAGCCTACAACGATTGGCGGCGGGACAGGGTATCCGACGGCCGAAATGACCGCAGCGAATATATATATCAATGCAGGTTGGGATTTTGAGCTGGAAACGCTCAACGGTTCTGATGATACATGGGATATGGATAATGCAAATACATCAGTAAATAGTGGTTATCCATTCTTTGCCTGGGAAAACGGAAGTACCGTTGAATACGATCTCCCGGTTGTTATTGCAGCAATTTCTGATATAAGTACGCAGGTAACGGCAGATCAGGCCATTACCATAACTGCAACGGATGCGGATGGAGGCTCAACAACATTTGCAGCCAGTTCTGCGGACGAGGCTGTGGCGACAGTATCAGTTTCCGGAACATCTACAAGTGATACAACGACCACGGCAACCTTAACGATTACCAACGTGTCCGAAGGGACATCACTCATTACAGTAACGGCATCGAATCCAAACAGCCCAATGGGTTCCACTGTGTTTATGTATCAAAATGATGTCACACCACCAACAGCTTCGTTAGCGTACACCAATTCCGGGTCTTCAGTAGCTTCTGTGGATGTAGGTGATATGGTGTTGATCACTGCAACATTTAACGAAGATATTGCCGATAGCCCAGTGATGCAGATATCCGGGAGTGGTATAAATACAATTAGCGCAACAGATATGACAAAGGTGAGTGCCACATCTTATACATATAGCTGGACAGTGGCAGAAGGATCAGGCACTCAAACATGGGTCTTGGAAACAGGAACAGATATGGCAGGGAATGTGGTAGTGTCCGCACCTACATCTGGGAGCATTCTCCCCATGCGAATCGTGCCATCTGGCTCGGGAACAGAAGAAGATCCATATTTGATTGCTAGCTTAGAGAATCTTCTTTGGTTGACCTACTCTTCAAGCGAGTGGAGCAAGTATTATGAGCAGACCGCAGATATTGACGCATC